>Ga0315900_10003094_pt1 | contig 24621 bp, 32 predicted proteins | sample LakEriMetagenome_FD_203521 | JGI IMG/M metagenome (GOLD analysis project Ga0315900, IMG submission 203521) | Freshwater fungal communities from buoy surface, Lake Erie, Ohio, United States - Buoy 12 MA114 | ecosystem: Environmental > Aquatic > Freshwater > Lake > Lake biofilm | place: USA: Lake...
TGCGCATCTATGTCGATAAGCGCCGTAACGCTGTCCGCATCGCTGAAATGAGCGAAGTCAAGTCGGCAATCGACCTGCGTAACGCTGCCCGCGCTACCCTGCTTGATTGGTCGATGGAAGACACCCGTGACCTCATCATCGAGGCGCTGGGCTCGCTCAACGGCACCAAGTTTGTCGATCGCACCGCTGCGATTGGTGACGCTTGGCTGGTGGACAACCTTGACCGCGTTTACTTCGGCGCGGGCGTTGGTTCGGGCACCGACTTGTCGGCGGACCTTGCCCAGCTCGACACCACCAGCGACAAGTTCAACGCTACGGCGCTGGACGGCATGGTGCTGAAGGCCAAGACCTGCAACCCGAAGATCCGCCCGATGCGCGACCCCGGCAACGGCAAGCGTTACTATGTTGCCTTCGCCAACCCGCATGCCTTCAAGGACCTGCGCGACAGCCTGGACACCGAAGTCCTCGCTTCGACCGTTGTCCAGATGGAAGCGTCGAAGCTGTTCGAAGGCGGCGACATTTTCTGGAACGGCGTGATTGTCAAGGAAACCGACAACCTGCCGATCTATGAAAATCTCGGCAACGGCGGCACGGCTGAAGTCACCCCGGTTTACCTGTGCGGCGCTCAGGCGCTTGCTATCGCTTACGCAAAGCGCTGGCGCACGGTCACCGAAAACTTCGACTACGAAGACAAGAAGGGCGTCGCCATCGAAGGCATCTACGGCGTCCGCAAGATCATCTTCGGGTCGGGTGCTGGTGATACCGACGACCTCAAGGACCACGGCGTTGTCACTGGCTTCTTCGCCACGACCGGTTCGCCGACCATCCTGACGGCTGTTGCGGCTGAAAATCCGTAACTTGAACTTTTGGGGGCGGGCTTCGGTCTGCCCCCTTTTGAAAGGGCCGTAAAATGGCAGTTTTATACAACTTGACGAACAACCGGGCGGCTTCGACCTTCCCGGCTTATAGCAACGGCGGCGGCGGGCAACTGTGCGTTGCTTACGGGTCTTATGACTTCGCCGTAAACCCGACCATTGCAGATACGGTAGAATTTTGCCGTCTGCCGAAGGGCGCGATTGTGCTTGGCGGTCATCTTCGCATTGAAGACATCGACACCAACGCAGCCGAAACCTTCGACATGGACATCGGCACCGCAACGGACCCGGACGCCTTTGGCAACTTCGGCCCGCGCACTGGCGATGCCGTGACTGACTACCTGCCGGAAGGTGGCACTCTGCTGCCGCTGCACGGCACCCTGAAGGACGGCCCGGTTTCGATCACCGCTGAGACGGTTGTAATCGGCACCATTGTTGCTGCTTGCGCGACCTTCGCCGCTGGCACCGCAACTGTCGTTGTCCACTACGTAACCCCGTAAAAGGAGCGCGGTCATGCTGTATCGCTTTATCGGCACATATACGCATGGCCGCACTTCCATCACTATCAGCGGCGTGACGTTTGAAGGCCGCAAGCCTTCAGAATGCGATTGCCCCCGCATTGCTGGCAATCCTGAATTTGAAGCGGTTGAGCCGGTTGCTGAAAAGGCAATTGATGCTCCCGCAAAGCCCAAGCGCGGGCGTCCCCGGAAGGCTGTTTGAGCATGGAAGTAATGTCCAGGCGCAAGCGGCGCTTCATGTATTACGCCATGACGCGGGGCGGGGGATCGTCTGGCCCAACCCTGACCGGCCCGCTTGAAGTGGACGGCACGACGGGCGAAGCGGTGTTTACTGTGGACCGCGATTGTCAGGTTTACTGGATGCTGTCTGCGAGTGGCTCAACCCCGACCGCTGCCGAAATTGCAGCCGGAACGGGGGCCATTGAAGGCACTGGCGCAGTCAAGGCGATGGGCAACTTCGCTGCCACGCTTGGCTCTGTGCAAATGGATATAACCCTGCCCGTTGGCATTAACGAAACAGGCGCAGTGCTTAGTCTGGCTGCGCGGGTCGAGCCTTCGGGGCCGTGGTCGAACGTGCTGCGCGATACCAGCGTGGACGTTGAAACGCTGCCGCTGTCTGCGACCTTCGTCAGTGCGCAGCTGGGTGCTACTCCCAACTTCGGCACGGTCAACGCAGGCACCTATCTTGTCGTCGTGATGGCCCGCGTATCGACGGGCGGAACGATCAATAGCATTACGCCACCATCGCAATCGGCGGTCACGGCGAGGCTGGCTGAAGTTCAGGCAAACGTGAAGCCTATCGCCATGTTCGTCGTGACGCTGACAGCGCAGCGCAGCGGGGCCTGGACCATCGGCCACACGCTGGGCACCAGCTATGCCACTGCGCTCTATTCACTGAGCGCCGCGCCGCAGCTTATTTCTTCGGATAGCTCATTCGTCAACAACGCGACGGCCAACTACAGCTTCAGCCGCACGGTCACAGCCGGGGATATTCTGATCGCGGCGGCGAACCTGCATACCAATCCGCCTGAGGCCGAAAGCGGCTCTGATGATGTCACGACCGATTCCGGTGCCTTTGTCGGCTCGGCCCACAGCTACCGGGCATTGAGCGGCACTGTGCCTGCCAGCGGGACGCGGACTATATTCGCCCAAACTTCCGCCAACTTCACCAACACCGCAGCGCTGGTTGCTGCACTGCGGAGGGCCTAGATCATGCCGATTTCGATCCTCAAGCTTGCAGCCGGCGTAGGCCCTGGCGTCAATCGCGCCAGTTCGATCAGTTCCGGCTCGTTTAGCCTGACCTTCGACCGCGATGTGCTGTGGACCACCACCACTGACGGCACGATCATGGTTCACCCGAACGGGGCCAGCGTAACCGCCTATACCCCGGCGCAGACCACGCTTGACAGCGCCACGGTCAACCGCTTCGCCAAGAACCCGGTGCCTTTTGCGACCACGCAGGGCATCGACGCGCGTGTTACCGCAACCTATTCGGCAGGACTGGCACAGACCAACCCGACGCCGATGGCGGCGGGGGATAGTCTGCTGCTGGAAGCGGCGGCGGCAACGATCAGCGGACAACAGCGCAAGGGGCTGCAAAGCGCCTGGTGTGCCTTCCAGTTCACGAACGCGCTGCCGGTGCCGGAACGAACAGCCGGGGCAATTGGCTGGTGGGTAGCGAAGGGCCAGACGCCCACGACCTATGCAATCGACTATGACGCGTTGGTTGCCACGCTGCCCAGCCTGTCTATGTCGGGCGTCACGGCTCCGCCTGTAGCCGATGTCATCACCCGCCTTGACCGTCATTTCGGGCTGGCGCTGCTGACCGCGAACGATGTTAGCGGCAGCGGGTATGAGGTCCATATCCCCCAGCCTTTCCTTGACGGACTGGCACCGGGCGTTCTGACCAGCAATTACGGCCAATACAGCGCGGTTATCACCAGTGCGGCGGCGCTGCATCTGATCGGCAATGCGGCCAGCGCGGCGCAAAAGCGAACCATGCTGATCCGCATGGTGCAGATCGGCGCGAACATCCTTGAAGGTGGGCGGGCGACCGGCACCAGCCTGGGCACGGCATCGGGCATCGGCGGGCATCACCAATGGGAATTTCTGCCGGTTATCTTTTACCTGTGGGCGCGGGGTCTGACCACCGATCTCGACAACCTGCGGACGCTGATGCCGACCAATGTTCTGGCGCAGCCGTTTCAATGGACCGCTGGTCAGGTGGCGCAGCTTGCCCCGCATGCCGACAACGCCAAAATCTGCATTAGCCGCCGCCGCACCATTACAGCGGTGAGCGGGACAACGATCACCTATTCGGTCAGCAATGGGCCTGACCCGTCGCGCTTCGACACTCGCGACCTCATCATGACGCGGGAAAGCGATGGCCGCACCGCAACGGTAACGGCGCTGGTCGATACGCTGACCAATAGCGGAAGCCATGTCGCCACCATAAATGCCCAGCCTTCGCCCGCCTTCGCGGTGAATGACGTAATCTATTTTCAGTCGCCATTCCCCATCGTTGCCGGGGACTATGACTGGCGGGTGGTCAACACCGACAACCAGATCAATCCATCCCCGAAGCAGGACTATCGCGATGTGAATTTCTGGCTGCCGCAAATCCTTGTGCCCCATGCGCTCGGCATCTGGCGGACCGACTGGAACGCGGCCAAGGGTTATGTTCTGCGCACCCTCGCCAATGAGCCTGCGGGCTGGCCTTTCCCGCCCCACTTTGCAGGACGTTCGAGCTGGAACGGGACGCAGTTCGACAAGTCGGCTTGGGATGCCTGGGCGGCGGGTGTCGGGGCGAATGCGCTGTAATTGATTCCGAAAAGGACTAGACCATGAGTGCAACCAACGCGTTTGAAACGGCTCAGCAGCACGAGCAAGTTGGGCAATGCTTCCGGGGCTGGACCTCATTCGCTCGTTGACCGGGGGGCTGCCCTCTGTCCCACAGTTCTAGATTTTCAATTCTGTTGTCCGCCCTGTCACCATTCAAATGGTGGACGTTTTCATGGGGGTAAAGGGGCCGCCCCAAATGCTTGGCCATCACGAAGCGGTGTTCGAACAGCCCATTTTTGTTCTGCATGATCCGATACAAAGGAAGGTCTTCGGGCGGCACCATAGTCGAACCCAAAATGACGTAACCAAGCGAGTTTAACGAGCGCCTGCCCCCATTCTTTCTGACTAACGTTTGAAAGGCCCCCTCCCGGCTAGCCTTTATTCCGCAAGGGCGACACTGCCCGGTGAAATTGGGCCTCCGCACTTGTTGCCGCAAAATTGACAAACCGACCCAGCGCTTAGCGCCGCAATACGGGCAGGTAAGCTCGGCGCAAGTTTGGTTCCGCCCATACTGGAAAACAAGTTTGTATTCCGTCCCGATCGTCGGGTGTGACGGCGGCGGCTCGTTGTTGCGCGGGCGGCCCGTTTTCTTTTGCATTTCAATCTCCAAGGAGTTTCGCAATGTCAGCTACCAATAGCATGGAAACTGCAATTTTACAACTCTATTTCAATAACACCGACCATGCCAACATCGGCGATGCTGCGGGCCTTCAGAACAGCGCCTCGGCGGGTTCGTTCTATATCTCGCTGCATACCGCCGACCCGACCGAAACGGGCAGCCAGACCAGCAGCGAGGCGACTTACACCAGTTATGCCCGCGTTGCCGTGGCGCGTTCGGGTGCGGGCTGGACCGTATCGGGCGCGAACGCCTCCAACGCGGCGGCGATCAACTTCCCGGCCTGCACTGGCGGCACTAACTCGATTACGCATTTCGGCATTGGCTCGGACGCAAGCGGCGCGGGTAATCTGTTCTTCAAGGGCGCGCTGGGCGCTACGCTGTCGGTATCGTCGGGCATCACGCCTTCGTTTGCCATCGGCGAACTTGATGTGAATCTTGACTAATGGCTGGCCCGTTTCATAACGCTATTCGGGGGACCACCGCTGGCACCCCCGGCACAGGCGCATTCACTCCCAACGCGGCAGCGACCGGCTTTATCGCTTGGTCAACCGTGTCTTCGGGGTGGATCGGCCTTGTGCGCTATGAAGACGGGTCAAATTGGGAACTGTCGTATAGCTACTGGAACGGGACGACGCTTTCGCGGCCCGCTAACGGGTTTGTCTCTAGCTCGTCTGGTTCGCAGCTTTCGCTGACATCTGCAGCCACGGCGTCACTGGTGGCAAATGGATATAGTCTTGCCCCCGACACCCCCGGCGTTTTGCGTAGCCTGACACCAACACCGGGCAGCACAACTGTTACCGCCGTAGGTATGGCGAGTGCGACCGCGACCGGAACGGCGGCGAACGCCACGATTGCGGCAACCAACTACCTAACCGAACAACCCCGCGTCCAGATTACCAGCGCGACCACGGCTAATGCGCAGTGCGGGTATTCACATACAGCCGTTTACGGCATGACCTCGACCAATGCAGGGCGGGGCGGGTGGAAATTCCGTGCGCGATTTGGTGCAACCACGCTGCCGACCGGCCCACGCCTGTTTGCTGGCATGACTGCGACCAGCTATGTCGCCAGCACGGCGGAACCAAGCGCATTCGTGGCCGCTTTCGCGGTTCACGGCTTTGATAGCACGGACAGCAACGTTATTCAGCTAATCACCAATGCAGCGGCAAGCGGCAGTGGTGCAAAAATCAGCACCGGCATTACTTTTGCGGTCACCGGCTGGTATGAAAGCGCCATCTGGTGCGATCCCGGCTCGACCACGATCAAGGCCCTGCTGATCCGCTGGGATACCGGCGATATTCACTACACCACGACTAGCACCGACGTTCCGGCAAGTGGCGCGCTATTGGTTCCGCAGTGCCTTGGCGGGTTGAGTGCCACCACCGGCACGGCGTTTGTCATGCAATTCGGCGGTTATTCCGTCCGCGCAGGCGGCTAAATGTGGGGTATTGAGCCTTGGGGGATCACCCCTTGGGCTACCTATGAACAAGCTGCTGCGGCGGGTGCCATTTCCGGCACTTCAACCGTTGCATTCACGACTTCGGGCAATCTGGCGGGTGCGGGCGCGCTTTCCGGCGCTACGGCCCCGACATTCACAACGGCGGGCGTCCTTCGCGGCACGGCTGCTGCATCGGGCGCGCTAACGGTAACATTCACCACCTCGGCAACGGGGCAATTGACGGCAGCGGCTAGCGGTTCGGCTAGTGTCGCCTTTTCACCTTCAGGGGCGCTTACAGGGGCAGGGAGACTACAGGGGGCGACTTCCCCCGCATTTACCGCGTCTGGCGCTCTAACAGGCGCTGGGGCGCTTACAGGGGCGGCCCCGGTAGCATTCACGACCACGGCAGCACTAACCGGGTCGGGTTCGCTGTCTGGTGCCATCCCGGTCACATTCTCGACTGACGGGGCGCTACAGGGCTTCGGAACGCTTTCGGGTTCAACCAGCCCGGTCTTTACGCTGGTTGGCAATCTGGAAGAACTGCCCACCGAAACCCCGATCAGTGGGACCATTTCGTTCGGCTTTACCCTGACCGGCACCATGACCGGCAAATATTCACAATGGCGGGCAGTGCGCGGCGTCTCTGGTGACAGGGGCAACCGCATAGCAGTGGCGGGTGCCATCCGGCGCAGCGCGGCAAGCGCCCGTAGTGGCCGTGGGGCCAGTTCTCGGAGATAAACATGGCATTGACTTGGACCGCCAAGGCACCGGGAGCGGTTTATCGCTACTCCTGGACCCCGGCGCTTGCCGATGGTGACGGGCTGGCAAGCTATACCGTTTCCGCCTCCGGCGCGACGATTGACAGCGAGGCCCTTGACGGGGAAGCGGTTGTGCTGTTCGTCTCCGGGGGAACAGCGGCCACCACGGCAACCTTCACCTTTACCGCTGTAAGCGATCAGGGCGAAGAGTTTAGCGAAAAGGTTTATCTCCCGATTGTCGCGCCTGACGCAACGGGAATGACCGTGCGCGATGTGTGCGAATTTGCACTGCGCAAGGTTTACGGAAAAGACGAAACCCCTGAAGCTTCCGCGCTGTCCGACGCGAGGGAACGGTTGGACGATATGCTGCGGGCTTGGGGTTGGACCGGGGCGGACGTTGGTGCCTCCTTTCCGCTGGCGGACGCCTCGGTCCTTTACGTTCGGCCTGAATTTCAGCAGGCGATCAAGGCTAACCTCATTCTGGAGATTGCCGACCTTTACGACCTGCCGATCAGCATCAAGACGGCGCAGAACGCCTTGCGGGGAATGCAGCTAATCAAGTCTGCAAACCTTAGCGATGAGCGTCCGGGGCCGGTGTATTACTGATGCGCCTGACCTTCGGCGTCAACGCATCGGAACGGGCGCGGGGCGACCTTCCGGCGCTTCCGGTTGTCAATATGTTCGCAGAACAGGCCCCTTCGGAACAAACGGGCATTGTGCTGCAATCGCGTCCCGGCCTGTCTGACCGTGAAGTGGACATGGGCGCAGGTCCGGTTCGGGCGCTATTCAAGGCGGACGGTGTGCTTGATAGCGCGCTTTACGGGGTGTCGAATGGCTCGCTCTATCGTGAGGGCGTTTCGCTAGGCGCGATTGACGGCACTGGCCCGTTTTCAATGGCGGGCTATGAAGACAACCTTTTTACCTGCGGTGGCGCACGAATTTGGGGCTATAACGGCGCAACTCTTAGCGCGCTGACCTTCCCCGATAGTGCCAACGTGACCAAGATTGTGGTCGGTGCCTCGCGCTTGATCGCCATTCGCGCCGATACGGAAAAGTTCTACTGGTCGGACGTTCTTTCGACCACGATTGACGCGCTTTCCTTTGCCACGGCGGAGCAGCAACCCGACCGGCTCAAGGACATTCTTTTTTGGTCGGACGCGCTTATTCTGTTTGGTTCGGAAACGGTCGAATTTTGGCCCAACACGACCGATCCCGACTTGCCGTTTCAGGTGCTAGAGGGGCGGACGTTCCGCAAGGGGATTAGGGGAACGGGCTGCGCAACGCTGTTTGGCCCGTCCTTTGCATGGGTTTCCGATACCGACCAAGTTTGCCTTGAGAACCCTGACCAGATTATCAGCGGGCCGGGGCTGGAAGCCAAGATACAGAACGCCAGCAGCGTTCGGCTGTGGACGTTCCACCTTGAAGGGACCGAGTTTCTAGCCCTGACGCTGGATGCTGAAACCTGGGTCTATTCCTACCGTTCGCGGCTGTGGTCGCAGTTTGAAAGCGCCGAAGCGGACAACTGGATTCCGCAATGCTTTTCGGGCGAAGTGTTCGGTTCGTCAATAGACGGCAAGACGATGGTGTGGGGCAGCAATTGGGAAGACCTCGGCGGAACGCTTGAGCGCCGTTTCCGGGCCGGTGCGCCGATGGACGCGGGCGGGATGATCCTTGCAAAAGTCCAGCTTCGCACCAATCCGGGGAATACCGGGTATCTAACCGGAACTTACCTTAACCCGACCGTGGAAATGCGTTCCTCTAGGGATGCGGGGCGGACTTGGGGGGCGTGGCGCACCGCCAAGCTTGGGGAGCAGGGCAACTACCGCAAGCTGGTGCAATGGCTGGCCTGCGGCATGGCATCGCGGCCCGGCGTGTTTCTTGAATTTCGCTGTTCGGACCCGGTCGATCTGAGAATTTCGGACGTCCTTGTAAATGAGGGCTTCGGGGGTATCTAATGCCGCTAAAGCTTCCCCGCCTTCAATCGCGCGTGGCGGTTACAGACCGGGCCGGAATGCCTGACCGTGCCTTCCATCAATGGTGGGATCGGTTTGCGCTTCAGCTCGAAACGGCGGTCAATGACCTTGCCGATAGCGTTGCGGCGATTGCGGCGGCACAGGCGGCGGCGGACGCGGCCAATGCAGCAGCGGCGGCGGCAGACGCGGCGGCAGCAGCAGCGCAGGGCGCGGCAGATGATGCGGCTAGCACTTCGGCACTGGCTAATTCCGGCGTTACGGGGGCAACGATTACGGCCACGGACGCGGGCGCAGACGCAACGATTACAATCAGCGCCCATACCCGCGTTTACGGGGACGGGACCACGGTTTCAGTCAACGGCGGTTCGATTACGGGCCGCGCTTATTCGACCCTGTATTACGTTTATTACGATCAAGCCTCACGCGCAGGCGGTGCGGTGACTTACCTTTCGACCACTTCGGAAAGCACGGCGGCACAGACTGGCGACCGGCATCTGGTTGGTGTTGTGACAACCCCCGCCGCCTTGGCGGCTGATACAGGCGGGGATTACGTTGGCGCGCCGGGGCTGGGGAGCATCATTCCGTGACGCCCTGCACGGACGCAGGACTGATTGACCATTACGTAAACCATCCAGACATCCGCCCGTTTATCGGCGGGGCGGGACCATTGGAAATAGGCAAGCTGATGATTGCGCCCAACGTGGCGCTGATTGGCGAACATGGCGGGTTCTTGCTGTCTTGGACAGCGCCGGGAACATACGAAATTCACACCGTGATTACCCCGGAAGGCCGGGGGCAATGGGCCTTTGAATGGGCCGCACGTTCAATTGATTACATGGAAAGCATCGGGGCAGATCACCTCTGGACCCGCATTCACCCTAACCACCGCCACACGGCGATTTTTACCCGGAAAATGGGCCTAAAGTCGTGCGGTTCTGTCCTGACCGACTTTGGCGACGGCCCTGTCGCCTATAACCTGTATAATTGGAGAAAACCATGCCAGCAGCAATAGTTGCAGCGGGTATCGGCGCTGCCGGTGCCGTCGGCGGGGCTGTTATCGGCTCTAACGCATCAAAGAGCGCGGCCAAGGCCAGCCAGCAAGCGGCGGACCAGGCCAGCGCATTGCAGCGCGAAACCCGCGACATGAATATGCAGACGCTTGCCCCTTGGCAGCAGTCGGGCCTTGCCGCCAACAACCAGATCAACGCCCTGCTGGGTCTTGGTGTGCCGCAGGGCGGTTCGCCGGGTTCGGTCAATTGGGCGGGCTATGTGCAGGGCAACCCCGATGCACTAGCCAACTGGAACGCAATTAACGGAACCAGTGACGGCCAGCCCTTCGGCGGCGACATTGCCAAGTTTGGGCAGTATCACTACGGGGCCGATGGCTCGCGCCGTGACCTTTCAGCCTATACCGCTGGGCAGATGGGTGGCGGTAACACTGCCGATGCAGCCCGCGCGGCCTTCGACCTGTTCCGCAATTCGACCGGCTACCAGTTCCGGCTTGGGCAGGGGATGGACGCGGTAAATTCGGGCTATGCCGGGCGCGGAATGATTAAGTCCGGCGACGCCATGAAGGCGATCAACGACTACGGTCAGGGCATGGCTAGCGCCGAGTTTGGCAATTACATGGGGCTGCTACAGGGGCAGGCGGGAACCGGGCTTTCTGCCGCCAATGCGCAGGCAGGCGTTGCGACCAATGCCGCGAACAACATGGGCAACATCGCGCTTCAGAACGGCTCTAATCAGGCCAATGCGGCACTGCTACGCGCACAGAGCACCGGCCAGTTGGTCAATAGCCTTGCAACCATCGGTGGCGGTCTTGCGGGCCAGCTTGGCGGCAGGAGCGGGAGCAACGCGCCGAACTATGGCAGCGCCCTTGCGAGTGTCGGTTCCCAGCTTCAGGGGCCTTACGTCCCGCTGCCGCGCATTTAACGAGGGCCTTTAGATGAGCACTAATTGGGAAATGGGCCTAATGCCCAACATCGGCGCAAATGCGCTGGCGGCATTCCAGCAGGGGCGGCAAATCCGCCAGCAGCAGGAAACGCAAAAGGCGATGGCCGACTTCGCCACCAACCCAAATGACGCGGGCGCGCTTGACCGTGTGACGCAGCTTGACCCCAAGATGGGTATGGCATTGCGCGAAAGGCTTTCGGCACAGCAGGCAGAAGAAGCCAAGAAGCGCGTCGGAATGATGGGGGACGCGGCGCAGTGGGCGGACACCCCCGAAAAATGGGACCAGGCGATTGACTACCTCACCCAGCAGGGCGTGGACGTTGCGCAGTATAAGGGCAAATTCTCGCCCGAATTGCGTATGTCTGCGATTGCCTCTGCTGGTGAATTGAAGTCCTATCTGGAACGCCAAGCCCCGGTCAATGTTGGCCCCGGTTCGCATCTGGTCGATCCCGCATCGGGCAAGGCGCTATTCTCGGCTCCGTTTGCCCCGCGCCCGGTTACGGTTGGGCCGGACCAGACGGTTGTGGAATATGCCCCCGGCTCAAAGTTTGGCGGCGGCTTTGATGGCTTTTATAATGGCTTCTTGGCTGGCGCTGAGGGCGGTTACAATCCCAAAGACCCGATGAGCGGCGCTCCCGTCAACTTCGGCATCGACCAGCGCGCGAACCCCGACATTGATGTTAAGAACCTGACGCAAGACCAAGCCAAAAAGCTGATGCTTGAACGCTACTGGAAGCCGTCAGGGGCGGACCAAATTCAAGACCCGGCGCTTCAGGCGATCCACGCTGACACCGCGATTAACATGGGCGTCAACGCAGCCAAGGGCCTGCTGCAAAAGTCGGGCGGCGATCCAAACGCCTATCTGCAATTGCGCGAACAGCGTTACCGTGAGATCGGCGGGCCGGTGCTTGATGGCTGGCTGAAGCGCAACGAAAATCTGCGCCAGTTTGCCGGTTTGGGCGAGGGCCGGGTTATTGCGCGCGGCGCTCCCAAGGCGGAAAAGCCGAAGTGGCGGACTCTCTCGCAAGAAGAGGCGCAGCGCATGGGCCTTCCCGCTGGCACCTATCAGCAATCCCCCGACGGCGAGATCAAGCCCATTGGCGGCATTGGCGACAAGGCACCGCAGAGTAAGGAAGCTTACTCGCAAAGCGCAATGGACGCATTCGACCGCGCCATTAACACCGCTGACGGCCTGCTGAAGCATCCGGGCTTTAATACCGGCGTAGGTATGCCTTCGATCAATCCGTTGGACGGCAATCTTGCCGGGTTCATTGTTCCCGGTTCGCCTGCCGCCGATTTCCGCACCAGCCTGGAAACCATGAAGGCGCAGGTATTCTTGCCGATGGTCCAGAGCATGAAGGGCATGGGCGCGCTGTCGAACGCGGAAGGCGAGAAATTGACCGCTGCAATCGGCAACCTAAACCCAAGCCAGAGCGAGGCACAATTCCAGACTAGCGTTAAGCAGATTATCCGCGACCTCAAGACCTACCGCGACCGCGCAAGGCAACCGGCAGCAGCCCCCGCAGCTAAGGGCGGCTGGGGCAAGGTAAAGGTGGTGCAGTAAATGCCGACTTATGAAATTCAGGCCCCGAACGGCAAAACCTATCGCATCGACGGGCCTGAAGGTGCGTCGGATGACGATGTGCGCGCCGAAGTCTTGCGCCAGTTCCCGGAAGCCGCTGGGACGAGCAAGGCGGTTGCCAAGCAAGGGGACATTACGGCGACCTATGACGTTCCCGCCGATGCCACGCCGGAACAGATACAGGCCCTAAGCCGGGAAGCTATTGCCAAGGCCAACCCCGGCGCACAGTTTGGCGACCCGTCTCGCGATACGGTCCAGATCAATCAGCCGACCGTTGGGCAGGCGATGCAGGATTCCGCCACCAACCTTGGCGCGAATATGCTTGGTGCCGCAGCGGTGCCGGTTGACCTCGCTTCGCAGTTTGGCGACACGGTAAACGATGCGCTGTTGAACACCGCAGCAGGAATTGCTGACCCGATTGTCAGGCAGTTTTCCCCCCGCGCAGCCGACTCGATTGACGCTTTTGCCCGTGAGCAGACCGCCCGTCCAGCGCCTACCGTTAATGCAATGCTGGACAAGTCCAACCCTAACCGTGCCAGCGCCCCATCGGCCACCTATGCGGAGTTTATGGGCGGCGCGGCTATCCCGATCCCTGGCGGTGCCGCTGCGCCGAAGTTTGGCTACAATGCGCTGACCAAGGCTGCGGCACCGGCTGCGGAAAACGCGGCGGCCCGCGAGATTGTTGTCGAAGGCGCACGGGCCAAAATCCCCGTTATGACCAGCGACGTAAAGCCGCCGACCACCTTTGTCGGCAAGTCGGCGCAGACGCTTGGTGAACGCATCCCGTTTGCCGGAACGGGCGGGCCACGCGCCGCACAGCAGGAGGCACGACAAGAGGCGGTGAAGCAGCTTGCGCAGGACTACGGCGCGGTTGGTGCTGACGGTGCTATTGATGATGTTGCGGCGGACCTTGCTAAGACGCGCGGCGAAGCACTCACAAAGCACAAGGCCACTAAAAAGCGGATTATTGAAAATCTGGCTGGCGAAGTCCCGGCCCCGCAAACAGTGGCCGCGATAGACAAGCAGATTGCCGAACTTTCCAAGGTGGACACTGACGCCGCCCGCCAAGTCATTAGCAAGCTCGAAAACTGGAGGCAGGCGCTTCAGGTTGCGGGCAAGGACGTAAACACCGGCATTCTTGACGCAAGCGGGAAGCCCATTGTGCGCAGAATCCCGGCGCAGGGCAAAGAGCTAAAGACAATTGAATTGATCCGCAAGGAAATGGGGGACGCATTCTCCGGTTCGGGGATGGAAAATATCCGCAGCACCGGCGAAGCGGCCCTTAGCAACATCTACGGCCCAATGCGCGCAGATATGGGCAACTTCATTAAGGCCAAGGGCGGGGAGTCCGCCTATAGCGCATGGAAGAACGCCAACGACCAGCTTGCGGCGATGGCGGGGGAGTTGAAGAACGCCCGGTTTAAGAATGTGATCCGTGACGCGGAAAGCACTCCGGAAAATGTTGCCAGCCTGCTATTCTCCCGCAAGCCCAGCGAAGTCCGCCGCCTCTATTCTAACCTGTCGGGCGAAGGCCGCGCTAAGGCGCAGGCGGCATTGCTGCACAAGGCCTTGCAAGAATCCGGCGTCAAAACAATCGATGAACTGGATAACGTAAGCCCTGACAAGTTTGTCAACGCGATGCAGCGTTATGCCAAGTCAACCGGGATCGTTTTTGAAGGGCCAGACCTTGCGCGGCTTGACGGGCTGGGGCGGGTTCTAAAGGCCACACAGCGGGCCGCTACCGCCTCGGTCGCACCGCCTACGGGTGTGCAGAACGCTATTCCGGTTATCGGGGTGGGACTTGGCTCCATGTTTGGCGGGGTGGGTGGTTTTGCAGCTGGCGCCGGTATCGGCCTAATCGCCCGCGTCTATGAAAGCGCGGCGGTCCGCAATTCGCTCCTGAAGCTTGGCCGCACCAAGCCCGGTTCGCCAATGGAAGCCAAGATGCTGGAACGCGCAGGGGTGGCAATCACTGCCGTTCTGGAACGCAACCCGGCCAATGACAACATTCCGATGTCACCAGGTATGGCCGCCGCTCAAGAGCCAGCCCCAAGTGGGGGCGAACCACCACAGCAGTAAGAACCAAAAGATAAAGCGGAACGCACGGCGCACCGCCAATTGATAACACACTAACGGGCTGGGGGAAACCCCGGCCCTTCTCGTTGGGAAACGATACACATGGCCGAACTGTTTACCCTTCCCGCAAGGGCAACCGATAGCAATGGCGACAACCTTTCCGGGGCCAAGCTTTACTTTTACGCTACCGGGACCACCACGCCGCAAAACGTCTATTCCGATGCGGACCTCAACACCTCGCTCGGCGCGGTTGTAACGGCGGACAGCGGCGGCAAGTTTGTCGGCATCTATCTGGATCCGCTGCTTACCTATCGCGCGGTCCTCAAGACCTCGGACGATGTAACCACCATTTACGACCTCGACCCTATCGGTTCGGGCGCAAATGCCGCTGACATTCAATTTACCGCAGAGGGAACGGGCGCGGTTGTCCGCACGGTTGGAAGCAAGCTCGGCGATACGGTCAGCGTCAAGGACTTCGGCGCGGTCGGCGACGGGGTAACGGACGACACCGCTGAGTTTCAGGCCGCAATTGACAGCCTCGGCGCTGCGGGCGGTTCGGTCATTGTCCCCGATGGAATGCGCTGCCTGATTGACAGCAACCTGACCGTAAAGGCTAACGTCTCACTGGTCGGCCCGCATCAATATGTCGGTTCACCGGACGACAACACCAACGCTCCTTATGGCTCGGTTGGCGGCGCGCTACTGGTCAATTCCGCCGCCACGATCACGCTGAAGGGCGGGGCTTCGCTAACCGGCCTGCTGATCCATCGCAAGGGCATGACCTTCCCCGCCGCGAATAGCAGTGCTTATGCCGGGACAGCGGTAACGATTGGCGGCGATGACGCTACGGTCCGCAACTGTATGTTGCTGGGCTTTGCAACGGCCATCACTAGCACGGACTGGCAACGCGGGCGGTTCTTTGACCTGCTGATGGACAACACCAACGGCATTAGCATTTCCAACGCCTATGACATTCCGCGCATCGAGAACGTGCATTGCTGGCCGTTCGCCACGATTGCGCAGTATGCCATCGACCTTCTGCCAACCCAATTGCAGCGCAGCGGGACAGCGTTCGAGCTTAATGGCGTGGCGGATTGGGCGAAGCTGACCAACTGCTTTGCTTATGGTTATTTCCGAGGTTTTGACCTTAACAACGTCAACACGGCAACCCTGATTAGCTGCACTGTTGACGGGACGGCACCGCCTAATGTTCTGGCCGGTTGCCGAGGCTTTTCGGTTCGCGGGACTTCCTACGATACCAAGCTGATCGGGTGCCAGGCGGCAAGCCAGGAGATCGGGTTTTACCTCGACACCGGGGCAGATATTCAAAACCAGCTAACCAACTGCGTCGGGTGGAACGGCACTAACCATGCCTTCTTTATCGGGGCTGGTGACTGGCTGATGACTAGCTGTGTTGCGCGTCAGTTTACGAACGGCATCCTTTACAACAACGCAGCTTCACGCCTGACCATTCGCGGTTTTCAGTTTGGTTCGACCCTAACTACCCGGCTCAACTGCAATGTTGCCGCGACGACCGGGTTTATCAGTTTTGACGGCGCGCAGGCCCCCAGCGCGGCAAGTGGGGCCTCGCTTGTTACCGGGACGTTTACCGGCGTTTCGGTTGCCTCTGCCTCGCCGCTGCCAATTCCTGCGGTGGGCAGTGACTTCAATATCACTGGAACGACCAATTTCAGCAACCTCCAATCCGGTTGGGCGGGGCGCGAAGTGACGTTGTATTTTGCCGGGATTTTGACCGTTGTTCATGGCACCGGGGCTGCTGACGCAATCCGGCTTTCCGGTGCGGCAAACTTCACCACGACCGCAGGCGCAACCCTGACCCTGCGGCATAACGGCACACAATGGTATGAAGTGGGGCGCTCAGCATGACGTTAACACAAGCAATCGAGATGGTCTTACTTAAGCAGGCCGAACGCATCGCAACACCGGGCAAATGGAAGGTCTGGCGCGAGGGTGAAACCGTCAAGCACGAGGTGCTGCGGAAATGAACCACGACGATCTGCACCGGGATATAGGGCGAATGGAGGGACGGTTGGACGCGATGGAGAACCGTCTGGAAAAGATGGAAGTCGTCCTGGAGCGCATCGACAGCCGCCTAGCCAAGATCGAACAGCAAGAAACCGAACGGCGCGGAGCCTGGAAGGTGATTGTCTCGGTCAGCGGCCTTGTCTCGGCGCTGGTCGCAGCGGCCTACAAGTATTTTACAAGCTAGAGGTGACTTATCCCGACACCGCCACTCAGCGAAGATAAGCTTCGCGAGGCTGCGGAGGCGTATGCGGCGAACGGCAACAATGCCGTTGCGGCTGCAAACGTGCTCGGCATCCCGCGCCCTACGTTCAACCATAGGCTAAGGGAGGCGGCGCGCAGGGGGATTGCCCCCGGCCATTTCCAGAGCGGCACGGCCCCCGGCTTCTTTATGGGCAAGGTGACGGTCCAGCGCGGGCCTATGGGCGAGGTTGAACGGACATGGGAGAGACAGTCCCCCGGCCAGCAAGAGGCCCTAGACGCCCTTACAGCGGCAATTGAGGGCATAACGCAGGACGTTAAGGGTCTGCTTCCTGCAACGCCCCTGCCGGACCATTACGACCGCGACCTGTTGACGCTGATCCCGATGGGCGACCCGCACTTCGGCTTGCTTACGTGGGCGCGGGAAGTGGGCGAGGACTTTGACCTAAAGATAGCGGAGGAATTGACCTTCGCGGCGGTGGACCGGCTTTGCGCGCTCACTCCGTCCAGCGAAACGGCAATGCTGCTTAATCTTGGCGACTTCTACCACGCTGATAACAGCAACAACCGCACTCCCCATAGCGGCAACCAGCTAGACGTTGACGGGCGCTTTCAGCTTATCGCGCAAGTCGGGCTTCGGGCAATGGTCCGCTGCATCCGGCGATTGCTGGAAAAACACGCAAAGGTGATTGTCCGGAACAACCGGGGCAACCACGACCCGCACCAAGCCTTTATGCTTTCGCTGGCCCTAGATGCGATGTTCCACGCCGAGCCGCGCGTTGAAGTCGAAATGACGCCTGCCAGCTTCTATTACTACCGCTTCGGCAAGACCCTGATCGGTTCCACACACGGGGACGGGGCTAAGCTGCAAGACCTTCCGCTAATTATGGCAACCGATGCCCCTGTGGAATGGGCGGCGGCAACTTGGCGCGTCTGGCATTGCGGACATTTCCACCACGACCAGACCAAGGACTATCCGGGCTGCACGGTTGAAACCCACCGGACGCTAGCGGCAAATGACGCTTGGCACCGGCACCAGGGCTACCGCTCAGGCCGGGACATGAAGGCCCTAATATATCACCGGGAGCATGGCGAGGTCAGCCGCATTCGCTGCGGAATGTCGATGCTGAAGGAGGCCGTATGAACCCGCCGTTTTTCTGGCTCGGCAAGGAAGCCGAAAGCGCCGAAGTCCTGCTGGCCTATTATCCGCCCGTTCCGCTTGTTGTGGTGGACGATACGGAGGAGGTCGAATGACGCCCTTCAGCTTTCCGCTCGACCGGCAGCACGTTCCCGATCTGGAATTGCCCGATCACGCGGACGCCTTCGCGTCGATCCTGCGCGCTGCCGCCAAGCAAATCAGCCACGGACGTTCCGCAGAGGACGTCGCCAATGAACTGCTGCCCATTGTCCGGGTGGCGGCAAGGAGAGTGTGATGGACCGACGCGCCTTTTTCGATCTAGTCCGCAAGGGCATCCTAGGCCCTACGCTGGACGCTGACGAGGTTTCCGGCTGCGAGGCAATCCTAGACGCAATGGAGGGTGCGCCGATTAGCTGGTGCGCCTATGCTTTGGCGACGGCTTACCACGAAACGGCCCACACCATGCAGCCGATCAAGGAGTATGGCGGCGACCGCTATTTCTTCCGGATGTATGACCCCAAGGGCGAACGTCCCGCGCTGGCTAGCGGGATGGGCAACATCTATCCCGGCGACGGCGTGAAGTTCTGTGGGCGCGGGTATGTCCAGCTAACTTGGCGGTCTAACTACAAGCGGGCCGGTGACAAGCTGGGCTATCCCCTGGAAGGCAATCCTGACCTTGCCATGCGCCCCGACATTGCCGCGCAGATCATGCGTCGCGGGATGGACGAAGGCTGGTTTACCGGTAAGGCGTTTAGTCACTTTCTGCCCAAGGATGGCACGGCAACCCGCGAGAATTTCGTGGAGGCCCGCCGCATCATTAACGGCAAGGACAAGGCAACCGCAATTGCTGACTATGCCGTAACGTTTCAGCGCGCATTGCAGGGGGCTAACTGGTGACTCTTAACGTTGTCCCCCTTCCGGTAAACAACCTGAACAACATTCCCGAAATGCTCCGCAAGCTGGCGGACGGCATAGAGGAAGGCGAATACGAGGCCGACGCGCTGGTCTATGCGATGCAGGGCGGGGGCAGCTTTTACACGGGCGTTCTAGGCCATATTGACGCGCTGGGGAGCCTTGGCTTGCTTTCACTTGCCCAGCAGTTCCTTGGCCAGCAGATTGCGGAGGGCGCAGAATGAAACTGCCACCTGTTGACACCCATGACGGGCGCAGGGCCTTCGCGTTTTTTGCCATTCTGGGCGGCTGCGTGGTTATGACGCTGTTTGCCGCTGCCGGGGTTTACCTCGTGAGCGGTGATACCAAGCTTTCGTTCTGGCTGGCTATTGCCGCCCACGTTCAAATCCTTGTCGGCATGACCGCAATGGGCTGGGCAATGGGGCGTAGGCTTCAGATTGACGTAAGCAAGGACGGGGCGAAGATCGACGACCGGGGCGATTAATCGCTGTTCACGATTAGTCCCGCCAATTCAATCGGAATTACCGCGTAGAACATACGTGGAACATATGCTAAACGGGTTGGGAACGCCGCCTGCTAGTCCCAAGCGACGCTCCCGAGATTCCAATACCCGGAATCCGTGTCCATTTCAAGAACGGTTACGCGAATTGGCGCTTTGACCGGGGACTAGCGAAAAAGCTGCCTTGGTGGACAGATGCGCGCCGACATTCGCGGCAAAATCTAGCCCCGCAAAGCGCCTTGCCAGCGCCTAAACCGGCAGAAACTGTGGGGGTGTCACCCGCCCCTCTGGAAGCCTAGCTGACTGGCGACCAGGATATACGCGCTTTAACGCCACGGCCTCAATTGGTGGGGTCAAATGCGACCACGGCAGTCCGGACGGACAACGGTGGGGGCCCCGTCTGATCCACGTTACGGATGCGCGGTAAACACGGTTGAGAGTGCCAGCGGGTTAATCCGTTTCACACTGCAAGTTTCTTGTTGGTGTGGCCCTAACGGGTGAACGTCCTATGCCTTCGGGAGACAGCAATGCCCGCCGCCATATTCCTAGACACCGCCATAGCCTTCCTGAAACGCTACAAGGCGCTGTTTGTCATCCTGCCCCTATGCCTAGCCCTAGCATGGCAGACCTATCAGGTGGCCCGGTGGAAGGGCAAGGAAGCCAAAGCGCAAGCAACCATAGCGCAGATGCAGCTTGCCAGCGAACAGGCCCGCGCAAAGCAGATCGCGCTTAATCAGACCAACCAGGAACTAAGCCAAAGGATTGCCGCAGATGCCACGCTTTTCAATGCCAGGATCATCGAGGCGACTAATCGCAACATTGCTGACCGCGCCCGCTCTCACAGCTTGCGCGCATACTGTGAAGGTCGCTCCGGCGGAGCCGATACTCCCGCCGTGCCTGTCGATCCCGGCCAGCCTTCTGACGGCGGAACCTTCCCCGACATGGTTGTCATCCCCCGTCACGAGTTTGAAACCATCTCCCGTAAAGCGGTGCAAGATGATCGGAAAACCAGCTTCCTAGTCGATCTTGTCAATGAGGGGCTGGCAGTGTCACTTGATTATCCGGAGCCGCAGCTTTCCGTCGAAACTCAATCCCAACCCGACCGTGCTGTTCAGTGACGCCAAGCGCCTTCCACGCAGCATCCCGCGCAACAATAGCGGTTGCCAAATCATCATAGGTCCCGATCCTCGTTCTTGAAACGACGACCGCCCACCTTCCCTTAGCTGTCTGCGTTACGCAGAGAATGCCGCTTTTGCCAATGACCTTGCGCCCCACATTTCTGGAATTAAGTGAGGGCGATACATCGCGAATATTTGCTATTCTGTTGTCGGACTTGTCGCCGTTAATGTGATCAATTTGGCCGATAGGTTCCCACCCATAATGGTATGCCCAAGCGATCCGATGGGCTTTATAAACCTTGCCGCGAAGGTGGATATAGCGATACTTGTGAAAGCCCCCCTTTGAGGAATCGGCCCGCTTGCCAGCGTAGCGATTGTTCCAGTTGAGAGCGTTTGATTTTGGCCCATACCTGCCATGAGCCATATGTTCCGCCGTTCTGGGCTTCCAAATGAAAATACCGGTTTCCGGGTTGTAGTCGACCAATTGACGGATGGTTTCAGCAGGGGGTAGGGGTAGATATGCCATGCGCGGTTCCTTCGCGTTGTGGTTAGGGCTGAGGCAGGTCTAGACCACCTGCTTCAGCCCCATTTTCATAACAGATTCACGGTTTGTTCGCAAGCCCCTCGCCCAAGATGCGCTGCGAGGTGCCGAAACCCGCGTCTGGCTGATTGACCAGATCAACGCGGGCCTAGCGGTTGTTTACCCGGAGCCTAAGCTGTCGGGGGAGTAGCCCGCTCATCCCCGGCTTCGATCTCGGTGGGGGTCATGGCTTGGATTCCTTCAATGCTGCGGGGTCGATCTGGCGGATGGCATTAAAGGCAACAGCAGCGTAATCGCCTGCGGAACATCGACCGTCTGATAGGCAGTGCTGAAGTATCGCATCGCTACCAGTCTTCGCAGCCGCCTCCAGCGCCATCCGGGCACCGCGTTCCTCTGCGGCTAGGCGGTGGCGCATGACAACATCCAGCAGAAGCGTGCGATCATCTGCCAGCGGCTTCCCCATATAAATTAGCTCATCCCCGGCTTCGATATCGGCGGGGGTCATGGCTTGGATTCCAGTCTCACACCGTTCCATCATCGCCTCCTGTGTGCGGGTTGCCGTTCGCGCGGCACCAGTTGAGCGCGGCGGTCTTTTCGGCTTCTAGCTTGGCGGCTTCCTCGCGGGCAAGCCGCTGGGCTTCGTCGTAAGCCTTAAGCGCGGGTAGGTGCTTTGCGCGCCATTGCTCGTTTTCAAGCTTGATGCGCGGCAGCATATTTTGCCAGCCCTGCCAAGTCCACGAGTCATCCCAGCTTAGTTTTCCTCCGCCCTCCACACCATGCGGAAGGCTTGCGGACGGACTCCGGGCGGTGGTATCTGATCGGTCAGGCATGGCGCGGTCCTTTCGCGGTGTGCTCAGGCCCGGTGTGAGCGCGCCAACGCTCCATCGGGCCGATGTGTACTTGTGTACACCAAGCCGGAACGCAAGCAAAACGAAAACGGCACAGATTGCGCAAATCGCTACGCAACTTTGCAGGAAAGCCGCAGTTTGCCGTGGGGCCTTGTCTTTTACACCGAGAATGTCGGCGGTTCGAACCCGTCAGCGCCCACCATATTTTCAATGATTTAGCACTGTGTACGCCCCGGCCCCGTGTGTACCGATGTACACTTAGAACATGGTGGCGGCGCTGGCATCCCGCATAAACGAGGGTGAGTACCGCGCGTAAACCTGCTCCGTGACCCGTGTTGAAGTGTGGCCCAGGTACTGCGCAATCTTTTGCATCGGTACGTCCTCTTGCGCCATCCAGACTGCCGCGCTGTGCCGTAGGACATGCGGCGAAAACTTGATCCCGGTTCCCGCTGAAAGCCGTTCCAGCGCCTTCTTTACGCTGCCAACCTGCTTGCCGCCGTACTCTATCACAAAATCGCTCAGACGCGCCCTGTGGGCCGTTTCTAGCGCCTCGCGGGCCTGTGCGTTCATCGGCACCACTGTGCGCCGCTTGTTTGTCTGCAAGCGTCCTGCTGGCCGGAAGTCGATTGTCCCTTGGGCAAAGTCGATCCGGTCCCAAGTCAGGTCCAGTATCGCGCCAGCTCGTGCGCCGGTTGTCAGTCCCAAAATTAGGAACAACTTGATATGCGGCGACTTGGCGGCGTCCACCAGTTCGCGCGCTTCGGCCTTGGTTAGCCAATGGTCGCGCGGCTTCGATGCGGGCGGTATCCAGACGGTCGGAGCGTCCGAATTGTAGCGCCAGCGCAGACAAGCCCGCAGCAGTTCCAGGTCGGTCCTGATTGTACTCGGTGAATAGCCCAGCGCGCGGCGCTCGTCCGTATAGGCGCGGCAATCGTCCCGGCTGATCGCTGTTCCCAAGCGGTGTCCGAAGTGCGGCTCCAGCGCGGTCCAGTGCGACTTGAACCGGTCGGCCCTTGCCCCGTCCGTTATCCTGTCCTTGACGTAGCGCGGCCATAGATCGGCTATCCGTTCGCTAGGCGCGGCGTTGCGTCTGGCCCACCACTCGCGGGCGAAGGCTTCTGCAAGCCCACGGTCTGCCGTACCAGTCGAGATTCGGCGGCGGTCATTTCCATCGCGGAAGGTGACGGACCATCGGCCTCGGTGCATGGTGAGGGTGTATTCAGACACTCGACCCGTTCAACCTCTGCGGCGGGAATGCGAATCAGCTTACCGAGCCGAAAGCTGGCAAGTTGTCCGTCCCGACACATAAGCCGGACCTTTTCAGCAGAGCAAGCCCACCTTTCAGCAAGCGTCTCCGGGGAGTATGGGCGCGCAGCCGTCATTTGCTTGCGTTGTATTCGGCAAGGGCGGCATGGGCGTTATCGCGGTCCTCGGTAGCCATTTCGATGCAAAGCGGCTCGTGGCGGTCAGCATTGATTATGTGGCCGGCGCATACGTCATTGACGTAGCACATAACGCCGCCCAGCGCCTCCGCCAGCTTGACAGCCTGTTCCCGCCAGTAAGCGGCGTTGCGTTCTTCCAGGTTGCGATAATCGCGGTCATTCGGCCTATCCATCACGCTGCCTCCTTCCGTTCCTGTTCCTTGGCTTCCGCCCATGTCCGACCATCTGCACGGCGTAGGGGCCAGCAGTTGTCAGAGGACTTGCGTTCTATTGGCTTTGCGTAGTTCATGAAAAATAAGCGGCGCTTGTTGGGCTTGACCCGCTCTCCCTTGGTGGAAATTACATTCTGCGTTCGGCGCGGTTGGTGGCCTCTTCGCTGTTGCGCTCCATGAAGCGCATTCGGAGAAACTCGACCTCAACCTTCTGCCGGTTTGCGGCGGTTTTGGCTGCGACCATCTTCTTGATGTAGTCCGCCCAATCCGGTGACGACTTGACCAGCTTTTCCGCCTTGCTGTCGGGAATGTCCCCAAGGGCGGCTTTGCGCTGTGCCAGGTATGTCGTTTTGCCTTCTTCAAGCAGACGGGCGGTTGCGTCCTGCGTCACCCAATCAAGGGCGGCGAGGCGGTATTGTTCGCTGATCGGAACGTCATTGCGCATTGAATCGCTCCTTCATGCGTTCGACAAGACGGTTGACCCGCTCGGCGCGTTCCTTGGCGACAACGGACAAAGCGTTTTGCTTTGCGCTGCTCCGGGCCATGCTGTTGAGCGCGCCAATGTGCCGCTTCCACTTACTCATCTGCCAGCCTTTCCGCTTCTGCCATTAGGTCAATCCCATGCTCTTGATAGAAGCCCCGGTGGCCTAGTCTTTCGACGCTGATCGGCGCTCTGGCGCACGGGTCAAAAACGGCCTGGTGGTGCATCGGACAAAGCGGAACAACGCGGTCATGCCGCCGGGGCGCTCGGCCCATTCTGTCAGCATATCCGGTTACGTGGTGGATCGTTGCAGGCCCGCCGCAGACAAGGCAGCCCAGCAGCGCAATGCGCTCAAAGCGTTCCTTGTCTGCTTTGGTTGGGGCCTTCATGGGCTTACCAGACCCCGTTAGCCGTCACAAACGGAATGCTGTCCGAGTCCAGATCGTCAACCGGCGCTTGACGGCTATCCCGCTGCGGCTCGACCGGCGCACCCTGCGAACCGTCACTACGCCCACCCTGGAGCGCAATTTCATTGGCCCGCACGTTAAGCTGC
>Ga0315900_10003095_pt1 | contig 24619 bp, 25 predicted proteins | sample LakEriMetagenome_FD_203521 | JGI IMG/M metagenome (GOLD analysis project Ga0315900, IMG submission 203521) | Freshwater fungal communities from buoy surface, Lake Erie, Ohio, United States - Buoy 12 MA114 | ecosystem: Environmental > Aquatic > Freshwater > Lake > Lake biofilm | place: USA: Lake...
TGTAATCGGGGGATAAACCGTAATCGCGACACTTTGCCGTTAGGGTATCGATCGTGTAACGTAATCCTTGGGGATGATTGAGTAGGGTAGTAATATCGCGGAAGACAATACCCGGTTTGGGAAAGTCGGGAATATCGCGAATCAGTGATTTCAGATCCATTCGGTTTCCGTGTCTCGTAAAATGGGGGACAGCTATCTATACAATACAATTTACAATACCCTGACTCGATCGCCCTTGTGTTTTAGTTCTCCTATATCATGACCCCTACTAGCCTAACGCCCGAATCTACAACATCAGCCCCAGAAAAACCGTTTATTTTAAGCGTTTTACCCGATTTTCCGATTGCCAGTCAGCAATGCGCCCTACATCTCCAACAGCATATCGATTTAATGCTGTTAGCGTTGGAATCCTTAGAAGTAGGTGCCGGGGAGGCCCTGTTAGCCCTCTGTAAAGAACTAGGACTCGATAAAATTATCAAAAACCGGATTATTTTCTGGCGCTTACGCTGTACTAATCCGTGGCGAATTTCCTACACCCTCGACCGTCTCACCCTTGACCAAGCAAAAGCTTTAGTTATCATTGCCAGTTATCGGGCCAAACCTCTAGCTATATCCATCCGACAATTACTGTTAGCGCGGCAACAGATGGAGTCAAAAGGTTTACCCGTGGATAATAATTTTCTTTTATCAGAATACCTAGAAAGATTTCGCTCCAATTTTCGCAGTCGCATGAACCCCCGTCGGGCCAAAGTATCGGTTTATCTAGCCGATGAAAATGCTTTAAATGAACTGGCTTTATCCCTCCTCGATCAGTTATTATTTTGTACTGGTACCACGGGAATGCAGCGGTTTTGGATTAGTTTATTTGATGGGGAGATCGTGTAAAAATGAGAAGACAGTATAGCTTGCCCAATTGTACCCTGATTCTCGATGGTTTCGGCGATGATTTCGCCCCAGCTAATCCCGGTGATAGCCGACCTTTACTCTCAATTTTGACTAACGTAGAATGTCGGTTAATCGGGGCCAATAAAATCCTGCAAGGTGGTCGGGTTTTCTTGGAAAATTTGGTCCAAGCGGTCAGTCAGTATGCCCAAGAATTTTTAAGTGGTGTTCGTCATCCCCAAGACCCCGTCCATGAACCAGATCATGTGTACCTAGAAAAGATTGACCAGAATCTCCATCGTCTGGTCTGGTATCCATCAACGGACTTGAATATCCCGGAAAGTCCAGTCAAGATAGAAATCAGTACCGTGCAGTTATTCGATTTAATAGAAGCGATTGACCAATTTTTTGCCGATACTCGCACTTTACCTGACCTAACCCTAAAATTACAGCCAGTTTCCCGTCGCTACCATAAGGTGAATGAATCGGTGGCCAGTCGAACAGTGCCTTTTTTGGCAGGATTAGGCAGTCTTGTCGCTTGCGCCCTACTTTTCTATCTGTTACCCGTCCCCCAAGTCCGTAAACCCGAAAATCCACCCATTCCCGCCGCTTCTCCCAGTCCCACCGTCCCCACTAATCCCGTCCCCCCTCCTAGATAAAATTAGTCCCCTAAGCTACATCTATAAATGGAGTGATGGGAATGTGCTTATAAACTTCGGCATTCTTTGCCTGAGCTTGACGGAGATCGTAGTCTGTTTGAAGATTCAGCCAAAACTGAGGACTGTTACCAAAATATCGTGACAGACGCAAAGCTGTGTCCGCAGTGATACTACGCTTACCCGCTAAAATCTCACCGATACGAGTTTGAGCTACGCTTAAATCTTTGCTCAGTCTGTAGGGGGTAATATTGAGCGGTTCCAGAAAATCTAACTTGAGGATTTCACCGGGATGGATATTTGGCAAACGGTGGAACTGAGCTTTTACATTGAGCCTGTCGAAATGTGTCGAAGTGTTGCTGTTCATTGCATTTAGCTAATTTTAGTGGTAGTCCACTATCTCTACCTGATCAGCATTGCCTTCATCAGTCCAAATGAAGCAAATTCTCCATTGGTCATTAATACGGATGCTGTACTGGCCCTGACGATCGCCCTGCAACTTCTCCAACCGATTACCCGGTGGGACACGCAGATCATTAATCGATAACGCCGCTGCAAGGATTAGCAGTTTTCGTAGAGCGACCGATTGAATATCAGGGGGATAGTGACGAGACTGAAACCCCTCGAAAATGAGCTTAGTCTCTTCGGACTTGAAATTTATGATCATATGATAACTGTCACTTTGATAACTGATTATAGCGGTAAGCGCTTGAGTGAGATACAGACCAAGCTTTGCCTAGCATGGTTTATAGCTCGTGACACTGTACCTCATACGACTGCACACCGCTATAACTGATGATCAAATTCTAACGCCTAACGATACTATTGTCAAGCAGAAGTAAGCTTTCGCCCCACACCCCACACCCCACACCCTTCTCCCCTGCTCTGTATCAGTTTTTAGAGAAAGTACCCAAAAAAAAACCTGATCTTTTTTGCACAAGTTAGAAAAATTGTGTTATGCTGGTAATTCTGTGAAGGTTTTTCGATAGGGAGTATTGAAAAAAAAATGACCAAACTGGGAACCCATTTGATTGTCGATGCTTGGCAAGTACCTGCTGACCTCCTCAACGATCCCGAGCGCATTCGTCGCGCTATCCTCGATGGAATTACGGCAGGAGAAGCAACGCTGATCGATTTGTGTGTCCACCAGTTCAGTCCCCACGGAGTTACCGCGACGGCGACTTTAGCTGAATCTCATATCGCGATCCACACCTGGCCTGAACACGGCTATTTCGCCGCCGATTTATTCTTCTGTGGTGCCGGTAAACCCGTGGTTGCCATGGAAATTTTGACCAAATCCCTGCAAGCAGGTGAGATTAAAGTGCGGGAACTAACCAGAGGATTCCCCGGTCCTGCGGCAGTTTATGAAAGCAAAAAGGAAGAACCCCTTAAGTCTTCCCTGGTTATGGCCTAATTTCTAGCGCCGGCCTCAATAATAAGTTAGCATCACTGGTGATCGCCTAAACTAAAATCGTGATCAGGATAACCTTTGTTTTTATCCTCGCCCTCTTTCCCTCTCTCGTTAGTCTCTGGTTGATTAACCGATCCCAACAGAGATTAAGCAACCGTTTGAGGGGGATTCGCCATCGTCACGAATACAGCCCGGTGATGGCCAGTGATTTTTTGTCAATTCCTCTAGGGACAGAAAATAAACCAGCCTTGATCGGTGATCTTAGTTGTCGTTTTAATGCCTATTCCCCCCATTTGCGTTGTGCGGTTAATCCCACAGGTCCCTGTGAAGGTTGTCGGCAGTACGAAGCTAAAACTGGCACAGTATAAGCGGCTTGAGCTTCCAAACAGTTCCCTATTTGCTATCCTTAAAAATTATCGCTATCGCAATTGAGGAGTGTGGGAATAATGGCGTTCAAACGAAATTTGACCCTCTTAATCATCGGATTAGGATTAACTTGTTTACCCCTATATCCGGCCCAAGCTAACCAAATCAGCACCGTCACCCCGAATACGGCAGCCAATCAAACTCTTGCTACCCATCTGGTCCTGAAACTGAAAGAGAGAAAAGTTTACGTTTATCAAGATAGTAAAGTTTTAGCACAATTTACCGTCGCCGTCGGCAAAAAAGGCTGGGAAACCCCCACAGGTAAATTTGAGGTGCGGGAATTAGTTCGCAATCCCGTCTGGAAAAGTCCCTGGACGGGAAAAGTCAGCGCTCCCGGTCCCAATAGTCCCCTAGGGGAAAGATGGATCGGTTTTTGGAGTGACGGCAAAAATTCCATCGGTTTTCATGGCACCCCCGCGGAAAATTCCCTCGGTAGCGCCGCTTCCCATGGTTGTGTGCGGATGCGGAATCGGGATGTGAAAGTGTTGTTTGATTTAGTCCGCAGGGGAACCCCCGTCATCGTTCAACCTTAATTCTGGCAGGTATTTTTTTAAGATGGGCAGGTCTTCCGGGCGATCTATATCGGCTAATTTAGGCAGATAAGCGGTCTTTAAAGCCAGTTTAGCGGCGATTGTCTGAGTTTTTGCCAAGACTTCCCCCGTTCCCCAAGGAATACCGTCAAAAAGCTCTGGAAAGACCTGTTTTAAAGCAATTAGGTAGTATCCTCCATCTAACGCCGGCCCTAAAACCATATCGTGGGTTTTTAGGGCCTCAAAGCCTGCTAAAATCTCTTTTTCCCCGATTTCTGGACAATCTGTGCCAATAATAGCGATCGCTGTCATCCCTTGAGCAAAACCATCGGCAAAGGCATTTTGCATCTTTTCTCCTAAGTCTTTTCCCCGTTGAGAATGATAGGAATAATGCTCACCTAACCAAGTACGCATTTTCTCCTCGCTGCCGCCATGGTAGTAGATGATCAGAGAGAGAAAATTCTTCAAACCCGCTAATTTACCGAGAGTATATTCGGCCAGTTTGCGGTGCAATTCTTCGGCTCCCTCGGCTGCCAAAGCTGGAATCATACGGGTTTTTACTTTCCCCAATTCCGGATAACGGGTAAAAATAATTAGTTGTTGTCTCCAGTCCACGAGTAATTGCGACGATGATATTAATTATTAGTTTTAGCCTACTGTTAATAGGAGGCAAGAAAACCAATAAAACGGGCTTTATTGGCTTAATATAGATTATTGTAAGTGGGTGGGTGGAATTAAATATAAGATGAACGTAGGTACGATGTCGGCGATCGCTTGATTGAGTCGAAACCTTTTTCCTAGCGGCATTTCAGACTTTTTCCGTCAACCCTGATTAGCTAGGGACTAGGCTTTTTGGGTGAGTTTAAACAGGATAAACCAGCATCTTTAGCAGTAGGATACTTGATTGGGACAAAAGCAAAATCTGAACTTAGTGTCCGACACTCCACAATGTGAACAAATTCTACGGAGGGATCTTGGGGATCGCCATTTTCATCCAACTTCTTGCGATCGCCATTTTCATCGAATTGAATTGTCCCAGTTGCACCTTTAGTGACAAGAAACTCACGAGACTTTAAGTGTTCAAGGATATTAATTCGTGTGGGAGTATTTGCCTTTTCTAGAGCTTTTGTTAGAGCAAGCGTTGCATCATAGGATAGGGCTGTTATTGCATTAACAGAAGTTGTAGTCCATAAAATTTTGGCATCCTTAAGAAAATTTTTGTTAGGACTGGTTAAAGAATCCCAAGGAACCGCTATAACAAACTTTTGAAAAGGTTGTAGGTTGTTAATTTGTTCTAAGGTACGAGAACTACGAAGCCCCCATGATCCGATAACCCAATTTTGACTATTATTAAGTTTTATAAGTCTAATTGCATCGCCTTGAGCATTGCCAATTGCTTTTGGGAATAGTACAAGCCCTATTGTTTCTGTTATTTTTTCTTCTTTCTGTCGTCGTAACTCTTGGATGGCTTCTTCTGCCTTAAAATTATTTCCGAGATCAAATTCATCTAATTTTACTACAGTTCCAGAGAATGGAGGGCGTGTAAAAATAGTTTTAAAACTATTAAAAAAAGATTCACTAAATGGACTTCCTTCACTATAAAAGCCCACCACTTTTTTAATAGACTTTTCTTGCAAAAATTTTGCAATGGCAGGAGATTGTTGATCGCTGGAAAAAACAGTTCGCAGGAAATTTTTTCTGGGGTATTTAGTAAGCTCGCTAGTCGTTGATCCGGGAGAAATCAAAACTAAATTATTTTGATTATAAATATCCACCGTTGCCACAGTCATTTCACTGGGATAGTGACCAACAACCCCTAAAATTTCAGGACGCTGGGAAAGAGATGATGCTGTCTTTTGGGCTAGTAATTCGTCATTTTCATCATTAGTAATGACAACTTTTAATCCCTTACCATTAATCGCTTTTTTATTGATAAAATCTTGATCTGGAAAATACTTGAGGAATGGATCATTGTCATTTAAAATTCCTAGATTAATTTTTGTTTGTAATTGCGCTACTCCTCGTAACATTTCATTTGCTCGACTATCACCATCATCATCATTAAAGTCATTTTGATTTTTGGGAATACTAACAGCAACAGCAATCGTGTAATATGGCATTTTATTGGCTTCTAGTAAAGCATTATTTAAGTAAATTAACGTTTCTGGATCTAGCCTATCCTGTTGCCATGCGTCCTTAAATCTTAACAGGGCTTTTTGATAATCACACTGTGCAAAATATTCTGCACCTTTCTTCTTGTTAAACGATTGAGAGTAATTAAGAACTTCTTCTCCTTCACTAATAAAGTCGCCCGTTTGTTTTGAACAATTATCAGGGCGATAAATGGCAAATAAACTTACAACTGCTATTGATGCTATTCCTATGCTAAATAGCAGATTTAATTTGAAACTTTGGGGCTTTAAAGTTTTTATAGAATGCAAAATTTTTTCCATTAAAGAAGCTTTCACTTTTTTCTCAATGAACTGAATATCCTCATCCCTGAGTCCATAGATAATTTGCAGTTTCTTTAAACTCTCTATATCTTTGTTTTTCAATGGAGTATGATTAGCAGCAGCTATTATTTTCCGAAACGCATTCCTATATTTCTTAATATTGTCTCGTCGCCGTAGCAGTGGGTTAAGAACTTCTGTTTCAATCGTTCTGGCTTCATCTGGTGAGAGATTTAATTGATCTATTGTTGCATCCAAAACTGCCCTATCTGCAGCAGAAAAGTCTTCCTCCTTAAAACAATAATCTTTAATATCCTCATCATTCCACTTTTTAATAATATCCTCAACTATTTTACGATACTTAAATTTAGGATCATTAGCAGCAAGAGGAGATCTGGCCAAATAAATAGTATCATCTCCTTCAAGAGAAAGATAAAATTTGGGAGTCATTGCCGGGGCAGCTTCCTTTACTCGTTCGCTGGCATACTCATGCAATTCATTAACAGAAATTAATTGATCACCATCCTGATCTGCTGCACCAGTTTCAATTCCTTCAACTAGATATTTTGTATAGATGGACAAATCGTTATCTTCCGACTCAAAAGAATATTCAATTGGACTAGAAGAGGTCAAAATCGCCCTTCCTTTACCTCCTAATTCCTCTTGAATGTTAAATTCCCCTTTGATTGGCATTCCCTGAACCAATGCTCCGCTAAAACAGCAGTCGAGAATAATTATCTGCCTTTGGGAACGACTATCTGTGATGTACTCTTGAAGTTTAGTTGCCGCTAAAGCTGTTGCACGACGAAAATCTCCATTCTGATCACGCCCAGTTTCTCTTGTACTTAGAAAAAATCTAGCATTTTGAGCTTTAAGTCCATGCCCAGAAAAATATAAAAGCACCAAATCATCTTTCTGTCGATTAGCAAATAAAACCTCAACTGCTTTTTCCATGCTCCCTTTGTCTGGGTTAGGCAAAACTGTAACCTGATCAAAGGCTCCCATGTCTGGATGCTCTAATACTCGGCGCATTGCTTCAACGTCTAGAATGGCACTAGAAATTGGGCGCAATCCTGCGGAATACTCGCTCACACCAATTAACAAAGCAATTTTTGCCATAATACCTTCTTTAACCTGAGATAAAGTCTTGAGCCGCTTTAATAGCCATTTCCAATTCTTCTCGACTGTGAGCCTTAACCGTCAACTTGCGACCATTGGCCTCTACCGACAATTCTATCGGTTTACCTCCCAGGCGATCGCCCAGAAACCCTAACAACTTTTTCCCATTAGCGGGGTTAACTTCGGTCATTAACATTCCTCCCAAAAAACCGCCCAACGACTTATTACCTTCAGGGGGATTGGGATCAAGAATACGTTTAACCGATTCAACTTCATCTGCCTGTTGTAGTTCTGTTAGTAATACTTGGGCCTGTTCGTCGCGTTCTTCAGGCTCCAGGTTAGGATCGTTAAAAGCGATCAGCAATTTAATCGTAGATTTGCTACTCATAGGAAGTTGAGTTGAAATAATATAGGATAATACTAATCTTACTGAATTATGCAAATTTTACCATATACCATCTGAAATCTAAATAAGTGATCCCATTTTCATACTGCCCCTTGCCGAGTGCAGATTTCTTCACTGATGTGGTGATGTTGCTGAACATAGAAGATCGATTTTTCAAGCTGCTCCAAGAAATCATAACAATTATTGTGTGTTGGGTTTCGTTCCTCAACCCAACCTACTACTACTACAGGCTAATGGCGATAATTCCGCTAGAAAGTATGAGAATGTGTCTGACATTCCTGACAGGGGGTGAGTATTGGTATCATGATTAAAAGTAAGGATATAGATAGGGTTTGCGGCAAAAAGTAGGGGCGAAGCATTCGGATAGAAAATCTCCGGTTTCACCGATAGGTTATTGCCCGAATGCTTCGCCCCTACAGGACGCGGGCCGATGAAGACGCAAGGTTTTGAACGACGATTCTCTCAAAATTTGCACCTGTTTCGCTCGTAAAGCCACAAAACTCTTACCTTGCCTACATTTCACATTTATTCAGCAAACCCTAGATATAACTTAATCCATCGCTTTTCTTGATTGAGATTAAACTAATGTTTGTGTTGTTAATCAGTGAGGTAAACTAATGACTACAGTTGAATTAAAACAAGCCAAAAATCAACTTAATGAGTTATGGGAAGCTGGACTTGAAGGTGAAGAAATTATCATCACAGAAAATAATGAACCTGTAGTTAAATTAAGTCCTGTAAAGTTAGCCAAGAAACCACCGCTTCAACCGAGAAGTGCTGCGGGAAAATTTTGGATAGCCGATGATTTTGATGCCCCTTTAACTGATTTTGAAGATTATCAATAATTATGCTCAAAGTTTTAATAGATAGTCATGTATTTCTTTGGTATGTCACTAATAATAAACAATGGAGAGACAACCATAAAATTATGATTAATGAAAGAGAAAATCTAGTTTATCTTAGTTAAGGTAGTTTTGGTAAAATGACGATCAAATATAGTCTGGGAAAATTAACTTTTGATTCACCTTTTCGAGAATTTATTGAGTCACAAATTCAGAGCAATGATTGGGAAATTTTGCCCCTCAATTTACTACATTTTGAACGAGTAGCGCAATTGTCTGTTCAGCATTGTATTAGGTATGTATGGGGTAAGTTCAGTTATATTACCGGATCTTCTCGTTTCCGTAGCACCGCTAGATCCACTGATAACAGAGGACATCACTTTTCTACAATTCCTGTAAACGGTTGAATAAAACCATCCACACCGACAAAGGAGGTGAGGGGCGACCAGTTTAAAATATCCTCTAAAATTGATTGATAGCCCTGGACATTGGGATGAAGTCCATCTTGCATTAATCTTTCTTGACACCACAGATCACCCCGGTTCATCCAGAGATCAAATAAATCGAGATAGGGAATATTTTGCTCTAGACAAGCTTGTTTAGTGGTTTCTTTAAAACGATACTGATCGCGATGGTTGAAGTAAAAACAATCTAAAAAGGGCATTTTCCGCTCATCCACGGGAATCATACCTATAAACAAAACCGGGCAAAGAGAACGGGCCCGGCCCAGTAAATGTTCAATTTGAGTTTGAAAAAGATCGTGATCGGTATAAGTGCGACCATCGGGCCGGCCTAAACGGGCTGTATCATTAACACCGACGGAGAGAAGAATCAGGTCAGGAAGACGATTGCGAATTTCCCCCCTGAGACGAAATTCCTGTTCTAAGCGTTCGGACACTTGTACCACTCGATCGCCGCGAATACCCAAATTATACAGGGTATGACCGGCACTTTCCATCCACAAACGACGTAGGCGCTCGGCCCAACCGCCACCCACGGGGTCGCCATAGCCATACACAAGGCTATCTCCTAAAGCGACGATTTTAAGGGGATGGGTCATGATTGCGTCTTTGTCTTTAGTAGGAGGAGGAAGAGTTTGCATGATCGCTCGATCGAATCCGTTGTCCTTTACACTTGTAAACGGATTTGGTTAAACTGTCCGTGTATTATACTACATTAAAAAATTTTTCCTGCCAGTTAACTTATCTGATATCAGCCAGGTGCTGACACCGACCAGTATAAAGCAGCCCGATGATCATTGCTTCCCTAAGAGCCATTTCCGGGCTAAATCTGCTATAAAATTTATGGTTAAAACCTAGATAAATTGATGACTACTCGTTTACAACGCGCGGTTCAAGACCGAGAATTTTTGATTACAGCCGAGATTACTCCCCCGAAAGGGGGTAATACCAGTCATATGCTAGAAATGGCCCTCTGGCTAAAAAATCGCGTTCATGCGGCTAATATTACCGATGGCAGTCGCGCCGTAGTGCGAATGTCCTCTCTGGCTGCCTCCGCTATTCTCTATCAACACGACATCGAACCCATCTGTCAAATAGCCTGCCGCGATCGCAATGTGATCGGATTACAAGCAGATCTCATGGGCGCTCATGCTTTGGGATTGAGAAATATACTAGCTTTAACTGGAGATCCCGTCAAAGCAGGAGATCACCCCAAAGCTAGGGCAGTTTTTGACCTAGAATCGGTACGTTTGTTAAAATTAATCGATAAATTAAATAAAGGTTTTGACTTTAACGATAAATCTTTACCCGATGGACGCCTAGAACTTTTTGCTGGGGCTGCCGTCGATGTGCAGTCAAAAAGTTGGTCTGGTCTTCAAAGCCGTTTTGAGCGTAAAATCGAAGCAGGAGCGCAGTTTTTTCAAAGTCAATTAGTTACGGATTTCGATTGTCTTGATAAGTTCATGCAGCAGGTGGCCTCGCTGGCCGATAAACCGATTCTAGCCGGGATTTTTCTGTTAAAATCAGCTAAAAACGCCGTATTTTTAAATAAAAATGTGCCGGGGGTACAAATTCCCGACCAGATCATTCAAAGACTCGCCGACGCACCCCATCCCCTCGAAGAAGGCATCAAAATCGCCGCCGAACAAATAAAATTAGCCCAGCAGTTATGTCAAGGTGTCCACATCATGGCGATTAAACGAGAGGATTTAGTCCCGAAAATTCTCGATATGGCTGGTATCCCGCCAATACATAACTGAGATGAAAAGTCAATAGTTTTTATAAAAAATTAACTTTCATTTTGACTACTGGTCTTTTGACAAGAATTCTACCCCTAACCTAGGATGGGAAGGCTCAAAGCATCTTCGGGATTAAAAGCATGGATTCCAATCTAGGTCAAGAAAAAGAGAATAGTTGTGGTAATTCTGGGCGAAAATGGTTGTCGATCGGTATTGCCCCCACTGGTATAATTTCTATTGGCATTGTTCCCATGGGCGTTATTTCCATCGGTATTGTTCCTATGGGAGTAGTTTCCATTGGAACCGTGGCCATGGGGACAATTGCGGCCGGTTTTGTTTCCATGGGACTTTTCAGTATTGGTAGCGTTGGCATGGGATTAAATAACGGCCATTTTTCCAATCTTAATTCTCCCCCGGCTGAATCTCCCCATAAACATCATCAGCATTAAAATCAAGATTTGACCAGCAATCATGAATTATTCCATCCGTGCTGCCGTTGCTACCGATGTCAAGGATATTTTTGACTTAATTGTTGCCTTAGCAGCCTATCAAGAACTCAGCCATTTAATGACAGGAAATAGTCAAGCTTTAGGGGAGCATTTATTCGGGGAAAAACCCTACATCGAAGCATTGGTGGCGGAAGTAGAGGGTAAAATAGTCGGTTTTGCCCTATTTTTTGCTAACTATTCTACCTTTATAACTAAACCGGGGATTTATCTGGAAGATATCTTCGTTTTACCCGATTATCGCAGTCAAGGTATCGGGAAAGCTTTACTAATGGCTGTGGCTAAAATTGCCGTCGCTAGGGATGCAGGACTTTTAGAATGGACTGTCTTAGAGTGGAATCAACTAGCGATCGATTTTTATGGAAAAATGGGGGCTAAGGCCTTCAAAGAGTGGCAAATTTGTCGCCTCACCGGGACTGCTTTAACCCAATTGGGTAATAGCGATAAATAAGTCAGACCCGATGAAAAAATTTTCACCGTCAAGCATGAAAATATTCTGATCCTAAATCCGGTTATTAAAAACTGATTATTTATTCCCCCTTTTGCAGGAGTTTCTTTCCTGATATGTGGCCTAGACTCAACGGATGGCCGTATTACTTCAGATCTGATTACTCAATCCAAGCTTTTGGGGGGTTCTACCCCCCAAACCCCCCGCGCATTAGTTTTTCGGTGGGATGCTTACACGCAGCCGCTGACGCATCTGTAATAATTTGAGAGTCACTTCACTCGCAGGAGTGCCTCTCCTGATATGTAGCCTATACTCAACGGATTTAGTATGATTGACGAATTTGCCTTATTTCAGCTTGTATTTTCAAGTCAGGAGATAGGAGATAGGAGACTTTTTTATTTATTCTCCCCACACCCCACACCCTACACCCTACACCCTACACCCTACACCCCACACCCCACACCCTACACCCTACACCCCACACCCTACACCCTCTTTCAAGTCAGAGCTTTTGTCGATCCTAGAACTTTGTGATCGATCGAGACTCCTTGCTATACTATACCTCTGACACTGGCTTTCCTCATTGGTGCAGAATGCAACCCACAGACTCGAATAAATTTACCGAACAAGCTTGGGATTCAATCGTTAAATCGCAAGAAATTGCGCGACGCTTCAAAAACCAGACCTTAGAGGTGGAACACGTTATTATTGCCCTCCTAGAGCAGAATAACGGTCTAGCCACCCGGATTTTACAAAAAGCTAATATAGAAATTCCGCGACTGCAACAACAGCTAGAAGTCTTCACCAACCGACAGCCGAAAGTGGCCATCGTCGATCAATTATACCTAGGTCGTGGTCTGGATCTGCTGCTCGATCGAGCGGAAGCATCCCGGGAAAGTTGGCAAGATAAATTTATCTCCGTCGAACATCTTCTCGTCGGTTTTGCCGAAGATGAAAGGGTTGGCCGGAAATGTTTACGCACTTTCAATCTTGACCCCCAAGATTTAGAATTAGCTATCAAAGCAATTCGCGGTACTCAAAAGGTTACTGAACCCAATCAAGAGGAAAAATACGAAGCTTTAGATAAATATGGCCGGGATTTAACAGCGGCGGCCAAAGAAGGCAAATTAGACCCGGTTATCGGTCGTGATGAAGAAATTCGACGGGTGGTACAAGTCCTCTCGCGACGGTCGAAAAATAACCCAGTTTTAATCGGTGAACCGGGGGTAGGAAAAACCGCTATCGCTGAAGGATTAGCCCAAAGGATTGTTAACGGAGATGTTCCCGAATCTTTGAAAAATCGTCAGTTAATTTCCCTCGATATGGGAAGTTTAATCGCTGGGGCAAAATATCGAGGCGAATTCGAGGAAAGATTGCGGTCAGTCATGAAAGAAGTTACCCAATCAGAAGGGCGAATTATTCTCTTTATCGATGAACTGCATACCGTTGTCGGTGCGGGTTCTAGGGAAGGGGGATCGATGGATGCAGGCAACCTATTAAAACCTATGTTAGCTCGGGGGGAATTGCGCTGTATTGGGGCGACAACTTTAGATGAATATCGCAATCATATTGAAAAAGACCCCGCTTTAGAAAGACGTTTTCAACAGGTTTATATTAAGGAACCTTCCGTGGAGGATACTATCTCAATTCTCCGGGGTTTAAAAGAACGTTATGAGCTGCATCATGGGGTGACAATTACCGATTCGGCCCTAGTGGCAGCAGCTACCCTATCCCATCGTTATATTAGCGATCGTTTTTTACCGGATAAAGCGATCGATTTAGTCGATGAAGCGGCGGCCAAATTAGAGGTAGAAAGTACCACTAAACCCGCCGATTTGGAAATGATAGATCGTCGCTTAATGCAGTTACAAATGGAAAAATTCTCCTTAGAAAAAGAGGAGAAAAAAGATCGAGCTTTTCAAGAGCGTTTAGAAAGAATTATCGAAGAAATTGAGGAATTAGAAAGTAAACAAAAGCCTCTCGCTGACCAATGGCAAACGGAAAAACATATCGCCGAGGAAATTAAATTATTACGAGAGGAAGAAGAACAATTGCGCCTACAGGTGGAACAGGCCGAACGTGCTTATGATCTCAATAAAGCGGCCCAATTAAAGTATGGCAAACTAGAAATTTTACAAGGGGAATTAGAAGCAAAAGAAAAAGAACTAGAAACTATTCAAGCGGCAGGTTCGACCCTGTTAAGACAACAGGTAACTGATGCTGATATCGCCGAAATAGTTGCCCGTTGGACAGGAATTCCCGTCAATCGTTTAATGGAATCGGAACGACAAAAATTATTAGAATTAGAGTCTCATTTACAGAAAAAAGTTGTCGGACAAAATGAAGCGGTCACGGCAGTAGCAGCGGCGATTCGACGCGCACGCGCGGGAATGAAAGATCCCTCCCGTCCGATTGGTTCATTCCTATTTATGGGACCCACAGGAGTGGGTAAAACCGAGTTAGCGCGGGCCTTGGCGGGGTTACTGTTCGACTCAGAAGAAGCCATGGTTCGCATCGATATGTCGGAATACATGGAAAAACACGCGGTTTCGCGGTTAATCGGCGCTCCTCCGGGTTATGTGGGTTACGAGGAAGGGGGACAACTATCGGAAGCGGTGCGTCGTCGTCCCTATTCGGTGGTTTTATTGGATGAAGTGGAGAAGGCCCATCGGGATGTTTTTAACATTTTATTACAAGTGCTTGACGATGGGCGCATTACCGACTCTCAGGGGCGAGTGGTGGATTTTCGGAATACGATTATCGTCATGACCAGTAATATTGGCAGTGACCATATTTTAAATGTTTCCGAAGATGCCGATTATGAGGAGATGCGGAAACGGGTTTTAACAGCTTTGCGGAGTCATTTTCGTCCCGAATTTTTGAATCGTATCGACGATTTAATTATTTTCCATACCCTGAAAAAAGAAGAATTGCGTTACATTGTTCGTCTGCAATTACAGCGTCTGGAAAGATTATTAGCAGAACAAAAAATCAATCTAGAATTAACTGCGGCAGCAGAAGATCATATCGTTACTGTTGGTTACGATCCTACCTACGGTGCGCGGCCTTTAAAACGCGCTATCCAACGGGAGTTAGAGAATCCTTTAGCCACAAAAATTCTCGAACAAGCTTTTATGGAAGGGGATACGGTGGTGATTGATTGTCTGGATGAAGTGTTAAGTTTTAGCAAAAAGGAGCTAGAAAAGGAAGAGCAAACATTAGAATTAGCTGTGGTTAACCTCAGTTCGGATTAAACCCAGACAGGGGATATATTCCCCCTCTGCGGGTCAATTCAGCCAATATAAACAAAATTTTGCCCCAAAAGGCCTGGTGAATCTAGCTAAACAGGTTTTGCCTATTGCTGTAACTGATGACCACAGCTACTACAAAAGCGATCGGTTGCCGCTACTTTTGCCCCGCATTGACGACAAAATCGGACTTTGCTGACGGTTTTTGCGTCTCCCATACTCATTTTCATCTCTCCCATCTCCATTTCCATGGGGGCAAAATTCATCGACATATTACCCATTTTCATCGGTTGCATCGGTTGCATCGGTTGCATCGGTTGCATCGGTTGCATCGGTGAGGAGGAGAAACTGGTAGCAGTGGTCGATTGAGAGGACTGAGAAACTCCAGAGGTATGAGGAGAGGAAAAACCGATACTGCTCCCTTGAATTTGGATTCTGTGGGGTCCGGTTTCAGTGATAATTTCAATAATTGCCCCTTGGGGAATTATCTCTATTTGGGGTTCTTTTGTCCAAACTCCCGTGGCAAAACTACTGCTAGACTGTTGTTGTTGTCCCACAGCACCACTAGCGAGGGTTACAATCGTCTGCGGCCCTTGATTATCGAGATAGAGACGTTGTCCTGTGGGTAATTCACTATAAATAGCCATATTTTTGACAGTGAAAAGTAAAAAGTAAAAACCTAGTTCACACCCCTAGGATCCAGTCTAGCGAGGATACAAATGTTAGAGGATTTTCTTAAGAATTTTATCGACAAAAAAAGGGTGGTTAACCCACCCTCACCATGTCTCAAGAAAACAAACTTTTTAACGGACGCTACCGGCTAATTTATCGACCCGAATCGGTTTCATCAGGTACAATTTGAGGAATTGCCAAGCGTTAGAGGCGAAGATAGGCAATTTCTTCAGGAATTTAACTGGTGCGGCACTGTTTTCGCTATCGATCGCCCGTAATCCCTCGTTATTGCCAACACAAATCTCTAGGCGATCATAAAATTCAGGACTATCCACATCGAGAACAATCGGGAAGACGCGGCCGGCGGTTTCATTGGTCTTCTCGATCACATACTTATCGTACTCGCGAGCGTCCAAACCGAGAATGGCGTAGAAACCAGAACGCTGAGTATCATTGAGATACATAGTAGCGAAGACCGAAAGCAGGAAGAAACGACACCAGAGACGAGCGCGCCAATCATTAAGAATATCAGGCTGCGCACGCATGAGCGCATCGAAGAAGTCCCCGTGACGGTTTTCGTCTTGACACCAATTCTCAAAGAAGTTAAAAATCGGATAAACCCGATCTTCGGGATGTTGTTCGAGATGACGATAAATGGTGATATAGCGCCAATAACCGATTTTTTCGGAAAGATAGGTGGCGTAGAAGATAAATTTCGGTTTAAAGAAGGTGTAGTTACGGCTTTTGGTTAAAAATCCCAAGTCAAGGGAGAGGTTAAAATCCGATAAAGCCTTATTAAGGAACCCAGCGTGACGCGCTTCGTCCCGGGACATGAGGTTAAAGCATTCTGCGAGGACGGGATTTCTGTTTTTTAAACGTCTGCCGAGTTCTTTGTAGAGAAGAAAGCCGGAAAATTCAGCCGTGCAGGATCTTTCCAGAAATTCCACGAATAAACGACGAGTTTCGCCATCAATATGCTCCCAAGAGCGATCGAATTCTTGATTGCGAACGAAGTGATGCCGGTTATAATCGGTACGGAATTCCTCTAAAATCGCTTTCAGTTCTTCCTCGTTAGCGGCGATCGACATTTCCGCCATCGCTTCAAAATCAGTGGTATAGAAGCGGGGAGTGAGGATCGTTTCTTTAGCGGGAACTTTTATACCCGGACGGATTTCCTCGAATTCTGGTTTTTGGATCGTGCTGACCATAGGGATTATTGATTTTACTCTGGGATGATGATTGAGACGAGTAAAGGCTCTGAGATGATAATGACGAGCCGTGAAAAAACGGCTAGGATTCACTATAGCAAGCTCTCAGCCCTAGACTCTCTTCCTGTTCATTAAAAGTTACAACTCTTAATTAAGCTGTGTGAACAAACGCGGCTTTTTCGCTCCCAGTCTTGACAAATGTTCGGAGAGGTGGGGTGTGGGGTTTGTTCAGTGATCGGTAAACAGTCATCAGTAATCGGTGAACTGAGAAACCGTTTGTAAATTAATGTAAAAAGCTCGCCAAGTCAAGGTTTTGGCGATTTATAGAGCAAATGAACTAAAAACTCAGTATCTTTGTCAAGTAAGGACTTTGGCGATTTAAATACTTGTTTACAAACAGTTTCTCAAAGGGTAGTTTGTTGCAATGTCTTCATAATCCTATACGCAGATCGTCGTATTGTCTCTGAAATCGATTTTTGCGAATATTCAATTGGGTAGTGCACTTACGTAAAGGGCAGAGAAAAAGCGTAGTTCTGGAAGCCTGGCTGGGCAAAACCCCTAGAAATTGCCCTTATTCTCTATCCTTTAAGGAATAGGACTACCTTTAATTGAACGAAGTTTTTTCTGGAGAAATGACTATGGAAGGTCACAAGATTGTCTCATCAGAAACAAGCATGGAATATTCACAAGAGCAGCATAAAGAGACTTCCAGCGAAAATCAACTCCCGCCTCCTAAAGACGATATGGTGGCGGAGGATTTCAAAGGCATAACCGTTAGCGGTGAACTAGAAGCGGTAGCAGATTTTGACCCGTTGAGAGCGATGAAAGAATCTGGTGAATTACAGGAAGTACCTGTAACAGGAGCTCTCGATGCGCTGCCGGATGCTGGAGCGTTAGAATTTGGACTGTCGGAGACGGTCTGTGGTCGTGATGATCGCGTCCGCATTACACCAGCAACGAATATTCCCTGGCGTTGGATTTGCGAACTCATCATTACCTTCGCCGATGGCGTTCAAGCGAGGGGAACAGGTTGGTTCATCGGTCCGCGAACAGTGATGACGGCAGGGCACTGTGTTTATAGCCATTCCAATGGCGGTTGGGCGCGCTCAATTGAAGTCATCCCAGGGATGGACGGAGCCAGTCGTCCTTTCGGTTCCCAAGTCGGCACCTCGTTCCGCAGTGTATTAGGCTGGACAAGGGATCAAAATCAAGAGTACGACTACGGAGCTATTATTCTCCCAAATTGCCAGCTAGGCAATCGAGTTGGCTGGTTTGGTTTCGCTGTCTTGTCAGACAGTTCGTTGCAAGGTTTAACAGTCAACAACTCTGGCTATCCTGGTGACAAACCATTTGGAACCCAGTGGTTTAACGCGGGGGCGATTAGTACTGTCAGACCGAGGAAGATCTACTACATGATAGATACCTACGGCGGTCAAAGTGGCAGTCCTGTCTGGCGACTCCTCAATGGTGAACGCCATGCAGTAGGAGTTCATGCCTACGGCGGTTGTCCCAACAGTGCCACTCGGATTACGACAGAAGTATTCAATAATATGTTGGCATGGCGGAATATTCCTTGCTAAAGTCAATAGCCAATCGTTAAAAGTCGGCTGCTAAATAAATCACTGACAAAGAAAGGTAGGGGCGTAACGGTACCGTGCCTCTACCACAGCGGTTCTCGGTCTGATCTGGTACATGACTAAGCCTGATATCCTTGCTGTAAGCTAAACGGCGCTTAACCTGCATGATCCAACAGCTATAACCCTTTTGGAGTCTATATCGGTGATCCGAAGTAAAAGCCGTTTAGCTTACAAGGCTTCTACTATACTTCATTCGAGTGAAAACCGCTGTAACTGATACTCCTCGTAGTTACAATGAAAACAACACTGATGTAATTGTGGCTATGCAGCCTGTTTTTTTCTGGAGCCGACTGTTATGACAAGTTGCGATCCGAATCAATCTATCTCGTCACCGAATAATGCTGTTCAGGAATCTAGTGAGAGGGCAACTAAGGAGATAATAACTATCGAAGGCAAGATCTCTGAGGTCATGGAAACCTGGCCTCTGCAATTGGTGGTGACGACACCAAAGGGGAATTATTATGTTGGGCTTCTCCTAGAAACCAAAATTACTCAGCAGGGACAAACGGTTGATGCACAGAAATTGATGCTTGGCGTGGAGGTGAAGCTCCAGGGTTACTCTTCTGTTGTCAATCAATTCGCTCTAACTGCTCAAGTGATTGAGATCAAATAGCAAAATGAAGAAATTGAGGGCTTTCAGAAACTGTTTGTAAATTAATGTAAAAAGCCCGCCAAGTCAAGATTTTGGCGATTTATAGAGCGAATGAACTAAAAGCTCAGGATATTTGTCAAGTAAGGACTTTGGCGATTTTAATACTTGTTTACAAACAGTGCGATCGCAATCGCTGTAGGGTGCGTTCCCTAATGTGGCTCTTACTGCTCCACCAATCGATTTTTGGGGAACGCACCATGCACATTTATTGAAACTGTGGGTTAAAGTGCGATGCCGCTCTGGTGGGTTGAGTTCTGGATTGGCAACCTGTCACCGAGCAAACCCGACGATGTTGGAATGATTCTGATAGCTGACGGCTAATAGCCAAGGGTCAACAATGCTAGGATAAAGGCTTGAGTAGAGAACGATCGAGCGAAAGCCATGTCATCGATAGAAGTAAAAACCCCGCCTCCAGACAGCCCCACTTCCCACTCCCCTATACCTTTTAAACAGAATTTAGTATAATTAACCCTGAATTGCTTTAGCTAATTGAACGTGAAGTTTATGACTGGCTTTAAAAGCCATGTAATGAGCAGTAGGAATAGTTCCCAGTAAACTCAAATCACCAATTAAGTCCAATAATTTATGTCTTACTGGCTCATTTTCAAACCGTAAAGGAGGATTTAACCATTGATTTTGATCGCAGACTAAAGCATTTTCTAAACTGCCTCCTTTAATTAAACCAGCCTTTTGTAAATATTCAATTTGATCGGCAAAACCGAAAGTCCGGGCGGATGCGATCGCTTGACTAAAACTTTCCTGATCAGGACTCCAACTATACCATTGATTACCGATGGGTTTATAGGTAAAATCGATCCCGTAGGTAAAACGTAATTCAGGGGAAGGAATCGCCGCCACAAAAGCATCTCCTTCGTACAACCAAATCGGTTGAGAAATCGTTAAATCTGATGGAGAAAAAGAGTTATTTAAACCGGCATTTTCGATCGCTTCTACCCAGATTTTGGCCGAACCATCAAGGAGAGGAATTTCCGCACCATCCACCTCAATGCGAGCATCCTCTACCCCCAAAGCGGTTAAGGCCGCTAATAAATGCTCAACGGTTCTAACCTTGGCTTCTCCTTGTCCCAATTCCGTTGATAAAGTCGTTTGGTAAACCGAAGAAACTAGAGCGGGAATAATCGGTTGATTGGCTAAATCTCTGCGGACAAAATAACGTCCTTCCCCCGGATTTGCCCCACAGACGCGCACCCGGGTTATCTCCCCCGAATGCAGGCCAATTCCCGATAATTCAAATTGTTTAGCGATAGTAGAAACCATAATTATCAAGTAATAAAGCTTTTATCAGTGAACAACAAAAAGAACTAAATTTATCGATAACTGATAAGTGATAACTGATAACTGATAACTGATAACTGATTAGAATCGTTCCCCGATACCGAAATGGAGACGAGAACTACCATCGACATTAAAACCGTAGTCAACCCGAATTTGGCCGACAGGAGATTGTACCCGAACACCTAAACCGTAACCGAGACCAGTACCGGGTAAATCCCGGACAATACCGGGTTGACCGGGGACATCACCTTGGGAACCAATAGTAGTGCCGAAATCGACAAATAACGCCCCCCCAATAATAGCGACAATGGGAAAACGATATTCGGCCGTCGCTTGGAAATAACTGCGACCGCTACCCACTTCTCCCTCGGCGTAACCCCGTACAGAGTTACTACCCCCAACGATAAAAGCATCGTAGGGGGGTAAATCCCCTAATACTGTCCCTGCTTGCACATTAAAAGCGAGGGATTGCTGACCTTTAAAAATATCGGTTTCAAAGAGATTAAAGGAATTAATAAAGCGAACGGGGATAAAGTAACTGTAACTACCCCGAACACGAGTGCCGAAAATACTGCCAGAACCGACCGGAATAGTTTGTTCTAAACCTAGACGCAGGAAAGAACCACTGGTGGGCTGCAGGGGATTATCGCGAAAATCTCGAATAGCGCCAATATTTAGAGAAAGTAGATCATCGATCCCAGAGGAACTAAAAGCCAGTTGTTGACTGCCAAAACCGTTGAGAGGTGCAGACAGGGGGGAGATGTCACCATTGGCATTTTGCACCTGTACCTGTTGATAGTTAAAGCCTAGGGAAACCACCCATTTTGGTTTCGTAAACACATCGGCGGCCAAAGGACGGACAAAAGTAATACCGCCACCCGTCCGGACAATACGGGGACTATCATTATCGTTCAGCGTCCGAATCGAGGAATTTTCCCCATCATAAACCAGAGAAATCGACTGTCGCCGGAAAACGTTCACCGTGTAGGAAGTGCGGAAATTATCCGTGGCAATCCAAGGATCGGAAAAACTCAGATCGAATAAAAATTCCCGTTCCCCTAACTGGACTTCTGCCCCTAAAGTTTGGTTATTACCGCCAAAATTGCGCTGTTGATAGCTAACAGTCCCGAATAAGCCCGCATTCGAGCTAATACCACCCCCAGCGGCTAGGGAACCGGTATTACCTTCCACCACATCGACGTTAACAATCACCTCCCTTGGGTCGCTGCCGGGAGAAAAAGACAGACGCACATCCTCGAATAAACCGAGACCGAAAACACGCTGTAAATCCTGTTGGGCCGTATTGCGGTTAAAAATATCCCCCGCTTTTAGGCGCATTTCCCTAGTAATGATAAATTCTCTAGTTTTACCCTTGACCGGTTCCTGTTCAACGTTAAAGTAGCGTACTTGAATTTTTTCGATTAAACCTTCGGAAATGACCAGAATCACCCGACCATCGGGAGTGACTTGCGGCGCACCGATTACCTGGGCCAGATCATAGCCGTTTTTGCTGTACCAGTCATTGATTTTTTTTACCCCCGCCTGTAATTCCCGCAAATTCAGGGTTTTGCCGTATTGACTAGCGAAAATTTCCTCGACCACCCCGGCAGGTAAAATCGATTTGTCCAGGGTTTCCGGGGCAATTTGAATCTGTACGCCCTGAAAAACGGGGTTAGGTTGCACCTCAAAGGTGACTCGCACCCCTAGAGGCGTATCTTGGGGAACTGCCCGCACATCGGCAAAAAAGCCCGTGGCAAAAACGGCGTTAATATCTTCTTGCAGTTGCGATCGAGTCGTGCTTCGTCCTGGTCGGGTGCGAATGGTATTATAAACTAGATTTTCTAATTCTCGATCGGCCCCCTGTACTACCACTTCGGCCACCAAAACTCGCGACTCCTCCGCCGGCACCGGTGGGGCTGTTGTGGGAGTTTCTGCGGGGCTTGGGGTTTCCGTCGGGGTTTCCGTCGGTGCTGCCACGGGTGGCGTAGTTTCTCCCGTCGCAGGAGGAGACTGTACTATCTGCTCGACGCGGGGAAAAACCGTTTCTTGCGGTTCTTCTTCGGCCATTACCGTCCCGTGAAATAATCCGAAAATAGCCAGCAGCAGGGCCAGCGAGGAATATCGCCCCGAAAATTTGAGATTTTTAAGCACTTCCACACACCCATTAACACCATTATGGTTTTGTTTGTTTTCTCTGCCCGAGAAATTTAACGAACGTTAAAACTCTAGCAGATTGCTTACTCTCAGTAAATCCCAGCTTGACCGGTGACTAAAGAGATACTGCATCAGGTCTGATATTGGTCAGCCGTCAGCATTAAGTTTTTATCTTGCCATATCTTAGCTTTTTCCGGTTTGGCTCTATCCCAATTCACCCTCTAGAATTATTGCCACCTCGGTGGGCGCACAATTAATTACATATCTTCCTAACTCACCAAAATTAAAAACATTAAGTTTATTCTCCTGGGAATCCCCCACCTTTTTACACCAGCGCAGATGTCAACGTCTCATTTGTAATAACTGTACCAGTTGCGAGACCTGTTGGCGATTAAACATTTGCAGCAGGGTACTAGCTACTAATTCCGGTTCTAGGGTGATCAGGATTTGTGGTAATTTGGCGGTGGCTAATAACTGCAATTCTTGACTGACGGTGATTTCTTCCCCGCGACCCCATTCCAATAAATCACTAGCTTGTTTTAATTCTTTAATAATAACCGGGGCGAGAGTGCGGTAGGAATGTTTGGGGTTAGCCAGGGCTGATTGGGCATTTTTAACTAAATATTGCCACTTTTGCTGTTCTGAAGCCAATTGAGACAGAGATAAAATTAATTTTTGTAATTGCTGACGGGAAGCACTGGTTTCTTCCTGTTTGAACAGTTGTAACATCTGTTTGAGGATATCTCTGACGCTGATGGAGATAGAAGAGGTTGCCGCAATAGCTGGGGTAGATTTTTTTTGGTCGAGAAGATAGTTAAGATGGGACTGTAATTCGGCAAAAGTCGGTTCACCTTTTTTAACGATAGCGTTAGCTTCCTCGGCTTGCAAACCTAATGGACCGGGCAGCTTATCGATCAATATCTGAAGCAGATCATAACCCTTGAGGAACAAAGATTCTAATTTTTGATCCACTTGTAGGGGATTTTCTTTCAGTATTTTGAAAGCATCCTCAAGACGGTGAGCAGTTTTTTGGATACTGCTATAACCTAACATGGCCGCCCCCCCCTTGATGGAATGGGCGGCACGAAACATCTCGTTCATCTGTTCAGTATTGTTCACGAGATTGCCTAAGTCTAAAATCCCCTGTTCCAAAGTTTCCAGGTGTTCTTTTGCTTCTTCGATGAAATAGCCGAGAATTTTCTGCGCGTTAGCGGAGTCCAAGGTCTTATCCCCCCTTATCACGATGCTGTCTAGGCCTAGATTGCCCAGTTTTTCAGGAAATATATCAGTTATGGGGCAATGGCTAGGAAAACTGTACCAGACGGACACAAGCTAAGTTCAAAAGCCTGCCCACAAAGGTTCTCAGCTTCTCTTGCTCAAAATAGATCTATCCCACATTCCGCACCCTAAGTGTCACAACGTCTCAAAAGAGGAAGGGGCGCGAGTCAAAATACTTATCTAGAGGAGTGAGTTGGCGGCAAGCTGCCGGCAACTAAGCCGAAAATTTCAGAGTTCCCCCGGTCATTCTCAATAAACAGTGCTTGTTGAGAATGACTAGGCAATCAGACGGGAGCATCTCACCTTTGCAATGAGCATAAATACTTAGTGGAAAAATAGGCTTTTCGAGGGTAATTCTTGTTTTAATTCTCCATGTACGCAGTCTTTAAAAGCCTCTATTTCGTTCCAAGACACGATTAAGAGTGGCTTTTAGGCTAAGTATAATTACTTATCGCGTAAGTGAGATGCTCCCAATCAGACTTAACATCTAGGGGGAGATGTTCCAGTTGCTCGCTTTGTTTTGTCACCCCTTGAAGTCAATCCATCTGGTCAAGATAAGAGATAATATTCCTGGCCAGGTTTGGGGAAAAATCTCAAA
>Ga0315900_10003096_pt1 | contig 24618 bp, 20 predicted proteins | sample LakEriMetagenome_FD_203521 | JGI IMG/M metagenome (GOLD analysis project Ga0315900, IMG submission 203521) | Freshwater fungal communities from buoy surface, Lake Erie, Ohio, United States - Buoy 12 MA114 | ecosystem: Environmental > Aquatic > Freshwater > Lake > Lake biofilm | place: USA: Lake...
AAGGAGCTGGAGTGGGTGCGGATGTCGCCCAAGGCCCGGCAGGCCAAGAGCAAGGCCCGCATGGCGGCCTACGAGAAGCTCGCCGCCGAGCAGGCCGCCGTCCGCGATACGGAGGTCGAGATCTTCATCCCCGCCAGCCGGCCGCTCGGCGACCAGGTGATCGACGTGGAAAACATCTCCAAGGCCTTCGGCGACAAGCTGCTGTTCGAGAATCTCTCGTTCCGCCTGCCTCCCGGCGGCATCGTGGGGATCATTGGCCCCAACGGCGCCGGCAAGACGACGCTCTTCCGGATGCTCGTCGGCGCCGAGCAGCCCGACTCGGGCACGGTCAAGGTGGGGGCGACGGTGGACATCGGCTACGTGGACCAGAACCGCGACGCCCTCGACCCCGAGAAGACCGTGTTCGAGGAGATCTCCGGCGGCCACGACACGATCGAACTCGGCAAGCGCACGGTCAATGCCCGCAGCTACGTGGCCAAGTTCAACTTCATGGGCCCCGACCAGCAGAAGAAAGTGGGCACGCTCTCCGGCGGCGAGCGGAACCGGGTCCACTTGGCCAAGCTGCTCCGCGGCGGCGCCAACCTCCTGCTCCTCGACGAGCCGACGAACGACCTCGACGTCGACACCCTGCGGTCGCTGGAGGAGGGCATCACGAGCTTCGCCGGATCGGTCGTGGTGATCACCCACGACCGCTGGTTCCTCGACCGGCTGGCGACGCACATCATCGCCTTCGAGGGAGACGGCTACGTCCACGTCTGCGAGGGCAACTTCGAGGTCTACGAGCGCAGCCGCAAGGAGCGGCTCGGCCTCGACGCCGACGAGCCCCACCGCTTCCGCTACAAGAAGCTCACGAAGTAGCCCGCGCCATCGCGGGCATGCGCTGGCTGACGTCGTGCGGCATGGACGGCGGGGTAGCTCTCGCGCCCGGAGTCCCCGGGCTTCCGCCCGGGGTTTGTTGGACCAGGCGCGTCACGTGCACAAGAAGCCCCCGGCGGAAGCCGGGGGACTCCGGGAGGCAAACCTTTCCGCGTGCCATGCGATGCCGGAACATCGCGCGGGCGGCCCGCTCACGCCATCGGCAGTTGGACGGCGGCGGCGGCGGACCGCAGTTCCTTGGGGAGTGGGAAGTAGACCTCCTCCTCCCGGATGGTCCGTTCCTCGACGGTCGCCCCGAACCGTGCCTTGAGCCACGCGATGCAGTCCTGGACGACGCTCTCCGGGGCGCTGGCGCCGGCCGTGATCACGACGGTCTCGTCGCCGCGGAACCAGCCGGGGTCGATTTCGTTGGCGCCGTCGATGAGGTGGGCCGAGATGTCGCGTTCGCGGGCCAGTTCGGCGAGACGCTGGCTATTGGAACTGTTCTGACTCCCGAGCACGAGCACCAGATCGGCGCCCGCGGAGAGCAGCCGCACGGCCTCCTGGCGGTTCTGCGTGGCATAGCAGATGTCGTCTTTCGGAGGCCCGACGATCTGCGGGAACCGCGCCTTGAGGCGGGCGATGATCCGCGAGGCATCGTCCACCGAGAGCGTCGTCTGTGTGAGGTAGGCGAGTTTGTCGTCCGGGCCGAACGGCAGGGCATCGACCTCCTCCGCGGTCTCGACGAGCGTGAAGGCGTCCGGGGCCTGGCCCATGGTGCCGATCACCTCGTCGTGCCCCTCGTGGCCGATGAGCATGATGTGGTAGCCCTGCTTGGCGTACTTGACCGCCTCGAGGTGCACCTTGGTGACCAGCGGGCAGGTAGCGTCGATGGCCCGCAGGCGGCGGGCCTCCGCCACTCGGCGGACTTCCGGAGCCACGCCATGTGCCGAAAACAGCAGCACGGCCCCCTCCGGTACCTCCTCGACCGTGTCCACGAACACCGCACCCTCGCGCGTGAATCGCTCGACGACGTGTTTGTTGTGCACGATCTCGTGGAACACGTAGACCGGCTTGCCGTAGAGCTTGATCGCGGTGTCGAGCGTGTCGATGGCCATGTTCACCCCGGCGCAGAAGCCGCGGGGGCTGGCAAGTAGGATGTGCATGGGCGATCCATTGGGGGCGGGCACGCGGCGGAAGCCGTCGGCACGCTATCGTAGTGGGAGCCGGTGGCCCCGGCCAGATTGCCTGCGGTCGCCCGCGCATGACCATCGAAACGAAGACCAGTAGCCCGACCGCGGCAGCCCGCCGTGATCCAGCCGCCTGGCGGCTGGCCGCGGTCCCCGAAGGAGGCGACCTCGACGCGGCACGGGCGTTCTGCCGGGAGGTCGCCGCCCGGCACTACGAGAACTTCACCGTCGCCACCCGGCTCGTGCCTCCGCGGCTCCGGCAGCATCTGGCGAACGTCTACGCCTTCGCCCGTTGGGCCGACGATCTCGCCGACGAAGCGGCGGGGCCTGCCGAGGCGACGGCGGCGCTCGCGGCCTGGCGTGGCGAACTCGACGACTGCTTCGCGGGCCGGCCACGGCATCCGGTATGCGTGGCCCTGGCCGACACGGTCCAGGCCACAGGGCAGGAGATCGGGCCTTTCGCCGACCTCATCGAAGCCTTCCAGCAAGACCAGGTGAAGACGCGGTATGCCGATCGGGCCGAGGTGCTCGACTACTGCCGCCGCTCGGCCAACCCGGTGGGCCGGATCGTGCTGGCCCTCGAGGGCTGCCGCGAACCACGGCTCGTGGCGATGGCCGACGCGATCTGCACCGGGCTGCAACTGGTGAACTTCTGGCAGGACATCAGGCGCGACCGGATCGCTGGACGCGTCTATCTGCCGGAGTCCGACATGCGCCGGCACGGCGTCGTCGAGGCCGACCTGGATGCCGCACGGGCCTCCCCGGCCCTGCGGTCACTCGTCCGTGAAGAAGTGGCCTGGGCGCGGGAGTGCTTCGATCGCGGGGCTCCGCTGGCCGCGGCCGCGCCCCGGATTCTGCGGCCGGCGATCACGATGTTTCTCGGCGGCGGCCGGGCCGTGGCCACCGCGATCGAGCGGGCCGGCGGTGACACGCTCGCCCGCCGCCCGACAGTAAGCCGCGGCACGAAACTCGCCCTGGCGGCCCGCGCCGGGTGGCAGGCGGCGATCGCCCGAGTGGGAACCAGCCGATGAGCGACCTGACCGCGGATCATCGGGCGTGCGCGGCGGCCCTGCGGGCTTCCGGGTCGAGTTTCGCCGGGCCCATCGCCTTGCTGCCAACGCCGAAGCGACGGGGCACCACGGCCTTGTACGCCTTCTGCCGTCAGGCGGACGACCTCGTGGACGACGCAGCCGACCCCGCCGCGGCCCGCACGGCCATCGATGTGTTCGCGGGCACGGTCGCGCGGGCGTTCGACGGTGATCCCGTTGATGATGCCGTCGTGCGGGCGCTGGCCGACACGGTTCGCCGATTCGCCGTGCCCCGCGCGACGATCGACGCAATCCTCGCCGGCGTGCGGATGGATCTCGACCACGACCGCTACGAGACGTTCGCGGAGCTCGAACAGTATTGCCACCGCGTCGCATCCGCGGTGGGCGTGGCGGCGATCCACATCTGGGGATTCAGCGATCCGGCGGCCGTCGCGGTGGCCCATGACGTCGGGCTCGCCTTCCAGTTGACGAACATCCTCCGCGACATCCCGGAGGATCTGGCCCGCGGCCGCGTCTATCTGCCGGCCGAGGATTTTCGTGCCTGCGGCTGCACGGTGGACGACCTGATCGCGGGGCGAATCGGCGCGGGGTTCGCCAAGCTCGCGGCGCTGGAGTGCGACCGTGCGGCCGCCTGCTTCACCCGCGGGGAACGGCTCGACCGGATGCTCACGACCGACGGCCGTCTGGCGTGGCGGGCGATGTTCGGCGTCTACCGCCGGCTGTTCACCGCGGTGTGGCGGGCGGGGCCGGCGATCTTCACGGCCCGCGTCCGGCCCGGCCGCGCGGCGCTCGTGGTGTCCGCGGCGGCGACGACGCTCCTCGGTCCCGTCCCTCCCTGGCGGCAGCACTTGTCATGAACACGGCTGGACGTGCTTTCGCGACTCCGGGTCCGCGTGACGCCGAACCGGTGGTGATCGTCGGCGGCGGGCTGGCCGGCCTCGCCGCGGCGGCGGCGCTCGCCGAGGCTGGAATCGACTGCCTGGTCTTCGAGGCGCGACGGCACGCCGGCGGACGGGCCGCGTCGTTCGAGGACCCCGTGTCGGGCGGACTCGTGGATGCCTGTCAGCACGTGGCGATGGGCTGCTGCACGAACTTTCTCGACCTCTGCCGGCGGACGGGCCTGGCCGATGCACTCCGCCACGACCGCACGCTCTCGTTCATCGGCCCGGATGGCCGCCGGGCCGACTGCACGCCATCTCGGCTGCTCCCTGCGCCGCTGCATCTCGCTCCGCTCCTGCTCGGGATGCGGCACTTCACGCTCCGCGAGAAGGCCGCCTTGGCCCGTGGCATGGTGCGACTCGCGCGGCCGGCCGCGGATCGGGAAACATGCACGGCTCTCGACTGGCTGCGCGGCGTCGGCCAGCCGGAAGCGGTGATCCGGCTCTTCTGGCAGCCGGTCCTCGAGAGCGCCCTGGGCGAGTCGATCGATCTCGTGAGCCTCGCCGCCGCACGGAAGGTGGCCGTGGACGGCTTCCTCGCCCATCGTGATGCCGCCGACCTGATCGTGCCGACGGAACCGCTCGGCACGCTGTTCGGCTCGCGGTTGGTCGCCTGGCTGCAGGGCCGGGGGGTGACGGTGCATACGGGCACGGCCGCGACCGGCTTCGATCGCGGCCGCGACGGGATCGCCACCGTCCGCTGTGGAGAGCAACGTGTGCCATGCGCGGCGGCCATCGTCGCCGTGCCCTGGCGGCAGGCGGCCCGGCTCATGCCCGACGTCGTGCCGGCGGCGGACGAGCGGCTCGTCGGGTCGCCGATCACCGCCGTCCACCTGTGGTTCGATCGTGACGTCGTCGACGTGCCGCATGCGGTGCTCGTGGGGCGGGTGTCGCAATGGGTCTTCCGTGGAGAGACCGCCGGCCACTGCCAGATCGTGATCAGCGCCTCCCGCGGCCTCATGGACGGTGATCGGGAACGGCTGCGCGACACCGTCGTCGCGGAACTGCGGGACATCTTCCCGCCGGCCCGCGACGCCCGGCTGCTCGACGCGCGGGTCGTGACCGATCCCACCGCGGTGCTCTCGGTGCGGCCGGGCGTCGAGGCGGTGCGTCCGGGACCGCGCACCGCGGTTGCCAATCTCTTCCTGGCCGGCGACTGGACCGCGACCGGCTGGCCATCGACGATGGAAGGTGCGATCCGCAGCGGCCGGGCCGCCGCGGAGGCCGTGGGGGCGGCGCTGGGCCGGCCCTTTACGGCGCTGGTGGCCGACCTGCCGCGGAATCCGCTGGTGCGGTTGCTGGCCGGCCGGCGGTGACTGCGCACCCGCCGGCGATCTCCCGGCACAGCCGCTCGAGTTCGGCGGCCAGCGTGCGGCCATCGACGACGGCGTGCTCGTAGAGCCGCCACAGGTCGATCGCCACCGCGGGCCGGCGACCGAGCGCGCCGATCAGGGCGCCGAAACGGCGGAATGACGATTGCGGTCGGGCCAGCGTCGCGACCTCCGCCGGCAGCGTCTGGGTGGCGTCGTCGGAGACGACGCGGACCGCGAGGCACGGGAGCCCGGCGTGCGCCGCCACGGTCGCGATCGCGTGCGTCTCCATGTCGACGATCGCGGCGCCGGTCCGGTCGGCGAGGGCCCGCTTGTGGGCCACGGTCGCGGCCACGGTGTCCACGCTGACCATGAGCGGTCCGGCTGCGGCCGCTTCCGCCCCGATCAGAGCCAAGGGAAGGAGCGGGCCGGGCTGCTCCGTCGTCACTGCTCCAGGCCGCACGATGCCGCCGCGTGGCACCACGGGATCGAGCCCACCGACGAATCCGGCGCTCACCAGCCGCCGCGGCCGGTGGCCGTCGAGCATCAGCGCGGCAGCACGGGCCGCCGCCGGCCCGCCGACCCCGGAGATGCACCACGCCACGCGGAGACCCGCGAGCGTCCCCTCGCGGAACACGGGGCCGGGGCCGCGCCATTCGACACGGTCCGCCACGCGGCGTTCGAACGCGTCCGCTTCGACGTCGAGCGCGAACACGATGCCCAGATCGCAGCCGCGGTGGGGCTGGTTCATGACACGCCGACCGTGACCGGGGCCGCAGCGAAGTTCGGCGTCCGTTCGCGGTCGGCCTTGCCCAGCGGCAGGGTGACCGTGACGGTCGTGCCCTCGCCTGGCCCGCTGGCCACCGTGATGGTGCCGCCGTGCCGCTCGATGATCGCCTTGCAGATCGGCAGGCCCAGTCCTCCGCTGCGGCCATCCTGGCGGGAGCGGGCGTGATCGACCTTGTAGAACCGGTCGAAGATCCGATCGATGTGCTCGGCGGCGATGCCGTCACCCGAATCGCCGACGCTCATTACGGCCCGATCCTGACCGGCGTCGGCCGTCAATCGAACCTTTACGGCGCCGCCCGGGGGCGTGAACCGGATCGCGTTGTCGAGCAAATTGCCGAGCACCTGGCGGAGTTGCGACGCATTGCCCGGCAGGACGATGCTGCCGGCGTCCACGGTGATCCTGATACCGCGCTCCTCCGCGACGCCGGCGAACATGGCCGCCGCCTGTCGGGCGGTGGCGGCCAGGTCCACTTCCTCCCGCGCTACGCCCGAGTCCGTTTCCCGCGCCTCGGCGAGGGTGAGCAAGGCGTTGGCCAAGGTCGACAGGTGCCGCGTCTCCTCGAGCACCTCCTCGAGCGCGTCGCGATACTCGTCGGGTGAGCGCTCGTGCGAAATCGCCACCTCCACGAGGCTGCGCATGGCGGCCAGCGGCCCGCGCAGTTCGTGGGCGGCGTCGGCCACGAACTGCTGCTGGCGATCGACGTGATCGGCCACCTGGTCGAGCAGCCGGTTGATCGTGCGGGCAAGCCGGTCGAGTTCGTCACGCGTGCCCTGCACCGGCAGCCGGTCGCCGAGTTTGGTGGGGCGCAGGTGGTCGGCGATCTGCAGGATGTCGGCGATGGGTCGGGTCGCCCGCCGTGCCAGCCACCAGCCCACCAAGGGCGTGGTCAACGCCAGCGCCAGTCCGGCCGCCGTCAATTGCCGCATCAGGGCCGTCAGGCGGCGATCGAGCCCCGTCGTGTAGGTGCCGACCCGCACGTGATACGTGGGCTGCCCCGCGGTCGCGATCCGCAAACGAACGTACCGGTACGGACCGACCTGGACGATGTTCTCCTCCCGGTCGAGCCGCGAGGGCGGGAACGCCGCGACGGCGTCCGGGCAGTGGTCGCTCTTCCACACCGTGACTCCGTCGGCCGTGAGGAATTGGACGAACCAGCCGCGGGCCTCGTGGCTCTTGGCCTTGCGCCGGATCTCGGCGACGACCGCATCCACGTTCGGATACAAGGCTCCGAGGGCGAGCACGACCTCCTGCGCTCCGGCACGGAGTTCGGCATCGGCGGCTTCATAAAGCGTCATCCGGGCCACGAACCGGGCGGCGAGGAGCGAGCCCAGCGTCATCGCCAGCACCACCGCCGTGTTCCACAGCATGAGCCGCGCCCGCAGGGTCGAGAGCGGCGTCCAGTCAGGCCGCGGCCAACGCATATCCACGGCCCCGGATGGTGGAGATGAACGACTCCGTTCGGCCCTTGTCGAGCTTGCCCCGGAGGCGATTGATGTGGACCTCGATGACGTTCGTCGGCCCCTCCCAGTCGAACCCCCAGACATGCTCGCAGAGCATCTTCCGGGTGACGACCTGGCCGTTGAACCGCATCAGCAGCTCGAGGATGCTGAACTCGGTCGGGGTGAGTTCGATCGTCCGCCCCGCCAGGGCAACCCGCTTCGTGGCCAGCGTGAGATGCAGGGGTCCCGCCTCCATCTCGAGCGCCGGCTTGTGGGCGGTGCGCCGGTGAATCGCTTCGATCCGGGCCAGCAGTTCGTCCACCGCGAACGGCTTCACGAGATAGTCGTCGGCCCCGGCTTCGAAGCCCCGCAGTTTGTCGGACACCGCGCCGAGGGCGGTGAGCACGATCACCGGCGTGTGGATGCCCGCCGCCCGGGCCGCCTCCAGCACCGCCAGCCCACCGGTCTTCGGCAGCATGAGGTCGAGGACGACCAGGTCGCTCGCGGCGAGGGTCCGGTCGCGGATCGCCGTGTCGCCGTCCGCGACCCACGTGCACTCGTGGCCCGCCTCGCGCACCGCTTTTCCCACCGCCTTCGCGATGAGGGGATCGTCCTCGATGATGGCCACGTGCATGGGGATGTCGTCCTGAGGCGAACTGGCGACCGGTTTCCTCGAGCGCTTTCGACTTTGGGGTAGCACCGGCTCGGGGGCGGCAAAAGTCTCGTCGCTGGGGCGAGGATACGCCCCACGCTCCTCGAGCGTTCGCCGACCCCCCTTCGCCTCCCTCGCCTGATCTGCCGACTCGTTGCTTCAGAAAAATGAGAACGAATCCAGTTTACACCACCCGGGTCACTCCCACTCGATGGTGGCGGGGGGCTTGGAAGAAACGTCGTACACGACGCGGTTGATGCCCCGGACTTCGTTGATGATCCGGGTGGAAATCCGGGCCAGGACGTCGTAGGGGAGGTGGCTCCAGTCGGCCGTCATGAAATCCTCGGTCTCGACGGCGCGGACGGCGAGCACGTCGTCGTAGGTCCTTGCGTCGCCCATCACGCCGACGCTCTGCACCGGCAGCAGCACGGCGAAGGCCTGCGACACCTTGCGCATCAGCCCCGCCCGCTCCAATTCCTCGAGGACGATCGCGTCGGCCTCGCGGAGCGTGTCCAGTCGGGGCTTCGTCACCTCGCCCAGGCAGCGAACCGCCAGCCCGGGGCCGGGGAACGGGTGGCGCCATACGATCCGCTCCGGCAGGCCGAGCTGCAGGCCGAGCTGCCGGACCTCGTCCTTGAAGAGGTCGCGAAGAGGCTCGATGAGTTCGAACTGGAGGTCTTCCGGCAAGCCACCGACGTTGTGGTGGAGCTTGATGGTGGCGGCCGGCCCGTCGGGGGCGGCACCACTCTCGATGACGTCGGGGTAGAGCGTGCCCTGGGCGAGGAACTTCGCGCCGCGGATCTTGGCCGCCTCGTCGGCGAAGCAGTCGACGAACGTCTTGCCGATCCGCCGCCGCTTCTCCTGCGGCTCCGTCACGCCGGCGAGCACCTCGAGAAACCGGGCCTCGGCCGGAACGACGTGGAGATCCGTCTTGAAGTGGTCGGTGAACTCCTCGATCACGGCGGCCGCCTCGTTCTTCCGCAGCAGGCCATTGTCGACGAGGATGCAGGAGAGCTGGTCGCCGATGGCCCGCGACAGCAACGCGGCGACGACCGCGGAGTCGACGCCGCCCGAGAGACCGCAGATCACGCGGTCGCTTCCCACGCGGGTTCGCAGGTCGGCGATCGTGGAGGCGGCGAAGTCCTCCAGCCGCCACGAGCCCGAGCAGCCGCAGACCGTGCGGAGAAAGTTGGCCAGCATCCGCCCGCCCGCGGGTGTGTGCGTCACCTCCGGGTGGAACTGCAGCCCGTAGACAGGCAAGGTGCGGTGCCGGACCGCGGCCACCGGGCAGGTGCCCGTGCGGGCCAGCGGCAGGAAGTCGGCGGCGACGGTGTCGACCTGGTCGCCGTGGCTCATCCAGACCTCGGTCTGGGGAGGCACGCCCGCGAAGATCGGGTCGGCGGAGGTCACCTCGCAGGCGGCCCGGCCATACTCCCGAGCCTCGGCGCGGCCGACGTGGCCGCCGAGCGCGTCGCAGGCCAGCTGCATGCCGTAGCAGATACCGAGCACCGGGATGCCGAGTTGGAAGAGCGCCGGATCGCACCGCGGCGCCCCGTCCTCGTAGACGCTCGACGGTCCGCCGGAGAGGATGATGCCGCGCGGGGCCAGTTCCCGCAGCCGCGCCGCGGAGATGTCGTGCCGCACGATCTCGCAATAGACGTGCTGTTCGCGGACGCGACGGGCGATCAACTGGGCATACTGCGATCCGAAGTCGAGGACGACGATCCGCTCGGCATGGTGGGGGCGGGAGGGCGTCGGCAGCGTTGAGCGATCGTCGGCCATGAGGTCGGGGGGCCTGAAGAGGACTGGGAAAAACCGGCCAGTATAGCGCCCCTGGGCGGGGTTGCTATAGTGGGCCGATCATGCAGATTCTGCTCACCAATGACGACGGTATTTACGCGCCCGGGCTGGCCGCCATGGGGCGGGCCTTGCGCCGGCTCGGAGACGTGAGCGTGGTCGCCCCTGCAACCGAGCAGAGCGGTGTCGGGCACGCCATCACCTTCCTTACACCGCTGACTGCCAAGCAGATCTTCGACGGCGACCGGAGCCGCGGCTGGGCCGTGGACGGCAGCCCGGCCGACGCCGTGAAGCTCGGGATCGCCGAGTTCTGTCCGCGGCGGCCCGACCTCGTGGTCAGCGGCATCAACAGCGGGCTCAACGCCGGCATCAACGTGCTCTACTCGGGCACGGTGGCGGCGGCGATCGAGGGTGCGTTCTTCGGCATCACGAGCATCGCCGTGTCGCTCGAATGGGACGAGCACGCCGAGTACGATCGGGCCGCCGAGATCGCGATCGATGTCATCCGTGGGCTGCTGGATCGCCAGCCGGCGTCGGGCAGCCTGTTCAACATCAACATTCCCACGCGGGCGCTGAAGGGCACGCCGCAACTGCGGGTGGTGCCGATCGGCGTGTTTCGCTACGGCGAGACGTTCGAGCGGCGGCTCGATCCGCGCGGGCGGGCCTACTACTGGGCCACGAACGACCCGCCACCGCCACCGTCACCGGTGGAGACCGACGTCACGGCGCTGGCGGCGGGGGCCGTCACGCTGACGCCGCTCGATTACGACCTCACGCACCGCGCCGGGCTCGATGTCCTCGCCGAAGGGCCGTGGCGGATCGGGCCGCGACCGTCGTGAGCCACGCCGTCACTGCTTGTTGAGCACGGCGATCGCCAGGCCGATCGCCAACGCGACGCCGCCGAGGGCGAGCAGCCAAAAGGCCAACGGCAGGCCGGCGAACTGGAGCGGCTTCTTCACCGGTTTCTTGACCGGCTGTTTGTCCTTCGCACTGCCCGCCACCTGCGGGGTGACCGCCACGCCCACGGCAGGGAACGAATCGGCCGTCGCTGCCGGCGCCCGCTGTGACGGCGGCGGTGACGCCGTCACAGCGCGAGCTCCCGGGCTCGCGGTTGGCTGGAAGACGAGCGCGCCCGAGTCGATCCCCGAGTTGGCAGGGCGGCTGCCCGGCCCGCTTCCCACGGGGACTCCACTGGAACTGCTCCCTGGCCCGCTGCGTCCCGGCCAGAGCTGTGGCGGTGCGTAGTGCACGTTCGACAAGCCCGGGTCCGATGCGGCCTGGGGGCTGCGGCGTGGCGGCTGCCGGCGTGGCGGCTCGGGGCGAGCCCGCGGTGCGCCCGTGGCCGTGGCGGCAAGCCATGCGGAGAGGGCGTCGGCGATCTCCTGGGCCGACTGCGGCCGGGCGTCGGGATGCTTTTCCAGCATCCGAAAGTAGAGCTCCGCGATCGGCGGCGGCACGTCGGCCCGCTCGTCGAGCAGGTTCGGTGGCGGCTTCTTGAGATGCGCCTGGATGCGTTCGGCGATGGAGCCCTTGGCGAACGGCGCCCGGCCCGTGAGCAGGTAATGAAGGGTGCAGCCCAACGCGTAGATGTCGGAGCGGCGGTCGGCGACGTGGCTGTCGCGGGCCTGCTCCGGGGCCAGGTAGTCGGCCGTCCCCAGCACCTTCTCGTCGTGCGTCTGGGTCAGCGAGGCCGCCTCGTCGTCGGAGCCGGCGAGCGCGAGCCCGAAGTCGAGAATCTTGACGACGCCGCGCTTGTCCACGATCAGGTTGGCGGGCTTGATGTCGCGGTGCACCAGCCCTTCCTCGTGGGCGTGCTGGAGGCCGAGCGCGGCCTGACGGATGAAATCCGCCGCCTCGCGGACGTCGAGCGGTCCGCCCTGCTTCACCCGGGCGTGCAGGTCGTCGCCCTCGACGTATTCCATGGCGATGAAGTGGATGGCGCCGGAGGTGTCGAGGTCGATCGTGCGGACGATGTTCGGGTGGTTGAGCCGGAAGGCCTCCCGCGCCTCGCGTTCGAACCGGGCCAGGTAGGAAGTCTGGTCGACCCGCTTCACCGGCAGCACCTTGATCGCCACCAGCCCGTGAAGCGTGGTGTGCTCCGCCAGATACACGCTGCTCATGCCGCCGGCTCCCAGCAGCCGTAGCAGCCGGTACTTGCCCAGCATGAAGCCCTTGTGACGGCCCTTTCGCAGCTGGTCGACCTGCCACTGGGTGAGCAGTCCCCCGTCGATCAACGCCTGCACGAGTTCCTCGGGCAGTGGCTGCGTCGGGTCGGTCCACGCGGCGACCGCTGCCGCCAGCCGTGGCTCCTCCACGAGGCCGCTCTTGCGGACGATGCGCAGAAAGTCTTCGGTCGTCTGGACGGTGTCACTCATGGTGCGGACAATACCCCTGTCCGAATATGGTATCCCAAACATGCGGTTTCTGCTGTACACCCGCCGCGGCTGCCATCTCTGCGAAGCGGCGGAGGACCTGCTGGCCGGGATGGGCGTGGATGTCGTGACGGTCGACGTCGACGCGGACACCGTCGCGCGGGAGCGGTTCGGGTTTCGCGTGCCGGTGCTCGAGGCCGGCGGGCGCACGGTGATGGAGGGGCCGTTCGACGCCGCGCGTCTGGCCCGCGTATTGTCAGAGGCCAAGATTGAGGCCGCGCCGCGCGAGCGCGTCGACGAGACCGGCGGCTGACGTGAAGACCTCGGCGTCCCAGCCCGCCGCGCGGGCGGCGGCGACGTGCCCAGGGGTGTCGTCACAGAAGAAGATCCGCTCCGCAGGCACGGCGGCCCGCCGCGCAGCCTCGGCGAAGATTGCCGCCGCCGGCTTCGCCGCCCGGATCTCGTGGCTGAGCACGATTTCCCGGAATCCGCCCGGCAGAATCGCACAGCGGCTTTCCACGATCTGCCGCCAGTGCGGTTCGCACGTGTTGGAGAGGATGCCGATCGGCAGGCCGATGCGTTCCAGGGCCGCGATCACCGGCAGCGTCTCGACCTTGAGGGCGAACATGTCGCTCGCCGCGCGGGCGAGCGCATCGGAGTCTGAAGTGGTGCCGGTGCGTCGGGAAAACTCGGCGTGGAAACCGGCCCAGTCGCAGTCGCCGCGTTCGATCGACTCCTGAAGGCCCCCGGCCATGACGACCCGCTCGATGGTCTCGGCCGGGGCGCCGCACACGGCGGCCATCTGCCGGAACGAGCGCGGCCGGTCGAACGAGAAGACGACGTTGCCGAGATCGAAATAGACGAATTCTGGTCGCATCGCATGCCGACGGCTCACCGCCGCTTTCCAACGTTCCCACAGCATACTATCCTGCGGCGCTCCGATCGTGCCGCGCGTCGCGGCCGGCGGGTTCCGTCCAGGATCGCGTCCATGTCGTCCGCCTCCGGCCTCAATCGTTACAGCGCCCGCATCACGCAGCCCCGCTCGCAGGGCGCCTCCCAGGCCATGCTCCTCGGCACGGGCCTGCAGCCGGCCGACCTCGACAAGGCCCAGGTGGGCGTGGCGAGCATGTGGTACGAGGGCAACACCTGCAACATGCACCTCGACCGGCTCGCCGCCCGGGTGCGCGAGGGCGTGATCGCCGCCGGCATGGTCGGGATGCGGTTCAACACGATTGGCGTCAGCGACGGCATCTCGATGGGCACCGACGGTATGAGCTTTTCGCTGCCCTCGCGCGACATCATCGCCGACTCGATCGAGACCGTGATGCAGGCGCAGTGGTACGACGCGCTGGTGGCGATTCCCGGCTGCGACAAGAACATGCCCGGCTGCCTGATCGCCATGGGCCGGCTCAACCGGCCGGCCCTGATGGTCTACGGCGGCACGATTCGGCCGGGACACCTCGCCGACGGCACGACGCTCGACATCGTGTCGGCGTTCCAGTGCTACGGCGAGTACGTGGCGGGGCGAATCGACGACGGCCGGCGGAGCGACATCGTCCGCCACGCCTGCCCGGGGGCCGGCGCCTGTGGCGGCATGTACACGGCCAACACGATGGCCACGGCGATCGAGGCCCTGGGCATGGCCCTCCCCGACAGCGCCTCGATCCCCGCCGAGCACCCCGACAAGCTGCAGGAATGCCTGCGGGCGGGGGCGGCCGTCCGCCGCCTGCTGGAGCTCGACCTCAAGCCGCGCGACATCATGACCCGCCGGGCCTTCGAGAATGCGATGGTCACGATCATGGCCCTGGGCGGGTCGACGAACGCGGTGCTCCACCTGATCGCGATGGCCCGCAGCGTGGGCGTGGATCTCGGACCCGCCGACTTCCAGAAGGTGGCGCGGCGGATTCCGTACCTCGCCGACCTGAAGCCCAGCGGCAAGTTCGTGCAGGAGGACCTGCATTCGATCGGCGGCACCAGCGGCCTGATGAAGTACCTGATCGACAAGGGCCTGATGGACGGCGACTGTATGACCGTCACCGGCAAGACGCTGGCCGAGAACCTGGCCATGAGCAAGGGGCTGGCACCCGGGCAAAAGATCATCCAGCCGGTCGAGCACCCCATCAAGCCGACGGGCCACATCACCATCCTCCACGGCAACCTGGCGCCCGGCTCCGCCGTCGCCAAGATCACCGGCAAGGAGGGCTCCCGGTTCCGCGGGCCGGCGCGGGTGTTCGACAGCGAGGAGGCGATGCTGGCCGCCCTCGAGCACGGGGCCATCAAGCGTGGTGACGTGGTCATCATCCGTTACGAGGGGCCCAAGGGCGGCCCCGGGATGCCGGAGATGCTCACGCCCACCTCGGCGCTGGTGGGAGCCGGCCTCGGCAACGACGTGGCCTTGATCACCGACGGCCGCTTCAGCGGCGGGTCGCACGGGTTCATCGTGGGGCACGTGGTGCCGGAGGCCCAGGACGGCGGCCCGATCGCGTTGGTCCGTGATGGCGACGTGGTGGTCATCGACGCCGATGCGGCCACGATGGACGCGGAGGTCTCGGCGGAGGAGTTCGCCCGGCGGCGGGCGGAGTGGAAGGCTCCGCCGCTGAAGGCCACGCGGGGCATCCTCGCCAAGTACATCCGCTGCGTGGCGCCGGCGTCGCGGGGCTGCGTCACCGACGAGTGACCGCCGGCCGCCCGCCCGGGGCGTGTTCCCGCTCAAGAAGCCCCGGGTGGAAGGTCGGGGACTCCGGATGGCCAATCACCCCGCTCCCCACGCCGGCAAGGCCGGCAGGTCAGGTAGGCCAGGGGGAATGTGGGGGGCTCGCTTTTTAGGGCACCTCAAGCGGTCGTCGGGACTTTGTCGATCGTAGAGAGGCGGTCGATCCGGCCGGTTGTCCCATCCCGCGCGAACCCCGACCCTCCTCCCCGCCGCGGACTCGTTCCATGCTTCCCCGGGCGAAATCCGTGCTGATGTGCCTGGTGGCGATGGCGCTGGTGGCCGCTACCGCCGGGCCGGCCTGGGCGGGGGACGTCGGCAACTTCGTCGTGCTGGCGGAAGGCGAGGCCGCGGGCATCCCGCTGACGGGCGTCGCGGCCCGGGTCGCCTCCTGGGACGACCTGTCCGCGGCGGTGCAGGCCGACCGCGAGCGGATCGCCGCGCTCGAGTCGCGGCTGGCCGATCTGGAACGCGGCAAGAAGGCGGCCGCCGAGGAACTGCCTCCGCCCGCCGGCAAGGATCAGCAGCCAGACGGCAAGCCGAACGACAAACCGCAAGACAAACCGCAAAAGGATGCCGAGAAGGCGCCCTACGAAGTCGGTAGCGACAAGAACTTCAACACGTCGTGGAAGGATGCCTTCCAGGCGGAGTCGGCGAACAAGGACTTCCGCGTCAAGATCGGCGGGCGGACCCAGGTCGACGCCGTCGCCTTCTCGGCCGGCTCCGGCCCGAACCAGCCGCCGAACCAGGGCGGTCTCGATCCCGAACTCGCCGATACGGTCGACTTGCGACGCGCTCGGCTGCGTGTCGAAGGACGGATGTACGAACTCTACGACTGGGCCTGCGAGTACGACTTCGTCAACCAGATCAACGTCAACAACGCCGTGTTTCCGACGGAGCGAGACTCCGGACCAAACACCGCTGTCACCGATCTGTGGCTCCAGGTGCGCGAGATCCCCGTCCTGGGCATCGTCCGCGTCGGCAACCAGAAGGACCCCTACGGTTACGAGCACCTCACGAGCAGCCGCTGGCTCAACTTCATGGAGCGGTCGTTCGCCCAGGACGCCTTCGAAGGACCGTTCAACAACGGCTTCCTGCCCGGCATCCAGGTGATGAACAACAACGAGGAGGGTAACGTCGCCTGGCAGGTCGGCGAGTTCAAGAACACTTCCAATCCTTTCGGCTTCAGCAATTCCAGCGGCGGCAGCATGACGGTCGGCCGGCTCGTGTACCTGCCCGTGTTCGAGGACGAGGGCCGCAAGTTAATCCACCTGGGACTCTCGGGCCGCACCATGGAACCGCGGCGACAGTACACGAGCTACGATCCCGTCACCGGCCAGCCGATCGGCGACCCGATCACCGCCGTCCGCTTCCGCAGCCGCGGCAGCATCCGCAACGGGCCGCCGGGGCCGCTTAATTCGATCTACGCCGACACCGGACTGCTCCAGGGGACGTGGCAGAACATGATCGGCCTGGAGTTCGTGGGCAACAACGGGCCGTGGTCGTTTCAGTCGGAGTACTTCGGCTCCTGGCTTTACAACGCGCGTACGACCAGCGCCGGCCCCTATCTGACCAACGGGTTCCAGCCACCGCCCGGCACGAACGTGGGCACGGTCTACTACCAGAGCGGCTACGCCGAGGTGCTCTACTTCCTGACCGGCGAAAGCCGCACCTACTCCCGGATCGAGTACCGGTTCGACCGCCCCGTGCCGCACAACAACTTCTACGCGATCCGCGGCGGCGGCTCGGGCCGCCGGATCAGTTTGAGCGAGGGCGCCTGGCAGGTGGGCGTGCGCTACAACTACCTGTGCTTGAGCGACGGCGAGGTCAACGGCGGCGTGCTCAACGGCATGACGCTCGGCCTCAACTGGCTGCTCAATCCCAACGCCCGCGTCTACTTCAACTACGACTTCACCTACCGCGACTTCGCCAGCACGCCGTGGAAGAAAGACGGCACCGCGGGCACAAGCTACGTCGGCAGCGGCGGCATCCACGGCTTCGGCACGCGGTTGGCGTTCGACTTTTGATCGGCTCTCGGAGAGACTCGCCATGCGACGCATGACACTCGTGACCGGTACGGTCGGCCTGACGCTGGTCGCCGTCTTCGCCACCTCCTGGGCAGCGGAGGTCCGGCACGGCTCGTGCGCCTCCTGCACCGGCCCCGGCCTGGAGCCGCGGTGCAAGGCGACGTGGGATGAGGTGAAGACCAAGAAGCCCGAGTACGCGATGCAGTGCGAGTATGCCTGCGCGCGGGCCCGTGACCCCTGGCATGCCCCGGATCCGGAATGCCGCTGCAGTCCGCCCTGTGGGAGCCTCTACGTGAAGAAGCGGCTCTACAAGTCGGAGGGCCAGGAGCAGGTCGAGCGGGTTCCGAAATACGAGGTGGAGACGGTGCCCGCCGGACGCTGCAACGGCCCCGCTTGCAGCCCCGCGCGGCCCGGCGGTTGGAGTCTGTTTGGGCCCTGGTTTTCGTTCCCTCACCGGTGAGGTCACCCATGCGAGACATGATGAGCCCCCGCCTGCATCGCCGGCTGCCGGCCGTGGCGGCCTGCCTCTGTCTGGCGGCCACGGTTCCCGCGGCCCAGGCCCAGAACGACTGGCAGTTTCCCGATCCGTACTTCGGCGCCTTCCAGCACCGCGAGGCGGGCACGCCGCAGGCGGAGCGTCGCTATCGCCAGGAGATCGCCCCGCAGCAGCCGCACCGGCTGCACGAGCACCGGCCGCCTCCCGCCTCTGTCAGGCCGAAGCCCCGGTGGATCCGGCATCGCGCCGCCAAGTGACTCGGATGGCAACGCGGGCTTGAAGAGCGAGGGCATCCCCGACAGACCACGCCTGATGCGCGACGGGAAGCGTCGCAGCAGCCTGCTCACCGCGGCAGGGGGAGCGACTCGATGGGCACCGGAGGGCCGGGCGCGACGACGGCGCCCGGCGGCAACTGTTCAGGCGCGATCGGGGCGCCGTAGACGGGGCCTGCCGGCGCGGGAGGCACGGCGGCGGGGGCCGCGCCGCCCTCCGGCGGCTGGTAGTAGGGTTCGGGCTGCGGCACCGGGGCCACGCCCAGTTTGGCGAGCACCTTCGAGAGCATCCGCTGCTCGAGCAGCGGGTCGCGGCCCAGCGGGATCCAGCCGAGATTGGGCGTGGGGGCGGCGACGGGCCGCGGCTGGTCGCCCACCTGCTGCCCGAGCGTGGGCAGCGGCGTGCCGTAGCGGTAGAGCGAGTCGTCGTTGCGGAAGGAGGCGCCGCCGGTCGTGGCCCGCATCGGCCGCGCGAGGTGCTCGAGTTCCTTGTTCACCACCACCTCGATCCGCCAACCCGCCGGGTCCGGCGTGAGCCGCATGGTGCCGATGCGGCGGATCGATTGGAGGGTGGACTCGAGCCGCTCGCGGAAGCCGATGGAATCGGCCCGCCAGGGTTCGAGCAGCGTCGCCCCCGTCTGGGGAAACGTGTCGATCCGGCCCTCGGTGGGCACGCCGTTGGCGAACGTCACCCGCTGCTCCGCCGCCACCTTGAAGTAGTCGTCGGCCACGTCGACCATCTGCTTCCAGATCGTCTCCGCATCGAGCGGTGGGATGACGGCGGAACTCTTCACCGGCGGCGCCGGGGCTGCGGCGACGGTCCCACCCGGGCCGATGACGGTGCCCTCGGGCAGCGGTGCGAACGGGTTCGGCGCCAGCGGCGGCGCGGGCAGCGGTTCCTGGGCGCGGGCCGGCCATCCGCCTGAAGCGAGCGCCAGTGCGATCATCAGTGCGCCGAATCGCTGCATCGTCAGCCCTGCCTGCGGCCCGGTCGGAGGACCGGACGGCCGGCGATGGTCGCGGAATCCCCCCCGCCGCTCAATCCCAGTTGCGCGGCGAAAAACCGGGCCCGACGCAGTCGCGGCCGATCCACCGCTGAGCAGACTGTGGGAAAAGTCTGCCCGAGCAGGATGCGGAGGCCGTCGACCCAGGAAACCCTCGGCGTTTCCTGCGGTCGACAACGTGGACAAAGGCCATGGAGGGCTTTGTCCACGGCCAGTTAGCGGCCGTCGAGCGGCACGACCCACACGTTGCGATACCGCACGGGGCTGCCGTGGTCCTGGAGAAAGAGCGGGCCGCGGCCCGTCTCCCGAAGCCGCTTCTCCGCGGCCCGTAGGTGGTCGGTGGCGCCGTGCTTGTAGGGCACGTACGGCGACCGCGGTTCGGTGAACGTGAGGCCGTTCTGCACGAGCCGGCCGTTGAGCCAGGCCGTGACGCGGCCCGGTGTCGTGATCGCGCCGTCCGCGTCGCGGCGCGGGGCGATGAAGCGGACGTCGTACACCTGCCACTCACCCGCGGGGCGGGCCGCGTTGCACAGCGGCTTGGCAAATCGATAGAGGCTTCCCTCGTCCTGATCCGTCGGTGGCTCGACGCCGGCGGAGTCGAAGATCTGCATTTCGTACAAGCCGTGGATATAGAGACCGCTGTTGCCGTGCGCCTGCGGCGCCACCATGAACTCGGCATGGATGTCGGCGTCGCGGAAATCGACGGTGGACACGGCATGGTTCGCGCGTTGCGTGTCGGGCGTGACGACCAGGCTCCCATCGCGGATCGCCCACTCGAGCGGGCCGCCCGCCATGTTCGTGAACTTCGCCGGCTGCGTGCCGTCGCCGAAGAGCACGATCGCCTCCGGCGGCGGCGGCACGGGGAGGCTTTTCTGCGCGGGATGGAACGCCGGGTAGCCGGCGGCCGGCGGCGGCTCGCGGCCGCGCAGCGTGCGGTCGGCGAAGTCGGCGAACCGCTCCCAGTCGTAGTCGATGAGGTCGTGCCGGCCGCGGCGCACGTGGTAGCCCACGGTCCGGCCGACGGGCGTGTCCACCGGCGGCCAGTCCGCGGTGCCGAGCCCGGTGCGGCCGAAGAGCCTCCAGGCGGGTTCGGCGGCGGCGGCGGCGAGGAACTCGCCCCGTGGGTCGGCCCACGTGTCTTCGATCGCGCTGGCCACGTACAGCGGCCGCGGAGCCGTCATGGCCAGGAGCGCGTGCTGGTCGGTGGGGAGGTCGGCTTCGCGATTCGCGAACGTGGCGAAGGCCGGGCAGAACCAGTGCGGAAAGGCCTTGGTGATCGCCCCCACCGTCTCGCCGTCGATGCGCCGGGAGAGCGCGGCGCCGCCGCAGCCCGATTCGTTGGAGATCACCAGCGCGAACCGTTCGTCGCCGGCTCCCGCCCAGAGCGCGGCCTTGCCGAGCCGGGAGTGGCCGTAGACCACGACCTTCGCGGCGTCGACCTCGGGGAGGGTGACGAGCCAGTCGAGGATCCGCGACAGGCCCCAGGCCCAGGCGGCGATGGCGCCGGGTTCGTCGGCCGGCAGGTCGCCGGTCACCGGCCGGCCGAGCGACTTCAGCACGCTGTCCGCGCGGCCGTCGGGGCGGTCGGGAAAGATGTCGCCGTAGTAGGCCGTGGCCATCCCGTAGCCGCGGGCGAGCATCGGCTCGACGGGAAACCGCTGGGCACTGCGGCCGCGGGAGGCCTCGGTGGCGCGATGGTCCACGATCCGCGCATCGGGGTCGTCGCGCATCCAGGCCTGCGAGAGCCAGATGCCGGGGTCGGCGTGCAGGGAGTGGTTGCCGAAGAAGTTGAGCCCCAGAAAGACCGGCACCGCACGCGCGTCCGGAGGGAGGTAGAGCAGCACTTCCACGACATGGGCTTCGGGCGCGTCGCCCAGCCGCAGCCGGGCCTGAATCCGCGTCGCCGGCGCGTCACCCGCGAGCGTCACTGCGGTCCGCTCGACGTCGCCGACGACCTTCACGGGCACGGGCGGCAAGCGGCGGCCATAGACGAACTTCTCGAGCAGGGCGCATTGGTGCGGCCGGGAGGCCGTGCGCCACGCTTCGGCCGTGGCCGCGGGCTGCCCGTCGGGGCCGGAGAGAACGTCGGGCAGCGTGTAGGGCGGCACCGCGGCCTCGTCCTGGCTGGGGGCGGCGTCGCCGCCGGTCGCCGCCGCCACGCCGAGAGGCGCCACAAGGCACAGGACCGCCGCCAGTCGGTGGAGCCGGCTGGCGTGGGGCGGCGGGGGTGTCGTCGTTACGTGCATGTGGCCGACCGGAGAGCACCGGCGTGCGGGTTGCGGCGATTGTAAGGGCGGACCGCCTGCGACACCGGTGCCGACCGCCGGAGTGCGTTCACCGGCCGTTTTTTCGGGTCCGGCGTCGCCGCGGCGACCGATAGTACCCTCGAAGGGCTCCCGCCCCGAGGTCGCTCCATGCCCGCCGCCCGCTCCCGTGGCCGCTGCCGCGGTTTCAGCCTCGTTGAACTGCTCGTCGTCGTGGCGATCATCGCCGCGCTCGTGGGCCTCGTCGTGCCCGCCGTGCAGCAGGCCCGCTCGGCCGCACGACGCGCCGGATGCCAGAACAACCTCCGGCAGATCGGCATCGCCTTCCACACCTACCATGGGGCCAAGCAGGCCTTCCCGTTCGCGTCGGGGCGGCCGCGGACGGGCAGCGTGACGCACAAGGAGCACACGCACGCCCACGAAGCGGGCGAGGTGGACGGCTTCATCCGCCCGCAGTCGTGGGCGATCACGATCCTCCCCTACGTCGAGGAGGCGGCTCTGGCCGCGATCTACGAACGCTACTGCCTCGCCTGCCCGCCCGAAGATCAACCGGCCGACGTCGTCGCCGCGCGGCTGCCGCTCTACAACACGCTCTCGGCCGCCTCGGGCGGGCTCGACTTCTCCGCGCTGCTCGGGCCCGGTCCGGCTGCCCCCGATGCCGCGCGGCGGCTTGATGACTGGTGCTTCCCCTCCCCTGCCCTGCCCGGCGCCTTCACCGGCATCCTCGTGCCGGAAGGCCTGGGGTGGAGCGAGGAGGGATCGAGCTATGTGCGCACCATCGCCGCGAAGCCCGTGCGGATGACCGGCGTCAGCGACGGGCTCTCGAACACGCTGGCCGTGGCGGAGAGCGGCGACTACTCGTTCGACGACGGCCGCCTCTGGCAGCCGCCCCGCTACTCCTGGCCCTACGTCGCGGACGTGGGCCGCTACGTGCGGTTTGGCCTGGGCACCGGGGCGACGCCCGTGGAGACGTCGCTCAAGCCACGGTCGCGGCTGGCCGGCGGCGTCGTGCAGGCCTTGGCCGGCGACACCTCGGTGCGGTCGCTCGCCGCGGCGATCGAGCCGGGCGTGCTGACGGCGCTCGTGAGCCGTGCCGGCGGCGACCGGGCTGCGGAGTGACGATCAGGTCGCCCCGAGGCGGGCGACGAGTTCCTCGAACCGTCGCGCGTGGCGCCCGTTCGAGGTGTGCATGTGCTCGCCCTGGGAGATGACCCGGAGCGAGTCGTCGCGCCGCAGGCCGCGGTCGCGGAGGATGCGTTCGAAGGGGAGCCGCGGCTGGGCGTAGGCCACCAGCAGCTTGTGCTCGTCGAACTGGACTTCCAGTGACAATTCCGGATGCATGACGGCGATGCCGGTGCAGCCGTCGTTGAGGAGCAGGTCGTCGAACTCCCAGAGGATGCTCTCGAGCACCAGCCGCTCGATGCCCTCGCGGGTGAACTCGCGGCGGCCGATGCCCTCCTCGTGCGTCGATTCGAGGACCACGTCGCACGTGTCACCGAGCGGCTCGAGAAGTTCCAGAAAGGTGTCGAAGAGCTGCTCGCTCGACACGGCGGCCACGAGGGCGGGCAGGCGGCTGCCGGTGGCGGTGTCGACGAAGGCGTCGTGGCGATAGCCGGCCTGGGGCACCACGTCGAGCTGCCAGCCCGGGCGGACGGCGTCGGTGAGCGTGAAGCGGCCGTAGCGGCTGCGGGCGAGGTGGGCGTCGAGCGCCGCCGGATCCGGAGCGGCGATCTCGACCTCGGGGGCGGTCACGGCCTTGAGCGCCGGGGTCGGCCGGGCGGCGGGGGAATCGTCGAGGAAACGCATGGTGGAGTCGCCGGAGAGGAGGTCACCCCGCGGTCGGCGAACGCCGGCCTGCCGAGGCACCACAAACCTAGGACACGCTTTCGCGCCGTGCGGCGGCGGGCGGAATGGCCGTGGCGACGGGGCCGCGCGGCCGAACGTTGCCCTCCGGCACGCGTTCGCCGCATAATCCGCGGCTTTCCTCGGCCCTCCCCGGAAAGGACCCTCGCCCGCATGGACGGGAAAATCGTTGCCACCGGAATCACGTTCGACGACGTCCTGCTCGTTCCCCGGCACTCGAGTGTGGTGCCGGCGGAGACCGACGTCTCCACGCGGCTGACCCGCGGCATCAGCCTCAACATCCCCATCGTCAGCTCGCCGATGGACACCGTCACGGAGAGCGAGATGGCCATCGCCTTGGCCCAGGAGGGCGGCCTGGGGGTGATCCACAAGAACCTCTCCATCGACCGGCAGGCCGAGGAGGTGGACAAGGTCAAGCGGAGCGCCAACGGGATCATCATGGATCCCGTCACCCTGCCGCCGACGGCCACCGTGGCCCGGGCCCGCGAGGTGATGGATCAATACAACATCTCGGGCGTGCCGATCACGGGCGACGACCGCCGGCTCGTGGGCATCATCACCCGCCGCGACCTGCGCTTCCTGGAGAGCGGAGAGACGCCGATCGCGGAGATCATGACGAAGTCCGGCCTCGTGACGGCGACGGGCAACGTGTCGCTCGACGAGGCCGAGAAGATCCTCATGGCCAACAAGGTCGAGAAGCTCTTGCTCGTCGATGGCCAGGGCCTGCTCACCGGCCTGATCACGATCAAGGACATCGACATGATGAAACGCTTTCCCAACGCCTGCAAGGACCGGCAGGGCCGGCTGCGGGTGGGGGCGGCGGTCGGCGTGATGGACTACGACCGGGCGGCGAGCCTGATCGCCAAGGGGGTCGACGTGCTGATCGTCGACAGCGCCCACGGCCATTCGGCGAACGTCATCGAGACCGTCGCGGCAATCAAGAAACGCTGGGCGATCGAGGTGGTTGCGGGAAACGTGGCAACCCGGGAAGGCTGTCGCGATCTCATCAAGGCTGGCGCGGATGGAGTCAAAGTTGGGATCGGTCCCGGGTCGATCTGTACCACGCGGGTCATCTCCGGCGTCGGCGTGCCCCAGATCACGGCGGTCTGGGACGCGGCACAGGAGGCGGCCGGCGCCGGCGTGCCGGTGATCGCCGACGGAGGCATTCGCTACTCGGGAGACATCACCAAGGCGATCGCCGCGGGAGCCCATTGCTGCATGGTCGGCGGGCTGCTCGCGGGTGTGGCGGAAAGCCCGGGACAGACCGTCCTCTACCAGGGACGGACGTTCAAGGCGTACCGCGGCATGGGATCGCTGGGGGCGATGGTCCAGGGTTCGAGCGAACGCTACCGCCAGAAGGCGACGGGGCGCGGCGGAGACAAACTGGTGCCGGAGGGAGTCGAGGGTCGGGTGCCCTTCAAGGGGCCCTTGAGCGTGTTCGTCTACCAGCTCGTCGGCGGCCTCCGGGCCGGGATGGGCTACTGCGGCACGCGGACCATCGAGGAACTTCGACGCGACGCGCGATTCATCCAGGTCACCGCCGCATCCGTACGGGAAAGCCATCCGCATGACATCGTCATCACGCAGGAA
>Ga0315900_10003098_pt1 | contig 24605 bp, 28 predicted proteins | sample LakEriMetagenome_FD_203521 | JGI IMG/M metagenome (GOLD analysis project Ga0315900, IMG submission 203521) | Freshwater fungal communities from buoy surface, Lake Erie, Ohio, United States - Buoy 12 MA114 | ecosystem: Environmental > Aquatic > Freshwater > Lake > Lake biofilm | place: USA: Lake...
TCGTTGCCGATGAAGCGCTCCACCAGGGAGATCATCTCGGGCGAGACCTTCTCCATCTTGGCGATGCGGTACATCACTTCGCCGCCCAGCGCGGGGTCGAACTCGCGAACGATGGCGGAGACGTGGGCCGGGTCGAGGTGCGCGAGAATGAGGGCGATCGTCTGGGGGTGCTCGCCCCGCAACGTGTTGCTGAGCTGCTGCGGGTCGGCTCGACGCAACCGTCCGAAGCGATCGCTGTCCGCGATCTGCCCCTGGATGCGCTTGAGGATCTGCTGCGCCTTGACCACGCCGAAGGCCTTCTCGAGCACGTCCTTGGCGAGTTCCACACCGCCGGTGCTCAGCGAGTCCACGCCGATCGTGGTCTCCATCCACTCGCCCAGCACGAACTCCACCGTGTCCGGTGGCACGCGGTCGAGCTGCGCCATTTCGAGCGCCACGATCTCGGCTTCCTCGGGGTCCAGCGCGCCGGTGAGCTTGGCGGCCACTTCGGCGCCGATCACCATGCAGACGATGGCGATCTTCTGGCGTCCGGTCAGGCGCTCCGGGGCCCAGCGATCAGCGGAATGTTTGGCGAGAGCGATCATGATGGCACAGCGGGCTTACTGGCGGAGCCACTGACGGGCCACGCGGACGGCAGCGGCGGGGCGCTGCTCGACGATGGCGACGGCCTGTGCCCGTCCGGGTGTGGTGGGAATCGGCGGCAACCGGTACGGCAGCAGCGGGGCCTCTTCGGACGCCTCGTCGTTCTCGTCCGGCGCCCCGGACGCGTCCTGGCCGTCCCGCATCGCCAACTGCATCTGGGTGCTGGCCGGGAGTTCGGCATAGCCACTGCCGGGCGGCAGGTCGCCCGGAGACGACGCGCCGGCGAGCGCCTTCGCTTTCTTCGGGCGCAGCAGGATCACGGCCACGAGGCCGAGGACGAGCAGCACCCCCAAGGCGGCCAGTGCCACCACCGGCTTGGGATTGGCCTGGATCCTGCCGATCAGGTCCGGCGCGGTGACGGCCGTGTCGGCCTGCGCGAGGACGCGCTGCGGCATGTCGAACGGGGCGCTCACCACCGAGATGAGGTCACCGCGCGCGCTGTCCACCCCGAGCGCGTTGCGCACGAGCGCTTCGATGCGCGCGATTTCCTCGGGTGTGCGGGCGGTGATCACGGGCTCGGGGGGCGTCGCCGGCGCGGTGGAATCGGCCGCCGCCGGTGCGACCGGGGCAGGGTAGGTCACCTTGTCGGCCACGAGCACCGCCACGGTGAGCTTCTTCACGTTGCCGATGGCCCCGCTGAAGTTCTCGACGCTCTTCGTGTTCTCGTACGACGTGGCCGACGTGCTGTAGCCGGCGCCCTGCTGCGGCGTGCTCGGCGTGACCTCGGCCTTCTGCTCGGTGGCCAGGGCCTGCTTCTCGGGGTCCACCGCCTGCACGGTGCGTTCGACCTTGTCGAAGTTGATCACCGCGGCGACCTGCACCCGCGCGTTGCCACTGCCCACGAGACTGGAGAGCAGGGTGTTGGCCTTCTCCTCCATGTAGTTCTCGACTTCCTTCTGCACGGCGAGCTGCCGGCTCGTGAGGCCGGCGAGGGACCCCTCGTCCTTCATGGTCAGCGCCTCGCCGCGCTCGTCCACGATCGTGACGTGCTCCGGCTCGAGACCGCCCACGCTGCTCGCCACGAGCTGCGCGATCCCCTGCACCGTTTCCCGGCCCGGACGATTCCCGCCCTGCATGGTGAGGGTGACGCTCGCCTTGCTCGGCCGCTCGTCGCTCGTGAACACCTTGTCGTCCTCGAGCGCGAGGTGGACCGTCACCGCCTCGACCTCCTTCATCTGGCCGATGGTCCGCTCGAGTTCCCCCTCGAGGGCCCGGCGGTAGTTCACCTTCTGCGTGAAGTCCGTCATGCCCCACGTGGGCTTGTCGAACAGCTCGAGCCCCGGCCGGCCCGCGTTGGGCACGTCGCCGGCGGCGAGGTCCACGCGCGCCCGCGCGAGATCGCCGCTGGCGACCATGATCGTGGTCCCCGTGCGATCGAGTTCGTAGGCGATCCCCGCCTCGGTGAGCTTGTCGGTCATGGCCTTCACGCTCTCCACCGGGACATCGGCGTAGAGCGGGACCATCGTGGGCGCCGTGGCCCAGCGGGAGACGCCGAACACGAGCGCGGTGACGAGCACCCCGACCGCGATGATGGCGATCTGCCGGCCGCCACCCAGGCGGCCCATGAGACTGTCGAGCAGCGAATTCATCAGGTGGCGCCGCTCAGGACTGCATGGCGATCACACTGCGATAGGCCTCGACGACCTTGTTGCGCAGTTCGATGATCAGGTCGAGGGCCACGCCGGCTTCCTCGCTCGCCGCCATGACCTGGTGCAACTCGACGTTCTCGCCCGCGGCAAACCGCTTCGTGAGATCGCCGGAGCGATCCCGGGCGTCGGAGACTTCGTTGAGCACCCGGGTGAACGTGTCACCGAAGCTGTGGTCGCTCTCCCCGGTGACCGGGACCGGCGTCGCGAGCGGCCGGTCCTGTCCGAGGGTGAGGTTGCGGGTGTAGAGATCGAGGCGGGTCTGCATGAGGAGGTCCGGAGAGCGGCGCGTCAATCAGGCGCGCACATCGAGGCGTACGCCGCGCGCCGCCGGAGGCGTCTGCGCGGCCGTGGCATCCTTGAAGCGGCTGTACGTAAGAGGACCGAGGCTCGCCGTCCGCGCGAAGAAGTTCCGCTCCTCGGCGGTGAGCACGCTCCAGAACGCCGGGTCGGTACCTGCGGGCGCCTCCGCCGGCACCGCCGACTGCGCGGCGCCCTGTCCGGCGATTGGCGTCTGCGGCTTGAGTGCATTCGCGGGAGCGGGCGTGCGGGCCGGCGGCAGCCCCGGCTGCGACACGACGCCGTGCTGGCCGGCGTTGGACGTGCGCGCCGCGTCGGCGCGGGTGGCGCCGAGGTTGGGAAGCAGCGGGGTGGTGTTGATGCCGTTGATGCTCATGGATCGGACTTACTGCGGAAGAGGAGAGCGGCGGGCCGGGACGCGAGACGCGGTCGGAGAGGAGGAAGCGGAGGAGGTGACCTCGGACCGCATCCCGGACCCGCCGCAACAGAGGCGGCGATCAGGTGGGTTCAGATATCCAGCGCGGCGCGGAGCATGGACTTCGCGGTGCTGAACACCGCGGCGTTGGCTTCGTAGATGCGTTTCGCGTCCATGAGCTTCACGAGTTCCTGCGTGGTATCGATGTCGGGGTAGCGCACGTATCCGGCCTCGTTCGCGTCGGGATGACCGGGCTCGTACACGAGTCGGCCCTGTCCCTGGTCTTCGGCGATGCCGGCAACACGGACACCGTACTCGCCGCCGAGGGGGCCGTTCACGCCACCGGCAGCACTCAGCACGGGTACTTCGATGGGTTTGGGCCCGTCGGCCGTCACCGGTACGTCGAAGGCCGGCGAACCGAAGACGCCATTGCTGGCGACGCTCGAGCCCATGGCCTGGGCCGCCGGCGTCCCCGGGTTGTAGACGGCGGTCTGCGACGCGGCCGCCTCGAGCACGACGTCGCGGCGCCGATACGGCTGGCCGTCCGGGCCGCGCGTGACGTCGGCGTTGGCGATGTTCTGCGCGATGACTTCCATGCGCTGGCGCTGGGCGGCGATGCCGCTGGCAGCGATGCCCATGGACTTGAACATGGGGCGCACCACCTGCTGCCCGGGGACGGGCAGGAGGGCTGGCTGGCGGATCGGATTGATCGGCATCAGCCGTTACCTCCCTTGATGGCGGTGCGGAGACTGGCGTAGGTCTTTTCGAGGAGGCGCGACGTCGCGAGGAAGCGAAGCTGCTCGTCGGCGAGTGCCACCATTTCGTCTTCCACGTTCACCGGGTTCAGCTGGGCCTGGGGCGTGCCGGCCTTGGCCTCGAGGGCAAAGCCGTCCCCGTTCTGCAGGGTGGCCTTGGAAACACGATCGGCAATGCCGCGCGAGCGTTCGACGCTGCGATCGAGCGACGATTTGAGCTGCGGCGCCGAAGTGACGCGATCGATGAGTCCGAAGAGCATCTGACGTACCGGAGTGAAAGGGCGAACGAATCCGGTACCGAGCAAAGCAATGTGCGGGCCAAACCGCCGTGGTCGGCGGAATTGGTCCGTAACGCATTTCAATTCAACGACTTGAATGGTAATCGCCGTGGGGAGGGCAGAAACTGCCGCCCACGAAAATCGCCGGCAATACGGAAGGTTTTGCCGGTCCGAGGGTGATCCAAGTTGCCGAGTCGGTGACGACGGCGTGCCCGGCCACCCGGGCCAGGTTCGGAGTCCGTCAGTCCTCGCCGTCGTCCTTGCCGGGGCCGTTCAGCTTGTTGCGCAACGTGCGCACGCTGATCCCCAGGAGTTCGGCCGCCTTCGTACGGTTATTATCGGCTGCATGCAGCGCGTGCTGAATCAGCACGCGTTCCGCATCGGCCACATTGAGGGATTGCAGGGCGATGCTGCCGGCGCCGCCGGCGGGGGTGGGCAGGGCCACCCCGACGGCCCCTGGCGCCGCGGCGGCCCCGGACACGGCCAGCATGGGCGTGCCGCCCAGCCCCGGCGTGGCGAAGGCACGCGGGCGCATGTTGGGGGACCCGAGGGAGTGGGCCAGCCCGAAGCGCGTTCCCTCGAGGCAGTGGGGCTGAATGATCGGGTCGGGGGTGAGGATGACGGCCCGCTCGATCACGTGCTGCAGTTCGCGCACGTTGCCCGGCCACGGATAGGACTGGAGCGCTTCGAGCGCGTCGGGGGAAAGTCCCTCGATCTTCTTGCCCAGTTCGGCGGCCACGCGCATCGCGAAACGCAGGGCCAGCACCGGGATGTCCTCCGGCCGTTCCCGCAGGGGCGGGATGAGCACCGGGATGGTACTCAATCTGTAATAGAGGTCCTGTCGGAACGTCCCGTGGTCGGCCTCCATGGCCAGATCCCGGTTGGTGGTGGCCACGATGCGCACATCCACTTTGATGGGGGTCGTGCCGCCGACACGTTCGAATTCCTGCTCCTGCAGCACACGCAGCAGCTTCGCCTGCAGGTCGAGTCGCATTTCCGAGATTTCGTCGAGCAACAGCGTGCCGCGGTTGGCGCGCTCGAACGCCCCTTCCACCCGCTTGATCGCGCCGGTAAAGGCACCCTTTTCGTGGCCAAAGAGCGCCGACTCGACCAAGCCTTCCGGCAGCGCCGCGCAGTTGAGCTTGATGAAGGGCTTGTCTCGGCGCTCGGATTGGTCGTGAATCGCCCGGGCGAACAGTTCCTTGCCGGTGCCCGACTCCCCCTGCAGCAGCACCGTGGCTCGGGTGGGGGCGGCCATGCTCACGGTCTGGAGAATACGGCGGATGCTGGGTGAATCGCCGATGATCTGCCGTTCGTTGCGGAACTGCATGACCTCCTTGCGGAGCGCTTCGTTTTCCCGGCGCAGGCGGACGAACTCCAGCGCCTGGTCCACCGCCAGCTCCAGCTGCTGGGGGCGCACCGGCTTCGTGATGTAGTCGATCGCGCCAGCCTTGATGCTCGCGACGGCATGCTCGATGCTGGCGTGTCCCGTCAGCATGATGAGCGGAATGTCGTACCCTTCGCGCGTGAGGAGCTGGATGAACTCCAGCCCCGTCAGCCCCGGCATGCGATAGTCGGAGATGATCAGGTCGATCGCACTCTGCTCGAGGATCCGGAGCGCCTCCGGGACACTGCGGGCGCCAACCGGCGTGTGACCGGCATGCGCAAGGGCATCCTCGAGGATCAGGCCGACTGCCGGCTCGTCGTCGACGTAGAGGATCGTGGCCATGAGTCAGGGCTGGAGTCGCGTGCGGAAAAAGTCACCCGGCAAATTTATCCGCCTGCCGAAGAAAACGCTAAAGGTTGATTGTCGCAACTCCTTGCAATTCATCCAGCTAGCGCGATTGGACGTCCCGCACGCGGTCTGGCGCAACCCTTGCAGGGGACCCGTGCCGGTTAAGCAGCTCCCCGCCGCTCCGATACTTCCCCGTACAGCCACCCTCCCGCCGTTCCCGGCCGGGGATCGTTTCGTCGTCCAGCCCCGTCGCCCATGCGCGTCACCAACTCGACCATCACCCTCCGCAGCCAGCTCCGCGTGCAGCAGACGCTGCAGTCGATCGATCGCGTGCGCGAGGACATCTCCAGCGGGGTGCGCGTTCGCAAGATGTCGGACAGTCCCCTCGACGGGGGACAGTTGGTGCGCATTGGCAGTTCCATGCGGGCCATCACCCAGTTCCGGCGGAATGCCGACGGCGGGATTTCCCGGGCACAGGCCGAAGAAACCGTGCTCGACCAGCTGGGCAATGCGCTCACGCGGGCCAGCGAGCTGGGAGTGGCGCAGGCCAACGCCACGGCGAACGCTGCAACCCGGCTCGCAGCGAAACGGGAGGTCGATCAGCTCATCAATCTTTCGGCCAACCTGGGCAACACCCGCTACGGCGACGAGTACCTGTTCGGCGGGACCCGCGCGACCGAGGCGCCCCTGCAGACGCCGGCGCCGGCCACCGGCAGGTTCTCCCGCCTGATCGACAGCAGCGGCAATCCCGTCAATCCGAGTGGCGCCATCACGCTCGAAGTCGGCGACGGGCGATTCGTGACGCCGAATCACAATGCCACGCAGATCTTCCTCGACACCGACGCGCTCGATGCTCTGCGCGCGCTCTCCGATGCCCTCGGGGCGAACGACGCCGCGGCCATTCGCGCGGCAACCGATCGCGTGACGAGCGCCAACAGCAACGTGCAGGCGCTGGTGGCCACGCAGGGCGCCCGCATCAACGAAATGCAGGACGCGCGGACCGGCCTCGACACCCTGGAGTTCGATCTCACCGTGTACCGCTCGGACCTCCGGGATACGGAAGTCGACAAGGCGATGGTCGAACTGGTCGGCAAGCAGACGCTGTACCAGGCGGCCATGAGCGCGACCTCCCGCATTCTTGGCCTCACCCTCACCAACTACCTCTGACCCCGATGAGCACTGCCGCCATGGAACAGTCCCGCGGCCCCGTTGCGATTGCCCACCCCCTCGGCATGATGGAGGTGCCCGCCGATGCGGTGATGCGCTTCACGGTGCCGATGTGGGGCTTCGAGCCGCATCGCGAGTTCGCGCTGTTGCCGGCGGCACGCCGGGGGCTCTGGTGGTTCCTTTCCACCACCGACTCGGCAACGACCTTCGTGCTCGCCGATCCGTTCGTGGCGGTCGACGGGTACAGCATCGATCTCACCGACCACGAGCGCGATGAACTGGCGCTGGTGAACGAAGCGGATGCGCTGGCGTTGGTGCTGGTCGCCTTGCCCGGAGCGGCCGGTGGGTCGGTCACCGCCAATTTCCGCGCTCCGCTCGTCTTCAACCTCAGCAAGTGCCTGGTGAAGCAGGTGGTGAATCGGGACGAGCAGTTCGGTCTGGCCGAGGCGGTCGACCTCTCGCGGTATCCGCTGCAGGACGATCCCGTGGCCCAGGGCTGATCGCGCCGCAGGCACATCGAGCTCCTGAACTGGTCGGCCGGCGAGAATGGCAACCGGCATGGGGGTACCTCTTCGGGGAATCCGGGCGAGATCGGAACGGTCTCGCTGCGACCCGTCGTCCGGGCGGAATTCACGACCGCCGCCGAGGGCCGCGCTCAGCCGCGATCCCGCAACTGCCGGACCGCGGCCATCACGTCGCCCAGCACGCCATCCCACCCCGACGCATCCCGCTGACGAAGCATGGTGTGGCTGTCGTACCACGGGGAATGCTCGCCGCTCACCCCCCAGCGATAGTCGGGGCAGAACGGCAAGCAGAGTAACGTGCGCACGCCCGTGGCACCCGCCAGATGCGCCACGGAGGTGTCGACGGTCACCAGCAGGTCGACCCGCTGCAGGGCATGCGCCGTGTCGTTGAACGAGTGGCACTGGGCTCCCACGTCGACCAGCCGGTCCTGCAGCTCCGGCGGCAGGGCGCTGGCCACCGCGGGGGATTTCTGCATGGCTACGAACCGCACGCCGGGCAGCTGCAGCAGCGGGGCCAGCTGGGCCCCGCGCATCGAGCGACGATGATCGTTGGTGTGCTGGGGATTCCCCGCCCACGTGAGGGCGACCGTGGGCACCCCGTCGCGCGGGAGCTGCTCGGCGAGGTGCGGCGGGCATGCGCCCTGCGGAGCGAGATAGGGCGCGCCGTTGAGCCCCTCCGGCCCGATCGCGAGCGCGTGCATCAGCGACATGAGGGGGATGTGCAGGTCATGGTCGGGCAGCGGGGTGCCGTCGACACTGCACTCGGCCACGCCGGGCGCCGCGCTCAGGAGAGGCAGCAGGGGCTCCATGGTTCTCAGGTGCACCGTGGCGCCGCGCGCGGCGAGGGTGGCGGCGAAGCGGGCGCACATGATGCTGTCACCCAATCCCTGCTCGTGTACGATGAGCAGCCGCTTCCCGCTTAGGGGTTCGCGCCCCGTCCAGCGGGGGGTCTGCGGGCGTTCGCGGTACAGCACCTCGACCCCGATGGCCTCTTCGCGGTGCTCCATCTCGGCCCAACCGGCCGGCCATGCCCCCAGCGCCACCAGCACCATGCCGTACTGCATGCGGGCCCGTGCGTCGTTCGGTGCCAGGGCGAGCGCGGCGGCGTACACGTCCCGGGCGGCGGCGGCGTCGCCCATGTGCTTGAGGATTTCGGCCAGGTTGTGCATGGCCGCCACGTTCGTGGGGTCGAGCGCCAGCGCGCGCTCGACCGAGGCGAAGGCGAGGGGCTGATGCCCCATTTGCGAGAGGACCGCGGCCACGTCGTTCGCCGCCGTGCTGTCGTGCGGGCAGAGCGTCGCCACGGCGTGGAACTCCCGGAGCGCGTCTGCCAGCCGTCCGACGCGGCGATAGAGGACCGCCAGATCGTGATGCGGCACGTGCTCGTTGGGCGCGACGGCGACCACCTCCTCCAGCATGGCGATGGCTGCCGGGGTATCCCCGGCGCGCTCCACCTCGCGCGCCTCGCGGTACCGCGCCTGCCAGCGCGAAGCGGCCGGGCGTTCCCCGGGGCGCGTGTGGGCGGCGAGTCTGGCGTTCCGAGGGGGGCGTGGCGCGGGGGGTCGCATGCGGAGCGGACGGGGCGGAGGGGGAGATCGGCTCGGACGCGAGCCATTCACGTTTCCGTCACCTCGAGCACGAATCGTGCCAATGCAAGTACTTGTAAAATAAACACTTTCGAGGCATTCCGGTGGCCAATCGGCACGGGCTGCCGCCTGCGCCCTCTCTCTGGTCGGCAGATCCTGCCGAGTCCGCGTGGGCGGGGAGGCGGCGGAGCCCCCCGGTGTGACGCCGAGCGCCGAGAGCGGGACGGGTGTGCCGGGAGTGTGAGACGTTGGGCCAGAACTCCGGTCGGAATCGCTCGTCCGCTCAAGTTCCGCGGCCCGGCTCCGAGACTGTGCACTGACCGCGCTCCGGACGTCGGACGCGGAACGAGGCACGGATGCCTCGACACACACATCACGGAGGATAGTACCATGCGTATCAATACCAACGTCGGCGCCCTCACGGCTTCGCGCAACGCCTTCGTCAACAACATGGCGATGGACAGCAGCATGCGGAAGCTCGCGTCGGGCCTGCGCATCTCGCGCGCCGCCGACGACGCCGCCGGTCTGGCGATCGCCAACAAGCTGCGGACGCAGAGCCGTGCCCTCTCGCAGGCGGCGGCGAACGCCGAGCAGGGCAACGCCATGCTCCAGATCGCGGAAGGCGCTGCCCAGATCATCGGCCGCATCATCGAGCGTCAGAAGGAGCTCATCGTGCAGAAGAACAACGGCACGTCGAGCACGGCGACCATCGCCACGATGGACGCCGAAATCGCGAGCCTCTCCACGGAAGCCACGCGTATCCAGAACTCGTCGAACCTGCAGGGCACGGCGGTGTTCGGGTCGATCGTCTACCAGGTGTCCGATGCCACGGCCAACGGCACGCTGACCATCAACGCCAGCCTCACGCAGTCGGCGCTGACGGGGTCCTCGACCCTGGCCGATGCCGACGCGGCGCTCGACGTCGTGAACGCGGTGCTGGGCAACATCGGTGCCGGTCAGAACGTGCTCGACTACACGGTGCAGAACCTCAAGTCGGCGGTCGTGAACGTCCGCGCGGCCGAGTCCACCATTCGTGACGTCGACATGGCCGAGGAAATGGCCACGTACACCCGCAGCAACATCCTCACGCAGGCGGCGCAGGCCATGCTGTCGCAGGCGAACCAGGGCAGCCAGGGCATTCTCCAGCTCCTCCGCTAAACCCGCGTTCTCCTGACGTGAGATTCCCCGGGGCCGGCGCTCGTGCCGGTCCCGGGGACTGGCCTTAGATGCACAGCTGAGAGGAACCCATGTCCACCTCGATGAATATCGGGGGCCTGAGTAGCGGCATGCAGTGGAACGACATCGTCGATTCGACGATCAAGGCCCTGGAAGCCCGCTCGGTCACCCCGATCACCAGTCGGATCACCGCCCGCAGCGAACAGAAAGACGCGTGGACCAAGCTGCAGAAGCTGGTCGAAACGCTCAACACCAATGCACGCGCGCTCCGGCGCACGGGCTTTGGTGGTTTTTCCGCGACCGTCCCGTCGAGTCCGTCGACGTCCCGCACCCTCCTGTCGGCGACGCCCACGACCAACGCGACCGCCGGGCGGTACCGCGTCGAGGTGTTGCAGCTGGCGGATACCGCCAAGTGGTCCGGGCGCTCATTCAGCGACGTCACGGCCGCGCGCAATCTCACGGGATCGTTCTCGATCAACGGGACCGCCATCAGCGTGGCGGCGACCGATTCGCTCGAGGGCATCCGCACCAAGATCAACGAGGCGAACGCCGGGGTCACGGCCACGATCGTGAACGAGGGGGGGACGGCGGGGCGTCTGGTCCTCACGGCCAACTCGGCTGGCGCGACCAACGTGACGGGCGCCGACATCACCGGTGCCCTCACGCGCGAACTCGGGTTCGTGGACACGCGCTCCAAGCCCATTTCGTCCGCCACGATTGCCGCCGCGGCGGCGATGGGCATGGCCGTCTTTCCCCAGCCAGCTCAGATCCGCGTCGGCGACGTGGTCGTCACGGCGGACCTGGCGACGGAATCGATCGCGACGATTGCCGCGCGAATCAACGCGGCCGGCGGCTCGGCATCGGTGGAGTCGGAGCTGTACGGGAACGAGACGCGTTATCGTCTCGTGGTGGATGGCAATGTGTCGGCCGTGGCCGGTGATCCGTTCTCACAGAATGCGATCGACGCGCTGGGGTTCCAGGCCGGCACGGCCGGTCTCGTGCGCCAGACCATGCAGACCGGGATCTTCACCAGCGGTGGAGGCGCCTCCGAACTCGGCGCCACCGCGTCGTCGCCACTGAGCAGCCTCAAGGTGGACGGCGTGGCCGCCAATCTCGCGGTTGGTGACGCGATCAACATTCGCGGCACGCGCGGCGACGGCACGGCGGTGAACTTCGGCCTGGTCGTCCAGCCCGGTGACACCATGCAGACGCTGCTCGACCGGCTCAACGACGCCACGAGCGGCTTCGGGGCCGGGGCGCGCCCTGCCACGGCGGCGCTCGGGGAGGATGGGCGGATTCGCCTCACCGACCAGACGGGCGGCGCCTCGCGGCTGTCGCTCGCCCTGAGCATTACCCGGGCCAGCGGCTCCACCGCGTCGCTCGCCACCGCGACCACGGCGTTGGTCGGGCGCAGTCGCGAATTGCAGCGAGGCCAGGATGCGGTGATCCGCGTGGATGGCCGGGAGGTCGTGCGGTCGTCCAACACCATCACGGACGCGATCAACGGCGTGAACCTCAACCTCCTCACGGCCGAGCCGGGTACCGCGATCGACGTCACGGTGGATCGCGACGTGAAGGGCGCCACGGACGCGGTAAAGGCCTTCCGCGATGCCTACAACGACGTCCGCAAGTTCTTCGACGAGCAGCGGGTTCCCGGGGCGCCGCTGTATGCCGACAGCACGTTGCGGCGCGTGGTGGACAGCTTCACGGCGTCGCTGCGAACCCAGGTGGCCGGCAACGCCACCTACGGTTCGGCCGTCAGTGTGGGGTTGGTGCTCGACCGCAACGGTCTCCTCACCTTCAGCGAGGACACGTTCAAGACGGCCATGACATCGGCGCCCACCGAGGTCGAGACGCTCTTCGGCATGACCGGCCTGGGCACGGCGTTCGTCGCCGCCACCGATGCGGCGACCTCGTTCGGGAACGGGGCGATCAGCGTCCAGATCGACACCATCACGCAGACCACCATTACGCTCCGGCAGCGCGAGGCCGATGCGCAGAAGCGGCTCGAGTCGCGCCGGCAGCAGCTCATCCAGCAGTACACCCGCATGGAAGAGGCCGTGTCCAAGCTCAAGCAGCAGAGCGGGTCCCTGCTGGCGAGCATGCAGGGACTTCAGGGCAACAAGCAGTAGCCGATACTCACACGCGTGGGGCGATGCGAGTCGCCCCGAGCCTTCTCCCCTGAGCCACTTCGGTACCAATGTCCTACGCCTCACAGTCCTCGAGCTACCGGGAAATGGAGATCCACGCGGCGTCGCCGCACAAGCTCGTGGTCATTGTGTTCGAGCAGCTGGTCGTGAACCTGGAGCGGGCGCGCATCGCCATGGAGCGCCGCGACGTCGAACTGCGCCTGACGTCGTTGCGTCGGGCGCGGGACATCGTGACCGAGCTGCTGGGAACGCTCGATTTCGAAAAGGGCGGCGCGCTCGCCAACCAGCTGGCCGACCTGTATCAGTATCTCCTGTTCGAGCTGGTCGACATCGGGCAGCGCGGTGACCTGCACGTCATGCGCAAGCTCGTGACGATCGCGAGCCTGCTGCGCGACGGCTTCGTCGGCGCGGCAGAGCAGCTGGCCGCCGAGAAGACGGCGCGCAAGAGCGCCTGACCCGGCCCGCCCCCTGAGCGCATTCCTTCATATGCCCCCCGTCGCCGCATCCACTGCCCCCGCGGCCAGGCGCGTCCAAGCCGCCCGGACTGCGCTCGCGCTGTGCGCCACCGCGGATGTGCTGGCCCGCGAAATGGAGGTGGAGGTCGCGTCCTCGGTCGACGACCCACGGTTCTTCGCCCTGCTGGCGGAACATGAGCGCCTGCTGCAGGACCTCGCCGAGCAGCTGGTCGTGCTCCGCTCGGAGCGTCCCACGGCCGACAGCGCCGCCTTTGCGGCCACTGAGCGGGTGGTGGACGACGCCGAAGCGCTGGTCGGCGACGTGTGTGCGGCGGTGGTGAACACCCACCACCTCATGGTGGAGCTGGCAGCCAAGGTGGGCCGCCGGGCCGCGGCGTTGCGCGACGAACTGGAGACCATCCAGCAGGCGTCGGTGACGGGTTCGGCCTACGGTGCATCGGGCAGCCCCCGTCTCGTGGATCTCCGGCGCTGAGGCCGCGGACCCGTGACCACTGTCCCGGAACGCTTCGATCAGCTGCTGAAGGAGAAGCTGGACGAACTCGACGCCGCCGCCGAGCAGGACGCCATGCTGGCGACCGACGAGGTGGAGCAGCTGCGACTGCGGGCAACCCATCTGGTGACCGGTACGGGAGGGCGGCCGTGGGCCACCGGGGCTCCGGTCCGGTTTCAGCCGGATCCGTCGCGGGAGGTCACGGCAGCGCCCACCATCGACATCCGGTACCCGGCGCGCCCGGCCCAGCGGGTCAGCCGCTGAGGCCAGCCGCTCAGGTCAGACGAGGGGCATGCCCTGTTGTGGAAGAAGGAATTCAGGGCGCAACTCAAGTTACGGGTCGGCGCTGCCGATAGTCCCTCGGAGGAGGAGGATCCTTATGACGAAAATCAGTGGTTACACCGACTTGCTGCGCCTGACGCCGATGGGCACCCAGGCCGACCAGCGCCCCGCGCAGCCAGTCGCCGAGGTCCCGGACGTCAAGCCCGTCAAGGCGGACCAGGTCCAGATCTCGGATGCCGCCCGTCGGCTCAACGCCGAGCAGAACGACGCATTCGATCCGGAACGCGTGGCCGAACTCCGGCAGCGGGTGCTGTCCGGCGCCTACAACACCCTCGATGTGGTGGATCAGGTCGCCCGGCGCATTCTCTCACGCGGCGATCTCTGACGCCGTCGGAGCCCGCTATACCCCGCCAGACCCTGGAGACCGGCCCCCATGAAGTTCCTCGTGGTGGACGACTCGGCAACCATGCGCCGTATCGTCGTCAACTCGCTGCAGCGGATCGGCTTTCACGACACCGTGGAGGCGGGCGACGGGCTGGAAGCCCTCGCCCGATTCGACAGTTCGGTGCGTTTCGTCATTACAGACTGGAACATGCCCAACATGTCCGGCATGGAGTTCACGAAAGCCCTGCGCTTGCGTGACGACGGCCGACAGGTGCCTGTGCTCATGGTCACCGCCCGCTCGGCCAAGGAAGACATTCTGGTCGCCATGGCGGCCGGCGTGAGCAACTACCTCGTCAAACCATTCACCCCCCAGGCGCTCAAGGAGAAGATCGATGCGCTCCTGCCTGCGGCGGCGGCCTGAGGGGAGCCCGTGACCGATTCCCGCGCCCACGCGGCGTACTACGAATCCGAGGCCGCCCTGCGCCTCGTCGACCAGGAGCTCGACCAGCTCCGTGATGGCCCCGCAGCGGACGACCCGCGCCTCGACGCCGTGCGCGTCTCCGACCTGCCGGTCATTCTCGAGCGCGCGAACGGCCAGATCCACGCCGTGTTGTCCCAAATGCGCGACACCAGGCAGGTGCTGCAGTGCACCTCCTTCACCATGCTCCGGAACACGCACGCGAAGATCCAGGAAGTGACCGTGGCCACGGAGGACGCCGCGATCGACATCCTCGACGCCTGCGACCGCGCCAGCCACATCGTCGATGAACTGGACGCGATCGACGCCGTCCCGTCGCCGGATCGGGGCAAGGCGCAGAGGCTTCGTGCGACCTTGCGGGACGAACTGTTCATGATGATGGGCGCGCTGCAGTTCCAGGACATCACGGCGCAGCAGTTGGCGCACGCCTCGGCCGTGCTCGTGGAAATGGAAACGCGCCTCACGGAGATCGCCGCCCTCTTCGACGCGACCATCGCGTCTGAGCCGCCATTGGCCACCATGGGGGCCACGCCGGACCCGAGGACCTACGATCCGAACGCCACGACACGCAACGCGGAGGCGCGTCAGCAACTGGCCGACACGATCTTCACGAAGGTGAAGGCACCCGCCGCCTGATCGCGTCGGGTCCACCGCCGGCGATGCGCACGCTGGACCCCACCATGCCGCACGGCGGCCCTGACGTGCCGTTTCAGTAAACATGGGCGCGGGAGGAGCCGATACTCCCCACGGACCCCGTTTGCCCCCGCCGCCGCCCAATGCCCGTCTTCGCGCTGTCACAGCCAATGCCGCCTCACCCTCTCGACGACGCGGCCACGCGGCCGATGCCGCCGGAGGTTGCCGGTCCGGAGCTGCCTCACGCCCCCCACCTCGCCGATCGCGACGGCAGCGCGGTGATCGAATGCCTGGCCGACGACATCGATCGCGACCTGCTCGCTGAGTTCCTCGAAGAAGGCCGCGAGTGCGTCGCACACGCGGAAGCGGCGTTGCTGGCTCTCGAGGGGAACCCGTCGGATACGGAGGCGGTGAACCGGGTGTTCCGCGCCTTTCACACCGTGAAGGGGACGTCGGGCTTCTTGGGGTTGGCGCGCATTACCGCGTGCGCACATGACGCCGAGTCGCTGCTGAGCCGCGTGCGCGACCGGGAGATCGCCTTCTCGCGGGGGTGCGCCGACCTGGCGCTGCAGTCCGCTGACATGCTCAAGTCGCTCTTCGCGGTGGTCGCGCGCGCCCTCCATGGCGACGGGCGTCTGCCGGTTCCGGAGGGCTACTTCGCGCTGCTCGAGGCGCTCGCCAGTTACGTGCCGCTGCGGGCGGTCGACACCGAACCGGTACCGCTGCACGGTCCCGCCGACGGGGTTTTTCCGGCCGTAATCGCGGGCGACGTTGCCGAGGCGGGGGCGGAGGCCGAGGAATCCACGATCCGCATCCGGATCGATCGGTTCGACCGCCTCACCGACCTCGTGGACGAGCTGGTGACCGCACAGTCCATGATCGCGCAATCCCTGATCGCCGGCGAGGGGGCGGTTGGCGACAGTCCCCAGTACGCGCTGCTCCGCAAGGTCACGCACACCAGTACGATCGTCCGCGAGTTGCAGGATCTGTCGCGGTCGCTGCGCATGGTGCCACTGGGGCCGGTGTTCCAGAAGCTCGCCCGCGTGGTGCGCGACACCGCCACGAAGGTCGGGAAGCCGGTGAAGTTCGTCGCCGAGGGCGATGAGGTCGAGATCCATCGCACGATGGTGGACCGGCTCGGCGCGCTGCTGGTCCACATGGTGCGGAATGCGGTGGACCACGGGATCGAGCCGCCCGCCGAGCGTATGGCGCATGGCAAACCGCTCCCCGGCGTGATACGCCTGCGCGCCTATCGGACGCCCGGCCACATCGGGTTGGAGCTCAGCGACGACGGTCGTGGCCTGCAACGGGAACGCATTGTCCGGCGGGCCATCGAGCGTGGGCTGCTGGACAGCGAGTCGCGTCTGGGGGACGTCGGGGTCTTCAACCTCATCTTCGCGCCGGGCTTTTCCACGGCCGAGCAGGTCACCGACATCTCCGGCCGTGGCGTCGGGCTGGATGTGGTGCGCCGGAACCTCGAGGCCCTGCATGGCCGCGTCGACATCAGGTCGGTGGCGGGCAAGGGGGCGACGTTCATCCTCCAGCTGCCCCTGTCACTCCGCTGACGCCGGCAGCGCAGCGGCCACGGCGCGAATCGCGTGGCAGGCGTGACACCCGCCTGGCGGAGCCCCATCTTGGGGGCAGTCTGTTCCACGCTCGCGCCCTCGGCGTTTGCGGCGAACACCCGCGCCGGAACGTGAGGCCCGCTGCCCCTCCACTGGAGACGCCCGATGTACGTTCGCTCCCTCCCCGCCGCGTTGGTGGGCCTCGTGACCATGGTCAGCTCGCTGGCGGCCCAGCCAACGCCGGCTGTGACCGAACAGCTCGCGGCGGCGGTCCTGCCCCTCCCCAAGGAGATGCGCGACGGGGCCGGCGTCATGGGCTACCGCACGGCGGGCAAGCTGGAACTGCTCCGTCCGGTGAAGAACGGCATGTTGTGCCTCGCCGATGACCCGGCGGAAGAGCAGTTCCACGTCTCCTGCTATGCCGACACGATGGAGCCGTTCATGGCGCGCGGACGCGCCCTGCGCGCGCAGGGGGTGAAGGGGGCGCAGGTGGATACGGTGCGCTTTGCCGAGGTGAAGGGCGGAAAGATCAAGATGCCCACCGCACCAGCGGCGCTGTATCAGATCTTCGCGCAGAGCTACGACGCCGCGACGGGCACGGTGAAGGGCGGTCGCACGCTGTTCGTGGTGTACGTGCCCTTCGCCACGGCGGCGACGACGGGGTTGAGCACCGTGCCGTCGGACTCGAAACCGTGGCTCATGCTGCCGGGTACGCCCAAGGCGCACATCATGTTCAGCGCGAGCATGTGACGTGCCCGCATCATCACGGGTCGGTGCCAGCGCGCTGACCCGCGCGCGGCTGCGGCAGGCGGAACGGGAGCTGGCCGCCCAGGATCCGCGCATGGCAGCCGCCATTGACGCCGTGGGCGCCTGCACCCTGCTGCCGCGGCGCGAAGGCTCGCACTTCGGGCACCTCGTCCGAAACATCATCTACCAGCAGTTGAGCGGCAGCGCCGCCGCCACGATTCACGGCCGTTTTGCCGCGCTGGTGGGCGGTGACGCGCAAGCGCCCGACCCGCACTCCGTGCTGGCACTCCACGAGGACGCGCTGCGCGGCTGCGGGCTGTCCACGGCCAAGCAACGGGCGATACGCGACCTTGCCACGCACGTGGTGGATGGACGCCTGCCCCTCGACGCGCTGGACACCATGGCTGACGAGGCGGTGATCGATGCGCTCGTGCCCGTGCGAGGCATCGGTCCGTGGACCGCGCAGATGTTCCTCATGTTCCGCCTCGGCCGGCCCGATGTGCTCCCGGTGCTCGACCTGGGGGTACGAAAGGGGGCGCAGCGCATCTACCGCACGCGCACCCTCCCGGACGCGGCGCGACTCACCCGCCTGGCGCGGAACTGGCGTCCGTGGGCGAGCGTTGCCAGTTGGTACTGTTGGCGTGTGCTGGATCTGGAGGATGCCGGAGGCTGGTGATGGCGGAGTTTCGCAAGCGGGTACGCGTGCCGGTGCCGGTGACGCAACTGTTCGCATGGCACGAGCGCCCGGGTGCGTTCCTGCGACTGTCACCACCATGGGATCGCCCCGAGGTGGTGTCGCACGTGGGCGGCATTCGTGATGGCGCCCGTGTGGAACTCCGGGTGCACACCGGACCAGTGCCCACCACGTGGCACCTCGAACACCGGGATTACCTCGAGAACCGGCAGTTTCGTGACGTGATGCTCGAGGGGCCGTTTCGCTCGTGGGTGCATACGCACGCGTTCGAACCGGACGGTGAGCACGCGAGTGTGCTCGATGACCACATCCGCTACGAGCTGCCGTTGGGTGCCCTCGGCGACGCGATCGCCGGCCGCTTCGCCGACAGCACGCTGGCCCGGGTCTTCGCCTACCGTCACGCGGTCACGGTTGGCGACCTCGAGCGTCATGCCGAATTCGCGGCGCGGCCGCGCCTGCGCGTCGCGATTACCGGGGCGACCGGCTTCATTGGCTCCCAGCTGGCCGCGTTCCTCAGCACCGGCGGGCACGAGGTGCTGCGCATCGGGCGCGGCCCCGTACAGCCGGGGGTGGTGGACATCAGCTGGAATCCCGCGCGCGGGACGCTCGACCCGGCGGCCCTCGAAGGGGTCGACGCCGTCATTCATCTCGCGGGCGCGAGCATCGCCGAGCGCTGGAGCGACGCGCACCGGCGGGCCATTCGCGACAGCCGGGTGGAGGGCACGTCGCTGCTGGCGCACACTCTGGCCGGATTGTCGCGCAAGCCGCGCGTGCTGCTGAGTGGGTCGGCCGTTGGGGTGTACGGCTCGCGCGGCAACGATGTGCTCGACGAACAGAGCCGCTTCGGCAGCGACTATCTGGCTGAAGTTGGCCGCGCGTGGGAGGGGGCTACCGAACCGGCCGCCGGGGCCGGCATTCGGGTTGTGCACCTGCGTACCGGTATCGTGCAGGGCGCGGCTGGCGGCGCGCTGGCCAAGCAGGCCCCGCTCTTCCGGCTGGGGCTTGGCGGGCCGCTGGGCGACGGCTCCCAGTGGGTGAGCCCCATCGCCCTCGACGACCACATCGGCGCCATGCATTTCTGCCTCATGCGCGATGACATTGCCGGCCCCGTGAACCTCGTGGCGCCGGAGGCGGTCACCAACGCCGAGTTCACGCGGGTGCTGGCCCGTGTGCTGTCGCGTCCGGCGCTGGCCCCGGCCCCGGCCTTTGCGCTGCGGATCGCTCTGGGACGCGAGATGGCCGACAGCACCGTGCTCGCGAGCCAGCGTGTGGTGCCGGGGGTGCTGCAGCGCCACGGTTTCCGCTGGCGGCACCCCTCGCTGGAGTCCATGCTGCGCTTCGAACTGGGTGCGCTGGCTGGCTGAACGTTCTCGTTGTTGGAAACTTTGCCGGCGCGTGTCGCACTTTGACACCTTTTCGCGCGTCAATCGTAGGTTCTAGTACATGAACGTGATCATCCTCGAGACCGTCCTCTTCATCGCCCTGGTGGCGGTGGTGGGGACGATTTTCGTCACCGCGCTGGGGATCACCCCGGTAGGCCGGCGCCTCCGTCAGTCGGCCAACCGCAAGCGCATCGACAAGCAGGCGGAGTTGACCTGTCCCGTGCACGGGCTCCAACCGGAAGCCGATCTCGTGCGACTTCCCACGGGCGAATCCCTGTGTCCTCATTGCTACAAGGAAGCAGTCCATGGCCAGATCGGTTGACGACAAGATCGAAGAGTTGAAGTACTCGTTCGAGAACTCCGTGCGCAATTCGCTGCAGTCGGGCGGCGGCGGTGAGGGCGGCGGTGTGTTCAAGAAGCTCGGCCTCGCGGCGGCGGCACTGCTGGCCGCGATCCTGCTGCTGCGCCCGACCATCGCCTACATCGAGCCGGGGCACGTGGGCATCGTGATCAACCGGGCCGGCGGTGGCGTGGATCCCAAGCCGCTCGGCCCGGGGTTCCACCTGCGCAATCCGCTCTTCACGGCCATTCAGGAGTATCCCACGTTCATGCAGACGCTGGTGCTCACGCGGGAAAGCACCGAGGGCTCACCGGGGAACGACGAGATCAACGTGAATTCCATCGAGGGGCAGCCGTTGTCGCTCGACGTGTCCATGTCGTTCGAGCTGGAAGGGGCCAAGGTGCCGGCACTCTACCAGACGTTCCGCACCGACGTGCAGACCATTTCCCATGGCTTCATCAAGCAGGCCATCCGGCAGTCGCTGCAGGAAACGGTGGGGCAGGAGATGATCGCCGACATTCTCGGCCCCAAGAAGGCCGAGACGGTCACGCGGACGCAGGCGGCGCTGCAGAAGCGGCTGGACCCCTATGGCATTGCCGTGCGGCAGTTCACGCTCAACGAGTTCCGGGCGCCCAAGGCCGTCATGGACGCCATCTCGCTCAAGAACGTCATGTCGCAACAGGCGCTCACGGCCCAGAACGAACTGCAGAAGAACACGTTCCAGGCGCAGGGCGACAGCATCAAGGCGGCGGGGCGTGCCAAGGCCATTCTCACCGAGGCCGAAGCGCAGGCCAAGGCCAACGACCTGCTCTCGCGCAGCATCACCAACACGCTGGTGCAGTACGAAATGGCGAAGCGGTGGAACGGGCAGATGCCGCAGGTGACGGGTGGGGCGATGCCCATGATGCAGTTGCCGGGGACGACGAAGAACCCGTAAACTGCGGCATGCCGATCATTCCGTTCGACGCGCTGCCGGACGAGGCGCGCGTGTGGGTCTTTGCGGCGGCGGCTCCCATCACGGGGGCCGCCGCCGCTGTGCTGTTGTCGAGCGTGGACGCCCATCTGCAGCAGTGGCGGGCACACGGGGTGCCGCTGGTCTGCGCGCGCGACTGGCGCGACGATCGCTTCCTCGCCATAGGCGTGGACGAAGCCGCCAGCAACGCCTCCGGCTGCTCCATCGATGCCCTCTTTCACGCATTGCGCGCGCTCGAGGCGCAGCTCGGTACCTCGATGGTGGGCACTGGCGCGGTGTATTGGCGTGACGCGTACGGCGCCGTGGCGATGGCCGGTCGGCCCGCCTTCCGCGCGGCTGGCGCGGCGGGCACGATTCACGCCGATACCCACGTGTTCGATCCCACGGTGGTCACCGTCGGTGCTTGGCGCCGCGAGTTCGAGAAGCCGGCCGGTGCCAGCTGGCACGCTCGGCTGCTGCCTCAGGTGGGTTGAGCAACTCGGGGGAGGCCTCGGAGCCTCGGAGGCACGGAGACAACCACTACTGTTCTTCGTGCCTCCGCGGCTCTGCGTCTCCGACGAGCAGTCTCCCTAACCCAGCCAGCCATCCCGATGCTCGGCCACGAACGCATCGTCCGTGAGTTCGGGATACAGCACGGGCAATCGCGCCAGCATCTCCGCCTGCCCCGGTGACAGCCGTTCGTGCGTGTCGTACGTCCAGGTGCCGCGCACGAGCCCCTGCCGTCGCAGGATGTCCAGAATGCCCGGCAGGCAGCCGGTATAGCCGTTCGCCGCATCGAAGATCACGGCATTCGCCATGGTGAGCGCCGCGCCGCGGGTGAGCCACTCACGCGGCATGGCATTACTCCCACTCGCACGCCACGCCTTGATCTCCGCAAGCATCGTGACCGCCGTGCGGGTCCACACCGCCCATTGGCCCAGTAGTCCACCCACGAAGTGCCGCGTGTAGGCGCGGCCACCACTCGTGACGGGGATGTCGGTCACGAGATCGGCCACGATGGCGTCGTCGTTGCCGGTGTACAGCGCGATGTCGTCGCGCCCGGCGTCGGCGAGTGCGCGCACCACGTCGAGCGTGGCGTAGCGATCGAACGGGGCCACCTTGATGGCCACCACGTTGGCAATCTCCGCGAACTCGCGCCAGAAGGCGTAGCCCAGCCGCCGCCCGCCCACCGCCGGCTGCAGGTAGAAGCCGAACAGCGGGATGGCGTCGGCCACGCGCCGGCAGTGCGCGAGGATGGCGTCGTCGCTGGCGTCACGCCACGCCCCCAGCGAGAGCAGGCCGCAGTGATAGCCCAGGGCCAGCGCGATCTGGGCCTCGCGCAGCGCCTGCGCGGTATCACCAATGAGCCCCGCCACGCGTACGAACGGGCGCGGCGCGGTGGCCAAGGCGGCGTCGGCGGTGGCGGCGGCGAGTTCGAGCACCGGGCGATAAAGCCCGATCTTCGCGTCGTGAATGGGGAAGCCCGTGGTGTGTACTCCCACCGCCATGCCGCCGGCCCCCGCCGCCACGTAGTAGCGGGTGAGCGCCTGCTGATGCCGCTCGTCCATGTCTCGTGCGGGCGTGAGCGCCAGCGGGTGCGCCGGAATCACGTGCCCGGCCTGCAGGTGCGCGCGCACGTTGAACCCGGCGCTTTCAGAAGCGGCCATCGCGCACCTCGAACTTCGTGGGTTTGGCCAGCAGACGCCCGCCCTGCCGTACCCACGCAACCGCCCAGGCACAGAGGGTGTCGAGCGGCAGCGCGGTGTACGGCAGGTACTCGGCGAGCCGGTCCACGTTGCCGATGAGCGCATCCGGTTGCTCTTCGCCGACGAGCCGGGGCGCGATACCAGCGCGCCGGCCGATACGCTCGGCCAACTCCCGTACGCGCACCATGGGGCCGGACACGTTGAGCGCCAGCGCCGGATTGTTGGCCACCAGCAGCCCGCGCAAGGCGAGACGATTGGCGTCCCCCTGCCAGATCACGTTCACCCAACCCGTCGTCACGTCCACGGGTTCACCCTCGAGCACGCGGCGCGCGATTTCGGTGACCACCCCGTAGCGCAGGTCGCACGCGTAGAAGAGACGATACAGCAGCAACGGTGAGCCACTGCGTCGCGCGACACTCTCGAATGCGCGCTCGCGGCCGATGGTGCTGGCGGCGTACTCGCCGTCGGGCACCAGCGCATCACCCTCCTGCGACCCGCCGCGCGCCACCAGTGACCGGCCATACACGTTGCCGGTGGAGAAGCAGACGATGCGGCTCTGTGCATACCGCTCGGCCGCGTGCACGCTGGCCACCACGTTGTGCGTCCATGTGCCCACCGGATCACCGGCAGTGCCGAACTTCTGCCCGGCCATCCAGATCATGTTCGGTGCGTCGGGAAGCATCGCCACGGCGCGCGGATCGGCGAGGTCGGCGCGGATGACCTCCACACCGTGCGCCTCGAGCTGGGCGGCGGCGGTGGCATCGCTGAACCGGGACACCGCGATCACGCGCCGTGTGCGATCGTGGAGAGCACGGCGGGCCATGTGTGCAACCGTGGGGCCCATTTTGCCGCCAGCACCCAGAATGACGATGTCGCCGTCGAGCTGCTCGAGGGCCGCAATGGTTTCCTCGTCGGGAGCGGCGAGGCGGGCCTCGAGCGAGTCTTCGGTGGTGGGGGCGCTGTCGATGGCGGACATTCCCGGAGAGATGGGAGATCAGAAAGCCACGGATGACACGGACAAGACGGTATACCAGCTACACCGTGGCCGCCGACTCCGTCGCCACGGGGGGCATCGCGATGCCGAGTTCCGCGGCCAGTGCCCGACGTCCGGCGTCAATGCGCTCACGCGCCATCTGCTTGAGCCGGCCGATGTCATCGAGCGTCATCCCCGCGGTGTCGATGGGCTCGAGGACCTGCGCCAGGGCGGTGGCGCGCAGGAAGCGGAACGTGCCCTTGGCCATCGCGTTGCGGGTGCCGGCCACCGCAATGGGGAGGACCGGTGCCTGGCTCTCGATGGCCAGGCGGAAGGCGCCGTCCTTGAACGGGAGCATTTCCTGCGTCTTGGAGCGGGTGCCCTCGGGAAAGATCATCACGCTGACGCGCTTGGCCAGCCGATCGCGGCACTGCGCGATGGCGTTGATCGTGCTGTCCCGATCCCCACGCACGAGCCTGATGTCTCCCGCCATCTGCATCATCCACCCCATGCAGGGGATCTTGAACATGGTGTCCTTGCTGAGCCACTTCATTTCCCACGGGAAGCAGCTGATCAGGAACACATCGGCATAGCTCTCGTGGTTGGCCACCACCACGTACGGCCGGCGCGGATCCGCCAGCGTCCCGCGCGTGCGGAATCGCCAGAGGCCGTTGAGCCGCATGGCGGTGACGCCGACCAGGCGGAAGGCCCGCCCGGCGGCGTAGCGCCCCTTGTCGAACGGTGCGGTGAACAGCCAGATGAGCGCGACCACGGGCGTCCCGAGAATCACGACCAGGACGGTTTCCACCCACGCCCACCAGTTCAGCACCGTTCCCAGCATCGTCGTGCCTCAGCCCTGCGCGGGCGTGGACTCGGTGGGCGCCACGGCATCGAGGGGATCACAGAAGCCGGCCTCCTTGTGTGCGCCGTCACAGAAGGGCTTCACCTTGGACGCGCCGCAGCGGCAGAGCGACATGGGGCGCCCTTCGGCGCGCGGCGGGATGACGTTCCCTTCGTGGTCGACGAGGACGATCTGGGCGGCATCTTCGGCGCTGATGCCGAGCGAGCCATTCTTGCGGACGGTGATGGTGATGGGCATGGGGAAAATGGAAGGGGGTTATGACAAGGG
>Ga0315900_10003099_pt1 | contig 24604 bp, 20 predicted proteins | sample LakEriMetagenome_FD_203521 | JGI IMG/M metagenome (GOLD analysis project Ga0315900, IMG submission 203521) | Freshwater fungal communities from buoy surface, Lake Erie, Ohio, United States - Buoy 12 MA114 | ecosystem: Environmental > Aquatic > Freshwater > Lake > Lake biofilm | place: USA: Lake...
GGGACCGTCGCTTGCAGATCGAATACGCGGACCTGAGCCTCGTCGGCCACCGCGAGGACAACCAGGACCGGGTCGCCGTCGCCGCCGGCGAACACGCCGCGCTGATCGTCGCGGTCGACGGCATGGGCGGCCATGCCGACGGCGCGAAGGCTGCGGAAACCACGGTCGCCTCGCTGGTCGGCAGTTTCTGGCAGCAGCAGCACCCGCTGTTCGACCCGATCGGGTTCCTGCACCTCGCGCTCGGCCGCGCCCACGACGAGGTCTGCGCGCTAGGCCGCCGGCTGAAGCTCGAGGAGCGGCCGCGCGCCACCTGCGCGGTCGCGCTGGTGCAGGGCGACTCGGTCTACTGGGCGCACGTCGGCGACAGCCGCGTCTACCAGATCCGCCACGGCGAGGTGCTCGCGCGCACGCGCGACCACAGCCACGTCGAGCAGCTGCTGCGCGAGGGCCTGATCACGGAGGCCGACGTGCAGGGCCACCCGATGCGCAACTACGTCGAGTCCTGCCTCGGCGGCGACCCGCAGCTGCCCGAGATGACCGTCGGGCGCCGTCACCGGCTGAAGCGCGGCGACGTCCTGCTGGTCTGCACCGACGGTCTCTGGGCGAGCCTCAGGGACGCGGAGATCGCGCAGCTCTGGAAGGCGCCGGTGCCGGTGCGCGAAGTGCTGCAGGAACTCGGGCTGCGCGCGGTACTGGCCTCCGCGCCCCACAGCGACAACGCCTCCGGCGCCGTCCTGCGCTGGCTCGGCTGAGCCGGCGATCGTTGCGACCGGGGCCGAGGCCGCGACCCGGCGCATCCCCGTCCGCGACGCGCAGGGCCGGTGCCTCGGCATCATCAGCCAGGCCGACCTCGCGCTCGACGACGCGGTCAGCGACGAGGCGGTGGGCAAGCTGGTCGAGGCCGTCTCGGAGCCCACGCAGCGCCGCCACTGACGAACAGGGGGCAGTCCCCTTGCCGCGGAGAACGGGGACGGTGCCCGTTTCCGCCGAGCCGGAAATGGGGACAGTCCCCATTTCCGGTGCCAGAATCGCGGCCCCCGGTGATCCGACGGTGCCGCGATGCGACCCAGTGGCCGAGCCCCCGACGAACTGCGCCCCGTGCGCTTCACGCGCCGCTACACGCGGCACGCGGAGGGCTCGGTGCTGGTCGAGTTCGGCGACACGAAGGTGCTCTGCACGGCCACCATCGAGAACGGCGTGCCCGCGTTCCTGCGCAACAGCGGCCAGGGCTGGATCACCGCCGAGTACGGCATGCTGCCGCGCGCCACGCACTCGCGCAGCCCGCGCGAGGCGGCGAAGGGTAAGCAGACCGGCCGCACGCAGGAGATCCAGCGGCTGATCGGCCGCAGCCTGCGCGCGATCGTCGACCTGAAGGCGCTCGGCGAACGCACCGTCACGCTGGACTGCGACGTGCTGCAGGCCGACGGCGGTACGCGCACCGCGGCGATCACCGGCAGCTACGTCGCGCTCGTCGACGCGGTGAACGCGCTCACGAAGCGGCGCGACATCCGGGAGAACCCGCTGCACGGGCAGGTCGCGGCCGTCTCGGTGGGGATCGTCGGCGGCGTCCCCGTGCTGGACCTCGACTACTCCGAGGACTCCGAGGCGGAAACCGACATGAACGTCGTGATGAACGCCGGCGGCGGTTTCATCGAGGTGCAGGGTACGGCGGAAGGCCACGCGTTCCGGCGGCACGAACTCGACGAACTGCTGAACCTCGCCGCCGAGGGCATCGCGCGGTTGCACGGCCTCCAGCTGGAGGCGCTGGGCGCGGGGGGCGCGTGAGGCGCCTCGTGCTCGCGACCGCCAACGCGGGCAAGGTCCGGGAGTTCCGGGACCTGCTCGCCGCCGCGGGCCTCGACGCCGAAGTGCTGCCGCAGTCGGCGCTCGGCGTGCCGTCCCCGGACGAAACCGGCGACACGTTCGAGGCGAACGCGCTGCTGAAGGCGCGCCACGCGGCGCGGCTGACCGGCCTGCCCGCGGTCGCCGACGACTCCGGCCTCGAGGTGGACGCCCTCGGCGGCCGCCCGGGCGTGTACTCCGCACGCTATGCCGGGCCGTCGGCCACCGACGCGGACAACAACGTGCTGCTGCTGCGGGAGCTCGCCGGCGTCGATCCGGCGCGCCGCACCGCGCGCTATCGCTGCGCGATCGCGTTCGTGCTGCACGCCGACGATCCGTCCCCGATCGTCGTCGACGGCCGCTGGGACGGCCGCATCGCGACGCTGCCGCGCGGCAGCGGCGGCTTCGGCTACGACCCGCTGTTCCTGGCCGGCGCGCGCCCGCCGGTCGACGCACCGGACCGCACTGCCGCCGAGTTGCCGGCCGCGGACAAGCACCGCGTCTCGCACCGCGGCCAGGCCTGGCGCGCGCTGCTCGCCGCGCTGCGCGAGCGCGGCGTGCTGCTCGCGCGCGGCGGCGCCGGCGACGTGCTCACCGGCGCGTCCGTGCCCGGCGCACCCGCCGCGTCGCCCGCACCCGGCGCGGTGCGCACCCGCTGACTCCTGCGTCGTGACCGACCTCGTCGCACCGCCGCTGTCGCTGTACGTCCACGTGCCGTGGTGCGTGCGCAAGTGCCCGTACTGCGACTTCAACTCGCACGTGCACAGGGCCTGGGTGGAGGGCGGCGAGCGACCCGAGGCGGCCTACGTCGACGCCCTGCTCGCCGATCTCGACGCCGACCTCCCGCTCGCGCTCGACCGCGAGGTGCGCACGATCTTCGTCGGCGGCGGCACCCCGAGCCTGTTCGCCCCGGAGAGCTACGCGCGCCTGTTCGCAGGGCTGCGCGAGCGACTCGCGGTCGCGCCCGACGCGGAGATCACGCTCGAGGCGAACCCCGGGACGATCGAGCACGGCCGCTTCGAGGGCTACCGCGACGCGGGCTTCACGCGCGTGTCGATCGGCGCGCAGAGCTTCGGCGCGCGCCAGCTCGCCGTGCTCGGCCGGATCCACGCGGCGGACGACACCGCGCGCGCGGTCGGCGAACTGCGCGCCGCAAGCCTCGACGACTTCAACCTCGACCTGATGTACGCGCTGCCCGAGCAGACGCCGGCTGCCGCGCTCGACGACCTCGAGCGCGCGCTGGCACTGTCGCCGACGCACCTCTCGCACTACCAGCTCACGCTCGAGCCCGGCACCGTCTTCCACCATCGCCCGCCCGAGGGGCTGCCGGACGAGGATGCCGCGTTCGAGATGCAGGAGGCCGCGCAAGCACGCCTCGCGCACGCCGGCTTCGTGCAGTACGAGGTCTCGGCGTGGGCGCGGCCCGGCCATCGCTGCAGGCACAACCTCAACTACTGGGAGTACGGCGATTACCTCGGTCTCGGCGCCGGGGCGCACGGCAAGCTGACGGATCCGCGTGCCGAGACGATCGTGCGCACCGTGAAGACGAAGCAGCCGCGCGAATACCTCGAGCGCCGGGGCCGCCGCGAGCCGCTCGGCACGCGCGAGCCGGTGCCGCCGGCGGAGCGGCCGTTCGAGTTCATGCTGAACGCCCTGCGGCTCCTGGACGGCTTCGGCCTCGCCGACTATTCGGCGCGCACCGGGCTGCCGGCCGCCGGACTGCTGCCGACGCTGGAGCGGCTCGGCGCCCGGGGGCTGCTGCGGGAAACGGCGTCAGGCCGCTGGCAGCCTACGGCACTCGGGGCGCGCTTCCTGAACGATCTCCAGGCGGCGTTCCTGCCGGCCGCCGGGCCGCCGTCGCCGGGCACGACCCGGTCGTTGCCCGCGAACATCGGCGTCTAGGGCGCAAGCGCAGTTAACTCTCGCCCGAAGCCTGAACGATCCCCGTACCCCCTTGACATGGCTGGGATTATGTCTATTCCGGGGGGGCTTGACTAACGCCCCTTATGCACAGCAGCGGGTGGTGTACCCAAATGTGCAGGGCTACGCGTCATTCTTGTCGTCGCGCCTCAAGATGAGTCGGATAAGTGATTGATGGAAAAAGCCGAAAGGCCCTGTCTAGTTTTTAACCAAAACGACACGAAAAGCGATTTTCGCGCCTCGCGCAGGCTGGCGCGGGCGTTCTTCCACACAGTTATCCACAGCAATTGTGGATAACGGCGCGGCGGGCCGCCGCTCGAGGGGGAGAGCCAACACGCTGCCGCGTATCGTCCTGGACGAGACGCGCCGAGGTCGGCCGAGGCGGCCCCGGAGGAGGGGCCGCGCGGCCGGTACGCGCCCGCACGCAGGGCCGCCTGGGCCACGGCCCGGATCCGGCCACCCGGCGTCGATCTTGCAAGCCTCGACTGCGGTCCCTATATTAGGCGGCCAACTTTCGAGCCCACCCGCGAGCGTGCCATGAAGGCCGGCATCCATCCCGAGTACAAGACGATCACCGTCTCCTGCACCTGCGGGAACACGTTCCAGACCGGCTCCACGCTCGGCCAGGATCTCCAGGTCGAAGTCTGCGCGAACTGCCACCCCTTCTACACGGGCAAGCAGAAGATCGTGGACACCGGCGGCCGCGTCGACAAGTTCCGCAAGAAGTACGCGCAGGCCGCGGCTCGCTGAGCCCCCGGCGGACAGTCCGTCCGGCGGCTTCGGCCGATCGTGGTCAGCCCCTCCGCCTGCGACGCAGGCGGTCCCGACGCCCGGCCCCGTGCCGGGCGTCGTCGTTTGGGGTCGCGGTACCCCCGCCGCTCGGCGGCCTGCAACCTCGCCCACCTCCGCGTGGTCCAAGCGAGCGCGATGCCTGAACCCGGGCCCCGGCTCGGGCGGCGGCGTCGCCCGCGTCGCCGGGTCGCACGCATCGCCGCCGGCGCGCCGCTACCATCGACCAGGGTCGCCCGCCGCGAGTGAACGCCATGCCGTCCAACGCTTTCCCCGAACTCCGCCGCCGCCTGCTCGCCGCGGGCGCGACGCTCGCGTTCGCGTTCGCGGGCGCCCCGGCCGCCGAAGCGCAGATCTTCGGCATGTCGGAGAAGAAGGAAATCGAGATCGGGCAGAGGATGCACGTCCAGGTCCTGCAGACCATGGGCGCGTACGACAACCCCGAGCTGCAGGCCTACGTCGATTCGATCGGCCAGCGGCTCGCGAAGCTGTCCGACCGGCCGAAGCTGCAGTACACGTTCACCGTGGTCGACACGGAGGACGTCAACGCGTTCGCGATCCCGGGCGGCTTCATCTACATCTCGCGCGGCATCCTGCCGTACCTGTCGAACGAGGCGGAGCTGGCCGCGGTGCTCGGCCACGAGATCGGGCACGTCACGGCACGGCACGCGGCGCGGCAGCAGTCGCAGGGCACGCTGGCGGGGCTCGCCGGCATCGCCACCGCGGTCCTCACCGGCCAGCCCGCGCTCGCGGAGCTGACCAACGTCGCGGGCGCGGCGATCGTGCGCGGCTACGGCCGCGACATGGAACTCGAGGCGGACCGGATCGGCGCGCAACTGCTCGCGAAGGCCGGCTACGACCCGCAGGCGATCATCAGCGTCGTCTCGACGCTGAAGGACCAGGAGCGCTGGGAAGTGGACTCGGCGCGCCTCGAGGGGCGGCAGCCACGGCTGTACCACGGCCTGTTCGCGACCCACCCGGCCGCCGACACCCGGCTGCGCGAGGCCGTGACCGCGGCGCGCAAGGTCGCGACGACCGCGACCGGCACCGTCTCCAACCAGGAGCAGTTCCTGCGCCGGCTCGACGGCGTGTCGTGGGGTCCGAGCCGCGAGCAGGGCGTGCTGCGGGGCTCGCGCATGTATCACGCGGGCATGGGCTTCACGGTGGCGTTCCCGAGCGGCTGGAACGTCGAGAACGGGCGCGACCGCGTGGTCGCCACCTCGCCGCGCAGGGATGCGACGATGATGCTGCAGACCCAGGCCATCCCGCCGCAGCTGCAGGAGCCGCGCTCGTTCGTCGCGCGCGGGATGCTGGCCGGCGCCCCGCTGCGCGACGCGCGCGACCTCGAAGTGAACGGCAACCCCGCCTTCACCGCGGTGACCCGGATGCAGACGCCGTTCGGGCAGAGGCCCGCGCGTGTCGTGGTGGTCAAGTTCAACAACCTCTACTGGACCTTCGTCGGCGCGAGCCGCGGCGCCGGGCAGGTGCCGGACGCCGACCGGCTGTTCCTGTCCGCCGCGCAGACGCTGCGCCGGCTGCGCAGCGACGAACTGGGGCTCGCGGAGCCGAACCGGATCCGCATCGTCACGGCCCAGTCGGGGGCCACGGTCGAGCAGATCGCCCGGGAGACGCCGTTGACGCGCTACCCGGTGCAGCAGATCCGGCTTTTCAACCGCCTCTACCCGAGCGGCGAGCCGCAGCCGGGCCAGCTCGTGAAGACGGTGCGCTGAGGCGCCCCGCTCCGGCCCGTCGCGCCGCGGCCGGCCGGGGCCCGGGGCGCCCACGGGCCGCGCGCCGGCCCGGCCGTGGTTGTCCGGACCTTAGGCCTGCAACGCTCCCTTCGTCGCCTTGATTAAGGAGCGGCAGCGTGACAGTCTGCCGGGCTGATTGCAGAGCCCACCGCAGACCCGGGAAGCGCCGATGCCGACGAAGTCCGCCAAGTACCAGCTCACGAACCTGTCCACGGGGAAGTCCTCGGAACTCGAGTCCTTCAGCCCCACCGTCGGTCCGGACGTGCTGAACATCGCCCCCCTGAACAAGGACCACGGGCTGTTCACCTTCGACCCGGGCTTCATGTCGACGGCCTCGACCGAGTCGAAGGTCACCTACATCGACGGCGACAAGGGCGTGCTGCTGTACCGCGGCTACCCGATCGAGCAGCTGGCGGCGAAGAGCTCGTTCATCGAGGTCGCGTACCTCCTGATCTACGGCGAGCTGCCGACGGCGCAGCGCCTGGCCGAGTTCCAGAGCAGCATCACGCGGCACTCGATGATCAACGAGTCGCTGCTGCGCTTCTACAACGGCTTCCAGTACGACGCGCACCCGATGGCGCAGATCAGCGCCGTGGTCGCGTCGATGGCGGCCTTCTACCACGACTCGCTCGACATCTATAACGCGCGGCACCGCGAGATCTTCGCGCACCGCATCATCGCCAAGATCCCGACCATCTCGGCGGCGGCCTACAAGCACATGCTCGGCCAGCCGTTCATGTACCCGAAGAACGACCTCGACTACTGCGGCAACCTGCTGCAGATGTTCTTCGCGGTGCCGTGCGAGCCGTACGTCGTCGAACCCGTGTACGCGCAGGCGCTCGACCTGCTGCTGATCCTGCACGCGGACCACGAGCAGAACGCCTCGACCTCCACGGTGCGCCTCGCCGGCAGCACCGGCACGAACCCGTACGCCGCGATCAGCGCCGGCATCGCCGCGCTGTGGGGCCCGGCTCACGGCGGCGCGAACGAGGCCGTCCTCGAGATGCTCGAGGAGATCGGCACCGTCGACAACATCGACAAGTTCCTCGGCCGCGTGAAGGACAAGCAGGACAACACCAAGCTGATGGGCTTCGGCCACCGGGTCTACAAGAACTTCGACCCGCGCGCCAAGATCATCCGCGAGGCCTGCCACAAGGTGCTCGCGAAGCTCGGCCGCAGCGACAACCCGCTGTTCGAGCTCGCGCTGCGCCTCGAGGAGATCGCGCTGAAGGACGAGTACTTCGTGTCGCGCAAGCTCTACCCGAACGTCGACTTCTACTCGGGCATCATCTACAGCGCGATCGGCATCCCGCGCGCGATGTTCACGGTGATGTTCGCGATCGCGCGCACCGCGGGCTGGGTCGCGCACTGGCAGGAGATGATCTCCGACCCGGGCATGAAGATCGGGCGGCCGCGGCAGCTGTACACCGGCCAGACGTCCCGCGACTACGTGCCGATCGAGCAGCGCTGAACGGTCCGGCAGCCCTTCGGCAGTGGCCTGCTGGCGGACCGCCGTCAGCGCCAGCTGGTGGGCGACACCTCGAACGCGTCGTCCTCGTTCGCGGCCGCCTCGCCGACCAGCATCTCGACCTCGGTGCGGTCGGCGCGCTTCATCGGCTTGCCGTCCGTCGGCGACAGCGGCGACTGACGGATCCCGTCCTTCGGGAACACCACCGCGTCGAACGCGAACTCCTCGTTCTCGAAGGACACGCCCGGCAGCTGCAGCACGCGCTCCGCGTTCATCTTCACGCGCTTCTCGACGACGCGGTACTTGATGCCGGCGTCCATCAGCCGGAAGCTCACCGCCTCCGGCGAGTCCGAGAACAGGTGCAGCGTGATCTCCTGGTGCGGCGTGGCCGTGCCGGTCAGCACCGGGCCGACGAGCCGCGGGTCGAACTCCTCGAGCAGTTCCATCGCATCGAGCGCGGCGCGGCGCTGCTCGGCGAGCTGCCCTTCGTGCGTCTCGCTGGCGAACAGGCGCTGGTACTCGACGATCGCCGCTTCCACCTCGGAGTTCTTCGGCAGCGCCACGTGTTCGCCCGCACCGAGGCGCTCCGCCGCCTTGCGCTTCGCGAACAGGTAGTCGTCGACGCCGTGCTCGACCATGATCCGCGCCGCTTCCTGGGCGAGGGCGCGGCGGATGTCGTCGCCACGGATGGCGCGGGGGCGGGTCATGGGCGGCCTCCTTCGACGTGGACCGCCCGACTCTAGCACAGCGTTTCCGCGGGCTCGGAGCGCCGGCCAGGGCACCCGAGCAAAGGGTGCCCGAGCAGATCAGAAGATCGGATCTTCCGCGTTCTGTTCCTGCGCCGCCTGCGCCGCGCTCGCGCCGTCGCCCGCGACGCCGCCCCCGCCCGGCAGCCGGTCCGCGAGGAACAGTTCGAACACCGCGTCCGGGTCGCCCGCCGAGGCGAGCTGCCCCGTCGCGGGCGAGATCCGCGCGGTGACGATGCCCGGCGGCTGCGGCAGCCGGCGGCTCGGGCGTCCTGCGAGCGCCTCGCTCATGAAGTAGAGCCAGACCGGCAGCGCGGTGCGGCCACCTTCCTCGCCGCGGCCGAGGGAACGAACCTCGTCGAAGCCGACCCACGCGCCCGCGACGATCTCGCCGTTGAAGCCGGCGAACCACGCGTCGCGCATCTCGTTGGTCGTGCCGGTCTTGCCGGCGAGATCGTCGCGCCGCAGCGTGTTGAGGCGCGTCGCCGTGCCGCGGCGGACCACGTCGCGCATCAGGTCCGCGGTCAGGAACGCGTTGGCCGCGGAGATCACCTGCGGCGCGAGCAGCGGCGGCGCCAGCCGCGCGTCGGCGCCGACGTCGGCGAGCCGCGTGACGCCGGGCTCGTTCGCGCCGGCCGTGAACGGCGCAGGGATCGCTTCGGCCGCGACCACGGGCGCGGCACCCGGGCTCGCGATCGGGCCGACGTCCGCGACGGGTGCGGCGTTCGGACCGGATCCTGTCGCGCCGACGGCACCCGGCGCTGCCGCCTGGATCGCGCCGTCCGCGTCGACCGCGACCGCATCCCCCGGGGCCGTGCCGCGGGATCCGCACCCGGCGCCGCACCACCCTGAGCGTCACCCGGAACGGCGCCGCCCGCGGCGAGCGCGACGCCCGCCTGCTCCGCGCACTCGCGGCACGCGATCCTCGGCGTCGCCTGGTACAGCACCTTGCCGGTCGCGTCCTCGACGCGCTCGACCACGTACGGCTCGACGCGGAAGCCGCCGTTCGCGAACACGGCGTAGCCCGCGGTCAGGGCGAGCGGCGTGACCTCGCCGGTGCCGAGCGCGAGCGTCAGGTTCCGGGGCAGCGTCTCGCGCGGGAAGCCGAAGCGCGACGCGTAGTCCACCGCGTAGTCGACGCCGATCGAGCGCAGCAGGCGGATCGAGACCAGGTTGCGCGACCGCGCGAGGGCGTCGCGCAGCCGCGTCGGGCCGTAGAAGCGCCCCGAGTCGTTCTCGGGGCGCCACGTCTCCTCGCGGCTGCCGCCCTCGACGACGACGGGCGCGTCGAGGATCACCGACGCCGGCGTGAAGCCCTGCTCGAGCGCACCCGAGTACACGAACGGCTTGAACGCCGAGCCCGGCTGGCGCCTCGCCTGCACCGCGCGGTTGAACTTGCTCTGGTAGAAGTCGAAGCCGCCGGTCAGCGCGGTGACCGCGCCGTCCACCGGGTCGAGCGCGACGAACGCGCCCTGCACGACTGGCACCTGCGCGAGGTAGGCCGTGTCTGCCTGCACCGGCAGCACGTGGACGAGGTCGCCGACCGCGACGATCTCGGCCGCGGTCTTCGGGCTCGGCTGCAGGTTGCCGCGCGCGTCGGTGCGCCGCGCCCAGGCGAGGCCGGTCTCCCACGGCAGCGTGAACTCGCGGCCGCCGCGCGCGCGGACGCGCACGGCCCTCTCCTCGACGCGCGTCACCACGGCGGGCAGCAGCCCCCCCACTACCGGCCGGCGCGCGAGCTCGCGGTCGATCGCCCCGGGCTCGCCGCCCACCTGCGCCACCGCGCCACGCCACCCGTGCCGGCGGTCGTACTCGATCAGCGCCGCGCGCAGCGCCCAGTCGGCCGCGTGCTGCAGGCGGCTGTCCACCGTCGTGGTCACGCGGTAGCCCGCGGTGTAGAGCTCGTCGCCGTACTGCTCGACCAGCTGCGCGCGCACCATCTCGGCGACGTAGGGCGCGTCCACCTCGACGCGCGGGCCGTGCTCGCGCGACACCATCGGCGCGGCGTCGGCCTCGGCACGCTCGGCCGCCGTGATGAAGCCCTTCTGCTCCATGCGCCGCAGCACGTAGCCGCGTCGCTGCTTCGCGCGCTCCGGGTTCGCGATCGGGTTCAGCACCGACGGCAGCTGCGTGGTGCCGGCGATCGTCGCGATCTCGGGCAGCGTCAGCGCCGACAGCGGCTTGCCGAAGTAGACCTCCGCCGCGGCCGCGACGCCGTACGCGCGCTGCCCGAGGAAGATCTTGTTCAGGTAGAGCGCGAGGATCTCCTGTTTCGTGAACTCGCGCTCGATGCGGATCGCCAGGAAGATCTCGCGGAGCTTGCGCCGCAGCTGGCGCTCCGGCGTCAGGAACATGTTCCGCGCCAGCTGCATCGTGATCGTGCTGCCGCCGCCGCGCTGCCCGGCGTACACGACGATCCGCGACAGGCCCGCGAGGTCGATGCCGCCGTGCTCGAAGAAGCGGTCGTCCTCGGCGGCGAGGAAAGCCTGCACCATCCGCTCCGGCACGTCGTCGAACGCGACGGGGATGCGCCGCTGCTCGCCGATCTGCGCCAGCAGTCGGCCGTCGCGGCTGTAGACCCGGAGCGGCACCTGCAGCCGGACGTCCCGCAGCGTCGCGACGTCGGGCAGGGTGGGGGCCAGGTAGTAGTACGTGGCGAGGACCGCGAGGCCGAGCAGGCCGGCGAGCGCCACCACCGCCGTTCCGATCGCCGCCAGCGCCCGAACATAAGACTGCTTCACAGATTCGGACTCCGAGGCTGGCCCGCGGGGCGGCGCATTATGCATAGTGGTCCGCGTCCAAGGGCAAACCCGTCGCGAGGCGGGGACGCAAAGCCACCGGTCCGAGGCAGGGGCCCACGAACGTGCGGGCCGCACTGCCGGGACAGCGGGGTCGCCGGGCGGGTTTCCGCCCGCCCGCCCGCCCGCCCGCCCGCCCGCACGCCCGCGCGTCCCGCGCCGCGCTGCCCTGCCCGCCGTCATCGCACCGCCGGTCCCGGCGCGGTTCAGTTCGCGGTGTCGAGGCCGATCTAACGGTGGTCCGGCGCCCCTGCGGAGCCCGGCGGAGCGTGCCCGGGACGCCTACCGGAGCAGGGCCGAAACGGCCCGGATTCGTGAGGAGTCTCTCGTTCCATTTAACAGATCGTTGCTATAGAGTTGCCGAAAACTTAAGGCGGGTCGGCTACAAGGCTTCCTAAAGCCTTGTTAATGAAGGACCTATGAAACTCGCACTGCCGCAACTACCCCAGCTGAATTTCAGCCTCGGGTCGCGGAACCGGCCGCTCGTCGGGCTGGACATCACCACGTCGTCGATCAAGCTCATCGAGCTCACCAAGAGCGGCGACGGGTACCGCGTGGAGGCCTACGCGGCCGAGCCGACGCCGCACAGCGCGATCAACGAGAAGGCGATCGTCGATGCGGAAGCGGTCGGCGAGGCCATCAAGCGCGCGATCAAGCGCAGCGGCGCGCGCGCCAAGGAAGCCGCGGTCGCGATCAGCGGCGACGCGGCGATCACGAAGCTGATCCAGATGCCGCTGGCGCTCAGCGCGCGCGACCTCGAGGCGCAGGTCGAGCTGCAGGCCGACCAGTACATCCCCTTCCCGATGGAAGAGGTGAGCTACGACTTCGAGGTGATTGGGCCCTCCGAGAAGGACCCCGAGATGCAGGACGTCCTGCTGGTCGCCACGCGCACCGAGAACGTCGACCAGCGCCAGGCCGCGGTGACGGCCGCGGGCCTCGGCGCGCGCATCGTCGACGTCGAGGCCTTCGCGCTCGAGAACGCCTGCCGGCTGATGACCCACCAGATGCCGGACGGCGGCATCGGGCGCACGGTCGCGGTCGTCGACTTCGGCGCCAGCACCACCACCTTCAGCGTGCTCCGGGACCTGCGCGTCATCTACACGCGCGACTTCGCGTTCGGCGGCCAGCAGCTGACGGAAGAGATCATGCGTACCTACGGCCTCTCGATGGAGGAGGCTGGCCGGGCCAAGAAGGAGGGCGGCCTGCCTTCCAACTACCAGCCCGAGGTGCTTGACCCGTTCATCGATGACATGACGCAGCAGGTCAGCCGCAGCCTGCAGTTCTACCTCGCGTCCGGCAGCGGCCGCGAGCAGCCGGAGCAGATCCTGGTCTGCGGAGGCTGCGCGAACATCCCCGGCGTCGCCGAAGTCATCGCGAGCCGCGTCGGCATCGCGGCCGAGAAGGGCGATCCGCTCGGCCAGATGAAGCTGTCGTCGAAGGCCAAGGCGATGGGAGTCAAGAAGGACGCGACCGCGCTGCTGACCGCGTGCGGGCTCGCGCTGCGGAGCTTCGACTGACATGCCACGCATCAACCTACTGCCCTGGCGGCAGCAGCTGCGCGCGCAGCGCCAGAAGGAATTCGGCGTGTTCTCGCTCGGCGCGGCGCTGGCGGCGCTGGCCGTCACGCTGTTCGCGAGCTGGGGCGTGTCGGCGTCCATCGATCGCCAGCGCGAGCGCAACGAGCTGCTGAAGGCCGAGATCGCGGAACTGGACCGCCAGATCACCGAGATCCTCCTGCTCGAGGCGCAGAAGCAGCGGCTGCTGGCGCGCATGGAGATCATCGAGCGGCTGCAGCGCAGCCGGCCGGAGGTCGTGCACGTGTTCGACCAGCTGGCCCGCGCGCTGCCCGAGGGCGTCTACCTGACGAGCGTGAAGCAGGCCGAGAAGAAGCTCGAGATCAAGGGCGTCGCGCAGTCTTCCACGCGCGTGTCCACGCTCATGCGCAACATCGAGGCGAGCCCGTGGCTGCAGGATCCGCAGCTGCAGCTCGTCGAGACCCGCAAGGGCGGCGGCGCGGGCGCCGAGTTCACGCTGTTCGCGACGCAGAAGAGCGTCGCCGGCGACGACGAGGATTCCGACTCCGCCGGTCCGGGCGCCCGGCGCCAGTCGCGCAAGCAGCCCCCGGGAGCGCCGCGGTCATGAGGCGGTTCATCGAGGAGCTGAGGACGCTCGACCCGAAGGACGTCGGCCGCTGGCCGGGTCCGGTACGGGGCGCGGCGGTCGCCCTGATCTTCGTCGCCGCGACGATCTTCCTGATCTACGTGCTGGTCTGGAACCGGCAGGTGCCCGAGCTCGAGCTCGCTCGCAAGGAAGAGCAGGACCTGATGAAGACCTTCGACGAGAAGCAGCGCAAGGCCGCCAACTTCGAGGCCTACACGACGCAGCTGCGCGAGATGGAACGCTCGTTCGGCGCGATGCTGCGGCAGCTGCCGGGCCGCACCGAGGTGCCGAACCTGCTCGTCGACATCTCGCAGACCGGTCTCGCGGCCGGCCTCGAGGAGGAGCTGTTCCAGCCGGCGCCCGAGGTCCGCAAGGACTTCTACGCCGAGCTGCCGATCAAGATCCGCCTGACCGGCTCGTACCACGAGTTCGGCAGCTTCGTCAGCGGCATCGCCGCGCTGCCGCGCATCGTCACGCTGCACGACATCGCGATCGTGCCGCAGGGCAAGGATGCGGGACCGGACGACCTGACGCTCGACGTCACGGCGAAGACCTACCGCTACCTCGACGAGGCCGAGGAGAGCGAGGACTCCGCCGCGCCCGCCGCCAGCGGCGCGCGGCCGCGCACCACGGGGGCGGGCTGATGGATACCGGGAATCGCCGCGCCGGCCGCCCGGCCGCGCGCCCGACGCTCCGCGCGCTGGTCGTTGGCGCCGCGCTGGCGCTGACACTGGCGAACCTCGCCGGCTGCGGCGGCGGCACCGCTGATCTGCGCGCGGAGCTCGACGAGAAGAAGAAGCGCCCCGGCGGCCGCATCGAGCCGCTGCCCGAGATCAAGCCGTACGAGTCGTTCACCTACGACCCGTCGAACCTCCGTTCGCCGTTCCAGCCCAGCGTGCCCGTCGTTGCGCCGGGCGCCGGCGGCGTGCGCCCGGACTCGCGCCGCAACCGCGAGTTCCTGGAAGGCTTCTCGCTCGACACGCTGCGGATGGTGGGGACCCTGAAGCAGCAGGGCACGGTGTACGGGCTGGTGCAGACCAAGGACGGCCTGATCCACCGCGTGCTGCCCGGCAACTACGTCGGCCAGGCGGACGGGCGGATCCTCGCGATCACCGACTCGCGCATCAGTGTGGTCGAGATCGTGCCGGACGGGCTCGGCGGCTACATGGAACGGCCGGCAGCCCTCGCGCTGGCGACCAACTGAGATCTCACGGGGAGACAGGGGAATGAACGTCAAATACGCGTCCGCGCTCGCGGCGCTCGCCCTGGTGCTCGGCTTCCAGCCGGCCGGCAGCGCGCTGGCGCAGGCCACGGCCGGTTCGGCTCCGAACCGCCTGCAGGCCATCGACGTCACGACCCTCCCGGGCCAGCAGCTGCAGCTGCGCCTGCGCACCTCCGGGCCTGCGCCGCAGCCGCTGTCGTTCACGATCGACCGGCCGGCCCGCATCTCGCTCGACCTGCCGGGCGTCGCGCTCGGGCTGTCCCAGCGCCGCATCGACGTGAAGAGCGGGGGCGTCGACAGCATCGTCGCCGGCGAGGGCGGCGGTCGCACGCGCCTCGTGCTGAACATGGAGGCGCTCGTGCCCTACGACGCGCGCGTCGAGGGCAACTCGATCCTGCTGACGCTCGGCCAGGTGGCGGCCGGCGGCAGCGCGGTGCCGCTGGTCGCGGGCGCGCCGGCCGAGGCCCCCGCCGCCGCGGCGGCGCCGAGCGGCCGTCGCCTCGCCAACATCGACTTCCGCCGCGCGCCGGATGGCACCGGCCGCGTGGTCGTCTCGCTCACCGACCCGCGCACGCCCGTGAGCCTCCGCCAGGAAGGCTCGCAGATCGTCGTCGACTTCGCCGGCGCCGAGATCGCGCCGGACCTCGTCAAGCGCTACGACGTGGTGGACTTCGCGACGCCCGTGACCTTCGTCGACGCGCTGCGCGTCAGCGGCAGCTCGCGCCTCGTGATCAACGCGCAGGGCGATTTCGAGCAGCTCGCCTACCAGTCCGACAACCAGTACGTGATCGAGGTGCGCCGCGGCACGCCCGCCGCCGCGCGCGGCCAGGTGGCCGAGCCGAAGAAGGAGTTCACGGGCGAGCGCCTGACGCTGAACTTCCAGGACATCGACGTCCGCGCGGTGCTGCAGCTGCTGGCCGACACCTCGGGCCAGAACATCGTCGTCTCCGACACCGTGCAGGGCAGCGTGACGCTCCGCCTGCAGAACGTGCCGTGGGACCAGGCGCTGGACATCGTCCTGCGCACGAAGGGCCTCGCGATGCGCCGGCAGGACAACGTGATCCTGGTCGCCCCGTCGGAGGAGATCGCGAACCGCGAGAAGCAGGAGCTCCAGGCCCGCAAGGAAGTCGAGGAACTCGCGCCGCTGCGCACGGAGTATCTCCAGGTCAACTACGCCAAGGCCGCGGATCTCGCGAACCTGATCAAGGCGCGGCAGGGCAACTCGCTGCTGTCCGCGCGCGGCAGCGTGGCGATCGACGAGCGCACCAACACGCTGCTGCTGCAGGACACCGCGGACCGTCTCGCCGACATCCGCCGGCTGGTGACGACCCTCGACATACCGGTTCGCCAGGTGCTGATCGAGTCGCGCATCGTCATCGTCAGCGACGACTTCTCGCGCGACCTCGGCGTGCGCCTCGGCAGCACGAACGTCCGCGCGCGCGGCTCCGACGGCCTCGTCGCCGTGTCGGGCAGCGCGGCCGCCAGCAACACGATCGTGAGCTCCGCGCTCGAGAACCTGCAGGGCGGATCGCGCACGCCGTTCCCCGTGCAGATCCCGACCGGCGCAGCGAGCTTCCAGGACCGCTACAACGTGAACCTGCCGGTCGCGAGCCCCGCCGGCCGCATCGCGCTGGCGGTGCTGAACGGCAACTACCTCGTCGACCTCGAGCTGTCCGCGGCACAGGCCGAGGGGCGCGGCGAGATCGTCAGCGCGCCGCGCGTGATCACCGCGAACCAGAAGGAAGCGACGATCGAGCAGGGCGTCGAGGTGCCGTACCAGGAGTCCTCGAGCTCCGGCGCGACCACCACGCAGTTCAAGAAGGCGGTGCTGTCGCTGAAGGTGAAGCCGCAGATCACGCCGGACAACCGCGTGATCCTCGACCTCACGGTCGCGAAGGACAGCATCGGCCAGCTCGTGCCGAGCGCGACCGGCGGCGTGGTGCCGTCGATCGACACGCGCGAGATCGTCACGCAGGTGCTCGTCAACGACGGCCAGACGGTCGTGCTCGGCGGCATCATGGAGACCGAGCGCCGCATCGGCGAGAACAAGATCCCCTGGCTCGGCGACATACCGATCTTCGGTCATCTGTTCAAGTCGACGACCACCCGCAACAACAAGGACGAGCTCCTGATCTTCGTCACGCCGAAGATCCTGCGCGAGGGCGCGAACCTGTACTGACGCGGGCGCCGGCGACGGGGTGCGGCAGTCGACACGATTGGGAGGACGGATGAAGAGCTACAATATCCTCGGCGCGCTGCTGCTGACCGCGGCCCTCGCGGCCTGCGGCGGCGGCGGTACCGACACGCTGACGACGCCCCCGCCGACCACCACCCCGGGACCGCCGGGCGGCGGCGGCAGCGCGCCGAACGTCGCGGCGATCACGGTCACGTCGAACGTGAGCGCGATCCTGTCGGACGGCTCGAACACCGCCGAGATCACCGCACTCGTCCGCGACGCCAACAACGTGCTGCTGCAGGGCGTGCCCGTCACGTTCAGCGCGAGTTCGGGCGGCATCACGGCCGCGAACCCGGCCAGCACCGGCTCGGACGGCGCGACCAAGGCGACGCTGTCCACGGCCGGCGATCCGGGCCTGCGCACGATCACCGTCACCGCGAGCGCGGGCGGCCGTACCGCCACGACGACCGTGCAGGTCGTCGCCACCGGCGCGAGCTCGCCGGTGTCCGCGATCAACGTGACGACCAGCACGCCGACGATCCTGTCGGACGGCTCCACGACGGCGACCATCACCGCGCTGGTGCGCGACGCCAGCAACAACCTCGTGCCGAACGTGCCGGTGGTGTTCACCGCGAGCTCGGGCGGCATCGCGGCCTCGAGCCCGACGACTAACGCGTCGGGTGCGGCGACCGCCACGCTGTCCACCGCCGGCGATCCCGCGCTGCGCGCGATCACGGTGACGGCGCGCGCGGCCACCCTCACGGCTTCCACCACCGTACAGGTCGTGGCCGGCGCAGGTTCGGTCACGGTGAACATGGGCTCCGGCACGGGCACCGCCTTCCAGGCCGGCACGATCGGCATCTCGAACGCCAACCTGTCCGCGAGCGGCAGCACCAGCCTGCAGGTCGTGCTGCAGCAATCCGACGGCACGCTCTATACGCAGCCGGTGGCAATCAACTTCAGTTCGCCCTGCCAGGCGCAGGGTCGCGCGACCATCACCTCGCCGGTGCAGACCAGCAGCGGCATCGCGAGCGCGACCTACGCCGCGGTCGGCTGCAGCGGCTCGGACACGATCACGGCCACCGCCCAGATCGGCAATCGCTCGCTGTCCGCCTCCGGCACCGTCACGGTCGCCGCGGCCGCGATCGGCTCGATCGTGTTCGACAGCGCGACGCCGGCCAACATCGCCCTGCAGGGCACCGGCTCGCAGGGCCGGCCCGAGACCTCGACCGTCGTGTTCCGCGTGCTGGACCGCTCCGGCGGCCCGGTGGCCGGCGCGAACGTCGCATTCGCGCTCAACACCACCGTCGGCGGGCTGTCGCTCGCGCCGGCGACGGCCCAGGCGGACGCGAACGGTCGGGTGCAGACGGTCGTGCAGGCCGGCACGATCGCGACCTCCGTGCGCGTCACCGCCACGGTGCAGAACACCACGCCGCAGATCTCGACGCAGTCGGCCCAGCTGACGGTCACCACAGGCGTGCCGGACCAGGACAGCTTCTCGCTCGCGGTGCAGTGCCCGAACGTCGAGGCGCTCGGCATCGACGGCATCGTGGTGTCGGTCACGGCGCGCCTCGCGGATCGCTTCAACAACCCCGTGCCGGACGGCACCGCGGTCACGCTGAGCGCCGAGGGCGGCCAGATCTTCGCCCAGTGCCAGACGACGACGGTCACGAACGGCAGCAGCGGCTGCACGGTGAACTGGACCAGCACGAACCCGCGTCCGGCCGGCGGGCTCGGCCAGGCCGGCCGCGCCGCGATCTTCGCGACGGCGATCGGCGAAGAGTCGTTCACCGACGCGAACGGCAACGGCGCGTTCGACAACGGCGAGGCCTTCGTCGACCAGGCGGAGCGCTTCCGCGACAACGACGAGGACGGCGTCTACGACCTCGGCGAGCCGTTCTACGACTTCAACAACAACGGCGTTCGCGATCCCGCGGACGGCCTGTTCAACGGCGTGCTGTGCCGCGACACCAGCGGCCGCTGCGGCGCCGCGCCGACCGCGACCACCGGCATCAGCGCCTCCAACATCATCGTGATGTCGGGCAGCGTGCCGACGCGCCTCGACCCGGCGCCGGGCACGGGGCTGACGCTGCAGCAGAACCGCAGCGCCGTGTTCGCGTTCCGCTTCGCCGACGTGAACGACAACCCCCTGCCGAACGGCACGCGCATCACCGCGACGATCTCGGGCACCGGGCTCACGCTCGGCCAGCCGACCGAGTTCACCGTGCCCTGCACGATCTTCCCGACCACCTACTCGTGGGCAATATCCGCGTCGGCTACCGCCACCAGCGGCATCCTGACGATCCAGACCGAGACCCAGGGTGGCGCGGGCGTGGGTGGCGTGCGCACCGTGGCGCAGTACCCGATCACCGTGAACCCGTGATCGGACCCTGATCGAGCATCCGGCTCCGCGGGGAGCCCCGCTCGATCCTCCGCGGCCGCCTCCGGGCGGCCGCGGTCGTTTCGCCGAGGCGCGCCGCGCGCCTACACTTCCGCCGATGGACACGTCCGGCCCGACCTCCGCGCCTCCCGGCACCAGCGTCTTCCTGATCGGCCCGATGGGCTCGGGCAAGACGGCGGTGGGCCGGCTCGTCGCTCAGTTGCTGCGGTACCGGTTCGTGGACAGCGACGTCGAGATCGAGAGCCGCACCGGCGTCGACATCCCCTTCATCTTCGAGAAGGAAGGCGAGGCGGGCTTCCGCCTGCGCGAGCGCGAGGTGATCGACGACCTCACGCGCTGGCCCCGCACCGTGGTCTCCACCGGCGGCGGCGCCGTGCTGCTGGAGGCGAATCGCGAAGCGCTGCACTCGCGGGGCGTCGTCGTCTACCTGTTCGCGTCCGTGGACCAGCAGTACGAGCGTACGCGCCACGGCCGTCACCGGCCGCTGCTGCAGGACGTGGACCCGCGGCGGCGCCTCGCGGAGCTGATGGCGTTCCGGGAGCCGCTCTACCGCGGCACCGCGCACGTGGTGGTGGCGACCGACGGCCGCCGCGTCCAGACCGTCGCGGACGAAGTGCTCGCGGCGCTCGGCGCTCTCGGTTTCGTCGCGAGCGCGCCGGCCGAGCCGACGATCGAGCGCTGAGGCGGGCGCCGAGCCCGCGCCGCGGAGCACGGGCTCGGACGGGACCCGGACCTGCCGCTGAACGACGCCCAGCGGGTGGTGGTCGCGGCGTTGCCGATCGCCATCACCGAACTCGGCCACCAGCGCGCGGTGCCGATCGAGCTCGCGGCCGCGCAGCGCGCCGCCGGCGAGCAGGACCGCGGCCGAGGACTGGAACGAGTTCTAGCGCCGCTTGGGCCGGGCCGGGCTTGGTACACTCGCCCGGCCATGCAGCGCCTCGACATCGAGCTCGGCGATCGTCGCTACCCGATCCTGATCGGTCCCGGGCGGCTGCTCGATCGGGCGGCGCTCGAGGCCACGCTGCCCCGCGGTCCGCTGCTCGTCGTCACGAACGCGACCGTCGGGCCGCTGTACCTGCCACGCCTGCGCGCCACGCTCGCCGGCCGCACGCTCGCCGAGTGCGTGCTGCCGGACGGCGAGCAGTACAAGACGCTCGCGACGCTCGACGGCGTGTTCGATGCGCTCGCCCGAGCGCGCGTGAACCGCGACGGCGCGATCCTCGCGCTCGGCGGGGGCGTGGTCGGCGACCTCGCCGGTTTCGCCGCGGCATGCTGGCAGCGCGGCATCGCCTGCGTGCAGCTGCCGACCACGCTGCTCGCGCAGGTCGACTCCTCGGTGGGCGGCAAGACCGCCGTCAACCACGCCGCCGGCAAGAACCTGATCGGCGCGTTCCACCAGCCGTCCGCCGTGCACGCCGACCTCGACACGCTCGCGACGCTGCCCGACCGCGAGCTCCGGGCGGGGCTCGCGGAAGTCCTGAAGTACGGCTTCATCCGCGATGCGGAGTTCCTCGACTGGCTCGACGCGAACCTCGCGCGACTGCTGGCGCGCGACCCGGAGGCACTCGCGTACGCGATCCACCGCTCGTGCGCCATCAAGGCCGAGCTCGTCGCGCTCGACGAGCGCGAGCAGGGCCCGCGCGCGCTGCTGAACCTGGGCCACACCTTCGGTCATGCGATCGAGACGGCCGCCGGCTACGGCGAGTGGCTGCACGGTGAAGCGGTCGCCACGGGCACCGTGCTCGCGGCCGAGACCTCCGAGCGGCTCGGCTGGCTGACGAGCACGGACGTGGCGCGCGTACGCGACCTGGTCGCCCGCGCGGGCCTGCCGACGAGCCCGCCGCGCATCGGCGTCGAGCGCGCGCTGGAACTGATGTCGCTGGACAAGAAGGTGCTCGGCGGTCGCGTGCGGCTCGTGCTGCTGAAGTCGCTGGGCCAGGCGGTCGTCACCGGCGACTACGACGACCGGGCGCTGCGCGCCACGCTCGAGGCGCGGGTCGCGTGAGCGGCGACGACCGCCGCGGCGTGTCCGGTCACGGCGGCGCGACGCATCCCGCCTTCCCGCTCGCGCCGTACGCGAGCCACGAGTCGCAGTCGCGCGGGCGCCGGCATCCCGAGCCCGCGCCGAAGTACCGCGGCGAGTACCAGCGCGATCGCGACCGCATCGTGCACTCCACCGCGTTCCGGCGCCTCGTCTACAAGACGCAGGTGTTCGTCAACCACGAGGGCGACCTCTACCGCACGCGCCTCACGCACTCGCTCGAAGTCGCGCAGATCGGCCGCAGCGTGTCGCGCACGCTCGGCCTGAACGAGACGCTCTGCGAGGCGATCTGCCTCGCGCACGACCTCGGCCACACGCCGTTCGGCCACGCCGGCCAGGACGCGCTGAACGAGTGCCTGCGCGAGCACGGCGGCTTCGAGCACAACCTGCAGAGCCTGCGCGTCGTCGACGAACTCGAGGAGCGCTACGCGGAGTTCCCCGGTCTCAACCTCACGTTCGAGTGTCGCGAGGGCATCCTGAAGCACTGCTCCGCGAGGAACGCGCGCGGGCTCGGCGCGCTCGGGCAGCGCTTCCTCGAGAGCCGCCAGCCCTCGCTCGAGGCGCAGCTCGCGAACGTCGCCGACGAGATCGCCTACAACAACCACGACGTCGACGACGGCCTGCGCGCCGGGCTCGTGTCGTGTCGCGACCTCGCGCGCGTCGCGCTGTTCCGCCGGCACTACGAGACCGTGCAGGGGCTCTACCCGGACCTGCAGGACCGCCGCGTGATCCACGAGGTCGTGCGCCGGATGATCGACGAGGTCGTCACCGACCTGATCGAGACGACGCGCGCGCGCCTCGCCGAGGCGGCGCCTGCCGACGCCGAGGCGGTGCGCGCGCTCGCGCACCCGCTGATCGGCCTCTCGGAGCGGATCGCCGCGGAGCACCTCGAGCTCAAGCGCTTCCTGAACGAGCACGTCTACCGGCACTTTCGCGTCGTGCGCATGACCACGAAGGCGCAGCGCGTGGTGCGCGAGCTGTACCGCGCGTACTTCGACGACGTGCGCCTGCTGCCGGACGAGCACCGCGCGGCCGCGCAGCGGCTGGAGGCGAGCCAGGGCGTCGCGGGGCGTGCGCGCGCGGTAGCGGACTACATCGCGGGCATGACCGACCGCTACGCGATCGTCGAGCACGGGCGGCTATACGACCCGGCGGTACCGCAGGGGCCGGAGAGCTGACGCACGGTGGCGTGCCGCGCGCCGGTCCGGATCGAGACGTGGCCGATCAACCGGGGCGGCGGCGGGGTCCGCTGCCAGGCCCGGCAGCAGCCTGCGGTGCCCGGGCACCGGCGGCGCGCCGTCGCCGCGGCGGCACGAGCGCGGCTATGCCGTCGAGATACGCCTCGACCGCGTGCATGAACGTCGATTCGGGCGACAGCGCCGCGAACTCGGACGCGAGGCGTCGCTGCGCGGCGTGGGCCGCCGGCGACAGCGCGCCGAGCTCCTCGCGCTCCGCCGCGCTCGACGGCTGCACCAGGCCGCGCGATTCCGCGACGCACAGGCCGATCACCAGCACGTAGAACGCGACGCCGAGCTCCGCGGCCCGCGCGTCGGGCAGGCCGGCGCCCAGCATCGAGCCGTACACCCGTTCGCTGTGACGGTAGTCCGCCTTGCCGGTGGCGCCGAAGTTCCAGAGCAGTTCCACGGCCCGCGGTCGCCGCCGGGCCAGCGCGCGGAACGCCTGCGCGAAGCCGCGCAGGTCGGCGCGCCACTCGCCCGCCGGGGTCGCCAGCGGCAGCTCGGCGAGGAAGCGGTCCGCCGCGGCCCGCAGCAGCCCCTCTCGCGAGCCGAAGTGGTGCAGCAGCGTCATCGGGTCGAGGTCGAGCGCGTCGCCGAGCCGACGCAGGCTGAAGCCGGCTTCGCCCTCGGCGGCGACCAGTTCGAGCGCCGCGAGCGCCACGGCCTGGCGGTCGACGCCTTTCGGGGCGCGGGAAGTTCGACGGGCCGGCATGGACTTGCCTCCTACGCTGTAGGAGTATAGCTCTCCTACAGTGTAGGAGTAGCGATGCGCGCGAGCGCGACCCTGCGGCTGCTGGCGGCGATCGGCGCGTTCCAGCTGGCGTTCTTCGCGGCGTGGACGGCCGTCACCGTGCACGTGCTCGCGGCCGGCTGGTCCGCCGCGGCTGCGGGCACGCTGGCGGCCGTGCCGATGCTCGGTGTGCTGGCGGCGCTGCCGGCGACGCCCCGCCTCGCGCGTCGCCACGGCAAGCGGTGGGTCGCGCGACTCGCGGGCGGTGCGCATCTCGCGGCCGCCGCGGCGCTGCCGCTCGGCGAGCCCGGGCTCTGGGTGGGTTCCGCGCTGCTGGGCATCGGCTTCGGCCTGCGCTGGGCCGCGCTGGACGCGTGGCTGATCGCCATCAGCGAACGCGCGGCGGTGGGCCGCGTCATCGCCGTCGCCGAGACCGTCGCGGGCGCGGCGATGCTGGCCGCGCCGCTGGCGGTGCGCTTCCTCCCTGCCGACGGCCTGGCCAGCACGGCCGTGCTGCTCGGCGCGCTCGCCGTCGCCGGGCTCGCGTGCTTCGCGACGCTCGACGAGGCCCGGGGCGAAGCCGCCGTGGCGTCGCCCGCGCCGCGGAATCGCCTCGTGCTGGCGGGTGTCGCCCTCGCGGCACTCGCCGGCGGGGCGTTCGAGAGCGGCTTCATGACCACGGGCCCGCTGCTCGCGGCGGAGGCCGGGCGACTCGGCGAGGCACTGTCGCTCGCCGCGCTCGTCGGCGCCGGCAGCTTCCTGCTGATGTACCCGTTCGGCTGGCGCGCCGACCGCGGCGGTGCGGCGCAGGTGCTGCGCGTGCTGGCGCTGGCCGTGCCCGCGGCGCTCGCGCTGCTCGCGGCCCTGCCGGCCGCGCTGCTGCCGGTGGCCTTCGTGCTCGGCGCAGCCGGCGGCGGCCTCTACACGCTGGCGATCGTGCACGGCGCGCAGCACTCCGCACCGGACCTGATGCCACGCGTGGTCGCGATCGGGGCGGGGGCATACACGGTGGGCTCGCTCGTGTCGCCGCTGATGACGGGCTGGTGGCTCGACTACGTGGGACCGGGTTCGGCCGTGCCGATGCTGGCGGGACTCGCTGCGGTCGCGGCACTCGCGCTCTGCGCCGTGCTGGCCCCCGGTTGCGGCGAACCGAAGCTCGCCGGCTCCGGCGCCCGCACGGCATAATCCCGGGTCGAACCCCGCCCGGACGGCCGAGCTCCCGATGAACAACGCCATGAAGGACATTCGGCCGCGCGAGCGCCTGATCTTCGCGCTCGACGTCCCCGACACCGACGCGGCGCGCCGGATGGTCGACACGCTCG
>Ga0315900_10003100_pt1 | contig 24604 bp, 20 predicted proteins | sample LakEriMetagenome_FD_203521 | JGI IMG/M metagenome (GOLD analysis project Ga0315900, IMG submission 203521) | Freshwater fungal communities from buoy surface, Lake Erie, Ohio, United States - Buoy 12 MA114 | ecosystem: Environmental > Aquatic > Freshwater > Lake > Lake biofilm | place: USA: Lake...
AAAAGCCAAAGTAAAACTTCGGCTTTTGGGGTGGAATATGGTCCCGATAGGAATCGGGATCGAACCCACGGCCACATATTATTTGAAAGATTAGGCATAAAAAAAGCCAAAGTAAAACTTCGGCTTTTGGGGTGGAATATGGTCCCGATAGGAATCGGGATCGAACCCACGGCCACATATTATTTGAAAGATTAGGCATAAAAAAAGCCAAAGTAAAACTTCGGCTTTGGGGGTGGAATATGGTCCCGATAGGAATCGGGATCGAACCCACGGCCACATATTATTTGAAAGATTAGGCATAAAAAAAGCCGAAGTAAAACTCCGGCTTTGGGGTGGAATATGGTCCCGATAGGAATCGGGATCGAACCCACGGCCACATATTATTTGAAAGATTAGGCATAAAAAAAGCCAAAGTAAAACTTCGGCTTTTGGGGTGGAATATGGGGCTCGAACCCACGACCTCCTGAACCACAATCAGGCGCTCTAACCAACTGAGCTAAAACCACCATTTTTTATAAATGAACCGCAGTGTGAGGTAGCAGCATTCATTTAATAGGGCAGCGAATTTAATACGACTTTAAGGATTTATCAAACCAAATTATTTTTGGAGAAAGTTTTTTTCGGCCTGATCCCAATTCAGTACCTGCCAAAATGCTTTTACATAATCGGCACGTTTGTTCTGGTATTTCAGGTAGTAGGCATGTTCCCACACATCCAGTGCCAGTATGGGTTTGCCTTGCACCTGTCCCTGCATTAAGGGATTATCCTGATTTGCTGTGCTTACTATCTGAAGTGTTTTTCCGGTATCAATCAGCCATGCCCAGCCTGAACCGAATTGACCTAGTGCTGCCTTCTCGAAAGTGGTTTTAAAATTTTCCATACTCCCGAATACACTCAATAGTGCTTCATTTAATTTTCCGCCAGGTGTGGTATTGGTTTTTAATAGCGGCCAGAAGAAACTGTGGTTCCAATGCCCCCCTCCGTTATTTCTGATTACGGTTTTTGAGTTTTCAGAAACGGGCAATTGGGTGTAGGCATCCAGCATTTTTTCAAGCGAAAGCCCCTTCAGATTTTGCTCTTTATCCAATATTTCGTTTAGTTTATTGATGTACGCCTGATGGTGTTTAGTATGGTGAATTTCCATGGTTTGAGCATCTATATATGGCTCCAGTGCCTTGTACGGGTAGGTGAGCGGAGGCAACGTAAAGGCATAGTTTTGCAAAATTCCTGCCTGTACACGTTCTGGTATTGGTAACAGAGCAGCCCCGGCCGATACGGCCACGGTTTTAATAAAATCCTTTCGGTGTATTTTTTTCATGATATCATTTCGGATTAACTGACACATTCAAAAGTAAACATAAACTCCATTTGATATGCAATTGTTTCTTACGTGCGAATAACTACTTTCGTAAGCACTATGCAACAGGATGAACGCATTGAATTGCATGTAGAAGGCATGACTTGCACCAATTGTGCAATGACAGTCCGGAAAGGTCTGGAAACTAAAGGAATGCAGGATGTTAATGTTGATTTTGCTTCGGGTGAAGTAAGTTTTGTTAATCCTAAACAGGTACAGCTTCAGGACATTGTAGGCTACATTGATGAGCTTGGTTATAAAGTACAATCAGATGAAAACAATACGCGTGGATTTCAGCTCAGTAAACTTGAGCATAAACTCTATTTCTGTGCTGCATTTTCTGTGCCCCTGTTATTGCATATGTTTTCAAACTGGTGGCTTTGGCACAATGCGTGGTTTCAGCTGCTATGTTCATTGCCCGTTTACAGTGTAGGTTTTTATTTTTTCGGACGTAGTGCTTATTCATCGGTTAAGAATGGAGTGCCCAATATGGATGTGCTTATCTTTTTAGGTAGTGTATCTGCTTTTGTTTACAGCTTAGCAGGTATGATTATGCATTACCATACACCTGAGCTGCACAACTATTTATTTTTTGAAACTGGTACTAGCATTATTACTCTTGTCTTACTTGGAAATTTGATAGAAAACCGCTCAGTTAAGCAGACTACAAAGGATATTCAGACATTGCAACAATTGAAATCAGAAAAAGCAAAACTGGTCATGATGGTAGGAAATCAGCAGCATTTTTATGAACTCAATACGACTGATATAAAAGCAGGTGATACGGTATTTGTAGCGCAGGGCGACCGTGTTCCACTTGACGGAATTGTTACTTCTGGAGAAGGTTGGTGTGACGAGTCGCTGATTACAGGCGAAAGTATGCCCTTGAGTAAGCGTGCCGACAGCACAGTGATAGGCGGAACTGTTTTGGTAGAAGGCAATATGTATGTGCTCGTTACCGGCACGTATAAAAATTCAGTATTGCAGGGCATAATTGATTTGGTAAAAAAGGCACAGGCCGGAAAGCCCCGTTTGCAGAAATTAGCCGATCGTATAAGTGCAGTTTTTGTGCCTGTTGTACTGGTTACTGCGCTTCTCACATTTATTATAAATTACTATGCAGTACACGTGTCACTGGCCGATTCGGTGATGCGTGCAATTGCGGTTCTCGTTATTTCATGTCCGTGTGCTATGGGACTGGCCACGCCAACAGCGGTTATGGTTGGAATAGGAAAAGCCGGTCGCAACGGTATATTAGTAAAAGATGCCTCTGCGATGGAAAGTCTGGCTACCTGTACTATGATGTTGTTTGATAAAACAGGTACACTCACTGACGGTTCATTTTCAATCGGAAACGTTTCTGTATCTACTGATGAAAGTGAATGGCAGGTAACCAATGCAGTCTATGAATTGGAAAAACATTCATCGCATCCCATTGCCAAATCCATTGTAACGAACTGTGCTTTATGGAATAAGGGCTTAGTCAAAATGCAGCAGGTAAATGAAGAAAAAGGCAAAGGCATAACGGGGACAGATACTGAGGGCAATACATGGTATGTTGGTTTACCCAAGGCTGATACAAACGGATTCTCGGGTAATATTTATGTGTATAAAAATGATGCTTGTGTAGGAGCCATTCAGCTCACCGATACAATCAAGCCTGGTGCTGAAATTGTAATTAAGCGATTAAAGTCATATGGCGTAGAAACAATTATGATAAGTGGCGATGCAGAAGAAAAGGTGAAGGAAGTAGCTGAGCAAACCGGGTTGAATAGCTATCATGCGCGTACCTTGCCACATCAAAAACTGGAACTGGTTGAGCACCATATTCAAAAACACAAGGTTGCCATGATTGGTGATGGTGTGAATGATGCGCCTGCATTAAGTAAGGCGCATGTAGGCATTTCATTTGCACAGGCAACGTCAATAGCTCAGCAGCAGTCACAACTGGTATTGATGAATGCGGATATAAACACGCTGCTTAAAGCCTATATCATATCGAAACAAACGTACGCGGCAATCAGGCAAAATCTATTTTGGGCCTTTGCATATAATGTCATAGCCATACCTGTTGCTGCTTGCGGATATTTACATCCGATGATAGCTGCCGCGTCTATGGCATTAAGCGATGTGGTTGTGATTGGCAATGCGGTGCGCCTACGTTACACAAAGATTAAACTGAATTAAAAGGAATAAACCAGTGGCCGAAGCACAATCCAAATTAAATCGTTTCAACAGCTTGCAGTTATTTCAGTTTCTGCGATTCGGCACGTTTTTTATCATTTCCATACTGCTGGCTAAAATCTCTGCCCTCTATCAGCATGAGTACGGATTAAAACTCATCAGTGATTATGAAGACCTGATGCTGGTTACATCAAGCTTAACCTTTTTCTGGGTTTCGGCTATTTGCAATACACTTATACCTTATTACAACAATGCCGAACCTGAAGAAAAGAAAAAAATACTGTTCAATACATTCGTCTTGCTTGTAGCTTTTTCGATTCTGGCTGCCATTGTCATCGTTATTATGGGGCGTGTTATGGACGGCAAGGATAAGTACCTGTTTGAAATGTTTGCCCTGGTTGTGTTACTGAATACGCCTACCTACATCACAGACTACATCTTCTACTTAAAAGGCATGTACCGCTCGCTCATTCGCTGGGGTGTCATAACTTTCGGTGTGCAGATAATACTGCTATGTACACCGCTTGTGTTAAAGCTTTCGCTCGGATTTGCGATAAACATGTTGTTGCTGCTATCGCTGGTCAAGTTTTCATATACAGTTTTGTTGCTGATGAAACATGCTACCATCACGGTGCACACAAGGCTTTCAGTCGATTTCTTGAAAAAGGCTATTCCGCTTATGTTCTCCATTTTACTGGCAGGCAGTATGGATTATATCAATGGATACATTGTGAAGTTCAATTTTACGGATGATGTATTTGCTATGTTCAGATACGGTGCACGTGAGCTGCCCATCTTTCTCATATTAGCCAATTCATTAAGCAATGTGTATAGCGGTGAAATTGCTAAATTCAATCAGGAAGGCAAACTGGAAGAGGCCTTGAGCAATCTGAAACGATCATCGGGCAAACTGATGCGCTGGCTTTTCCCGTCAACCATCGTGTTGATGTTTTTAAGCCCTTATATGTTTAAATACGCCTACAACGAACAACTTTTGCAGGGATACAAAGTGTTTAACATTTATTTGTTACTTATTGTAAGCCGAATGGTATTTCCCCAAACGGTAATTATGGGCATACTTAAAAGTCGTGTGTTTTACGTCATCTCTTCCAATTATTTAATCATCAATATTATTCTGTCGTTTTGGTTCATTTATATTCTTAATGACATCTCAGGTATAGCCTACGCTACTGTTATTGCATACACCGTTGAAAAAATAATGCTGGCAATTGTATGTAAAATGGAAGGTGTCCCGCTTAGTAAGTATACACCTGTTAAAGAATACCTGGTATATGTTACACTTACATTGGTGGCTTTTTACATATCTACGCTTGTACAAATGCCGGGTTTATAATTAAAGTTTCTGATGTAACTTTGTGCCTTGTAAATAAGTTACTTTCGCTGGCCACATGATTCAGTATTTCAAAACCGTACAAAACCGACTTGCCGAAATTGAGGGAGTGGAGAAGGACTGCTGGATCAATGTTGTAAATCCTACGACCAGTGAAATTGATTACTTGTCGCAAAAACTTCTAATACCTGCCGATTACCTCATAGACCCTCTAGACTCGGATGAAAATGCCAGGGTAGAGCAGGAGAGAAACTGCATGCTTATTGTGTGCCGTATTCCGTTTGAGATGGGACGTAACGAACTTTTACCTTACACTACACTTCCATTGGGAATTATTTTAAAACGCGACCTGATGGTGACTGTGTGTTACAAACAAACCGAAATCATTCAGTCCTTTGCCGAGTCGCGCATACGCGGGTGCAATACAGCCAAGCGGGAACGTTTTGTGTTACAGCTTTTTCTCCGCTCATCTATTTTGTACCTCAGGTATCTTAAAAACATCAATAACAGGGCTGATGAAATTCAGGATCAGCTGCAACGGGCCACACGTAATCAGGAACTGCAGCAACTGCTCAATTTTGAAAAGAGTCTGGTATATTTTAGTACCTCACTTAAATCTAACGAATTGATGATGTACAGGCTTCAGCGACTCAGCATACCCGCACTGGAACAGGCCGAAGAGCTGGAGCTGACTGAAGATGTGATGACAGAAACCAAGCAGGCCATTGAAATGGCCAATATCTATAGCAATATTTTGGGGACTATGATGGGAGCACATTCCTCAATCATTTCCAATAACCTGAATATTACCATACGGTTTCTTACTTCGGTTACCATTATACTTTCTATTCCCATTCTTATAGCCAGTTTATATGGCATGAACGTTCCCTTGCCGTTTCAGTCACATCCGCATGCATTCTGGATTGTGATGTGTATTGCCGTTTCATTATCAGTACTGGCAGTTATCTTTTTCAGAAAGAAAAATCTGTTTTAACTGCTACTATAGCGGATCTACATTGAGTGTGATGAAGCAGCCCTTGTATGCTGTGTTTTGTAATACCTGATCGGTACAGAGCTTAATGAACTGCTTGGTTTCTGCCAGGTTTTTCCGCTCACGGCTCAGTTTTATGAGCAACTCCTTAATGTACAAATTTTTTATGCGACCTACGTAAGGTGTTTCGGGCCCAACAAGGCCATCACCAAGTTTAGCGTAAAGCAATTGTTTTAATTCGAATGCTGCCTTTGCAGCAACTGTATATTCTTTATGCTTCACCTGAACGTGAACAAGGCGTGTAAATGGCGGATATCCAAACTGCCTGCGCTGTTCGATTTCGTTTGCGTAAAGTTCATGGAATTTATGTGTGGCAATTTCGTGTAATACGTGGTGATGAGGTACACTTGTTTGTATGATTACACGCCCTTGCTTTTGTTTGCGGCCTGCACGGCCGCTTACCTGAGTTAATAACTGATACGCCCGTTCATGCGCTCTGAAATCGGGGAAGTACAGTAGCTGATCGGCATTGATTACACCCACTACGCTAACTGCACCAAAGTCAAGTCCCTTACTCAGCATTTGTGTGCCTACCATTATATCGGCTTCTCGGGCTTCAAATGCACGTATTATTTCTGTATGGCCGTGTTTTGTTCGTGTCGAGTCCAAATCAAGTCTGATGGTACGGGCATTAGGAAAAAACAGGCCAATTTCATCCTCAATTTTTTCGGTACCTATTCCCTTCAATTCAAGTTGATGAGACCCGCATGCCGCACAAGATGTCATTTTAGGAACGGTATAACCACAATAGTGACACTTCAGCGAATCATTGTATTTGTGATATGTCATACTTATGTCGCAGTTCTTGCAACGCGGTATAAACCGGCACATTTCACATTCCAGCACAGGCGCATAACCTCTTCGGTTTTGAAAAAGAATAATCTGTTCATTGTTTTGCAACGCCTGCTCAATGGCTTCATACAAAACATGTGTGAAATGACCACGCATGGTTTTTACTCGCTTCTCTTCAGCTAAGTTGGCCAGTTCTATTTTTGGTAGTTCAATATTCCCATGACGTTGTTTCAGTTCGACCAGAGCAAATCTGTTTTGCTGGGTGTTGTAATAACTTTCAAACGATGGAGTGGCTGAACCCAGCAATGTTTTACACTGATGGATATGTGCCAGCATAATGGCTGCATCACGGGCATGATATCGTGGAGCAGGATCGTGTTGCTTGTAACTTTGCTCATGCTCTTCGTCAACTATTACAAGGCCCAGCGACTGAAAGGGGAGAAAGATGGCCGAACGGGCACCGATGATAATTTTTGCTTCACCTGTTTTAACCTTATTCCATAATTCATACCTTTCATTGCTACTGAATCGTGAATGGAATGCTATAGCCTGCGAGCCGAAATATTTCTGCACACGGTGAATAATTTGCGAAGTGAGTGCAATCTCAGGAAGCAGCAAAAGGGTTTGCTTACCTGAACGCAGCTGCTCGTCTATCAATTTTACATAGATGTGGGTTTTGCCGCTGGATGTAATTCCGTGAAGCAGAGCAACGTCATGTGTTTTTAAGCTATTTACCAATTCATCGTGTGCCTGTTGCTGATAGGCATTCAGCGTAAAAGGTTCTTCAGCTGCTTCGTGCTTTGCGGATATACGGTCAATTTGCTGCGTATACAGTTCGAACACTCCTTTTTTTATCAATGTTTTCAGGCTGCTGTCGCTTACTCCGCTTCGGCTTAGCAAAACCTTTTTTTCGATATGAGTGAGTTCATGTTTTAACTGAATGTATGCAATTAATGCATTTAATTGCTTCTCCTGTTTTTCAAGTTCATCAAACAGTTTGTGTAACGCCTCCTCTTCATCAAATGCATCAGTCAGTTTTATGCAGGTTGTAAATTTTGGTTTATACGTTTCTTCTACGGTTTCCTGCAATAGCACAATACCTTTCAGGTAAAGACTTTTGAGCAGCGGGAATACATTCTTCAGCTGTACAACCTCCATCACTTCATCAACGGTAAGGCTTCCATCGCGTGACAAGGCTTCTACAATCAGGTATTCGCGGTCACTTAACTCAACATCTGCCGGATCTCCTTCAGGATTAAACAGCACAATGGTTTTGCTTTCGGGCTTTAACGATGAGGGCAATGCCGCATTCATCACTTCACCCAGCGAACACAGATAGTACGAAGACATCCATTGCCAAAATTGAATCATGTTTTCAGTAACCAGTGGTGCATCATCCAAAACATCGGTTACATATTTAGCCTCATAGCCTGCAGGTGGCTTATGGTGTATTTGATGTATAATACCCACATACATGCGCTTGCTGCCAAACTGCACCACCACTCGACAGCCAACTTTTATAACCGATTCGTGCTCACGCAGTACCCGATAGGTGTAAAGTCGGGGAAGCGGCAATGGCAGAATAACATTAACAAATGTGGCGAGTTGATCAGACATGGTGGTTTGCGAAAGGTAAGAAACGAATGGCGAATTACAGAACGGTGTGGAAATATCCTTTACGTCTGCCTGTTTTTTGGAAAATCAAGCCATACCAGACGGCCGCAGTGCGTCACAGCCTGCTTCCAGGTTTGAATATTCAATTCAATTAATGCAACACCCGAGGTGGGCAGGTTGTCAATAAACTGATGTGTGAGGTATCCGATCATGCCCGTAAATGTTGGATTATGTCCAACAACCATTAGGTATTTAACTGAATCATCAACATGCCTGATGAGGGAGCAAACATCTTCAATGGAGGCTTCATACAAATCGGTTTCCAGTTCAATTTTTTTCTCGGGATAGTGAAGCACCTCGGCCACAGCCCTAGCCGTTTTTATGGCACGTTTGGCCGGACTGCTGATTAATAAATCGGGCTTAAACGGAAAATCTTTAATGCGGTTGGCCATTTCAGGTGCATCTTTTTTACCACGCTCATTTAGCGATCGGTCAAAGTCGGTTATATTGGGTTCGTCCCAAGCCGATTTAGCATGACGCATTAAAAGCAAGAATTTCATTTCCGGGTGTTTAGGTAGTTGTGGGTTGTATTCAGATTAAAAACGATCGTCTGAATCATCACCACCGGCCTCACCTTGTTCATCTTCAAACAAGCCAAATTCATCAGCCTCGTCATCGCTAATTTCACCGGGTATTTCATCCGTTTTGTCGAGGTAGTTTTTAGTTATTTCCTCAAACTCGTTATCATCTACCAAACCGAATCGTTGAATTTTGTCGTATTGTTTTGGTGCAGGACCCATGCTTTTGGTGCACAACGGGTATTTTGCGCCCGGTTTTTCTTTCATTTCAATACCGGTAAGTTCAATCAGTAACGTCCACATTTCAATGTAATCATATACATAAATCATTTTTTGATGCGGGTCGTCTATGTAATCCTGTATATATGATTTTTTCATGGTTGGTATTCGCAATGCAGGATCTTCCTCATCGGCTGTCATGTCTTCCAGCGTTATTTCCTGACCTTTTTTCCAAGAGTCGGTACTCATAAAAAATGAAGCCATTTGCTTGCTGTCAAACCCGATAGCATCGAGAATGCATTTATGGAAATCAAAAAATGACTGCGATGATTTGATTTCAATCACACGATAAATGTCATCGTATTCTTCAAAGGTTACTTTAAATTTATAAACCGCCATGCGTTGTGCTGATTAATGAGCGCAATAATACGTTTTTTTTGATGTCAAAATGTGCTAAATTCAGTTACCTTAACAAGGTAACATTTCCTTTGCGCTCGTAAGATGAGCCGTCCCATCCTGTATATTTAATGAGGTAAACGTAGGCGTCATCGGCTAATTTATCCTGTGCCTTAGTGCCATCGAAGTAGTCGTACTTGCTATCGGTAGAGAAAACCAGTTGCCCCCAGCGGTTATATATACGCAGTTCATAATCTTTCACAAAAACTGGTCTTGGCCTCCAGTCATCGTTTGTGGCATCATTGTTAGGAGTGAAGGCATTAGGAACGTAAAGCAATGGTTTTTGTATCACTTCAATGGTGTTTGAACGGCTGGTGTAGGAAGTATGGGCATCATTTTCAGTAGCAGTTACCGTGTAGTAATACAAGCCGTTATCATAATTCAGGTTTTCATCCTGCCAGGTTGTGGCTGACCCTCCCGTATTGCCGGCTTCGAAAGGCGAAACGGCAGGTTCACTACGTTCAAGCGAGTAGCTTCTAACGCCCTGAATCCAATATGTGTAAGGCGTCCATTCCAGTTTATTGACAAATGGTTCGGCTGTACCCTTCAGTAAAATGGAACATGCTTCCGGATTTTGCTGACTCTCCAGTCCGCATGTATTTGTCTGCCTGATTTGGTAGCAGTAACGATTTTTTGCCACTTCTACTTCATTGTCTACAAATTCATTGGTATTTAATTCCGATGTATTGGTAACTGCATCCACTTCAGGCCCCAACGATAACATGCGTTTGTACAACGTATAAGCTTCAAAATCGGTACTGTTTGACTTTTGCCATATCACACGAATGTCTTTGTTTTCAACGGTTACGGTTAAAATGCGTAATCCCTGAGGATAATCTTCAGGCTTGCGCACGGTGCAACTCCACGCAGAGGTATCGCCACTGCAGCCGCAAATATTTACAGCATATGCTGCGTAACAGTAATTAACTTTTTCATTGTTGGTGGCAGTGGTCAGAAGTTCGAATGCCTCACTACCCGTTGAACGACCGATGGATTCAACAGTTCCGTTCATGTTTTTGCGCAGGACTTCAAAATAGGCAAAATACTTATTGACCGTTTTAGCGGGCCAGCTTATTTTCACTAAGTTATTATCAATTTTTCTGATGCACTTAAAATCAGGTGGCAAATCGGTTGGCGGAGGAATAACCACAACTTTTACACGACCGGGAGCAGTTCGTGGAGTAGGGCACTGGTTGTCGTATGCCAGCAAACGAACATCAAACGTATCACTGCGGCCAATGTCCGAACACAATGCGGGAAAACGAAATGACAACTGTGCCTGTCCCAACCCGTTGGTGATTACAGGATTTATAAACCGCTCATTACCCGGCAAACGGCCACCGGTTATAAACAGGTAAACGGAATCCTTATTGTCGGAATCCAATACGGGAATATCGGTTGAAAGGGTATCGGTAGCGTATATGTAAATGATGGTGTCTTTTGGTATGTTAAAGCCCGGGTCGGTTAGTGTATCATCCTTGAATATGCTACACACCACGCGCGATGAAACAGATTCATCGTTGCAATCGTTCAGCGATTTTACGTAGTAGCAATGGTTTACAGTCAGGTGATTGGTAGCAGCTGTATCAGTAAAAAAATCAATAAAGCGTGAAGGTATACGTGCAATTAAACTATCGGGGCCATTTTCTACATATCTGTACACATTATATCCTTTTGTTGAAGCTGAATTTGATATCACCCAGTTTAGGTTGGCAGTATTCGGACTTAAGGTTTTGATGCAAGACGGGAAGGGTGGAAGGGGAACTGCTCTCGGTAAAACCGCCACACGAACATAGCTGGTATCGTATCTGGCAAATGGACACGCATTGTCCGTACTCATAACTTTAAGCACAAGCGTATCGCCCGTATTGCCGCAGGTGCTTTTCCAGCCAATAAAAATTCTGTTGGTGCCTTTCTGTTTAATGATGTTAATAGTTGCGGGGTTGGGTAGGGCATAGGCCAGTGAGCTGTCCCATTCGGTTGCAATATCATCGGCATCCAGATCTGTAATTACAGCTATATAATTCAATGAATCGCCTGCAGTAATGGTAAGCAGGGTATCTTGCATTTGAGGTCCGTATCTTGTTACATTCAGACTCATTTTGAACAGGGCATTGTTGCAGCCACCATCGTTGGTGGTGTTCGGGCGAATTCCTTTGTTTGTTCTGCTCCATGCATTGGCAGTGGTGGGAAATCCTGAACTGCCTCTGCAGCCTGCACATACCGACTGGTATACGATGCTTGAAGGGTCAAACCGGCTGGTACCTCCATCTACGTGGTCGGCATTGTTCAGGTCACCAATGAATGTGGCGTAAATCATATCTTTCATCAATGGCGAAAACACAGCCAGATAAAAATCTGAGCCATCTGTATTTTTTTGAAATGCATCATCAGTAACTCTTAGCCCGGTAGTTGTTCCTAAATCAGAATGAACAATCTGATTGGTTTGTCCGCCCCAACCCGATACATAAATTCTGCGGCATACATCAACCATAAATGCAGAAGGAGCCAGGCAAGGCTTTGCATCGGTTTTGCCAAATGTGTTGGATACTTTCAATGTATCCAGTTCGGGATTGAAAATACTGACAAACTGTTTTCCCCCGCTTACAATAGGAGCACTAACTCCCTTGACCGGATACAAGGTGCTTTCTGTTTGTCCGGTGATGTAAATATTTCGGTCATCGTCAATTTGTATGAAATAAGACTGGTCATAAAAATTAGTACCGACAAAAATGAACTTTTGCAACGCATTGCCCGATGGAGATACGCGTGCTATGAATGCGTCAACGTTACCTTTGTAGTTAAAAGCAGGATTTGTGGTGGTGAGGTTACCGCTATTTGTACCGCCTGTTACATAATAATTATTACTTGGGTCGCACACCACGCCATAAGCGGCATCGTGGCCACTTCCGCCCAGAAAGGTTGAGAACGACAATGCTGTAAGTGTTGAATTGAATCGTGCCAGTACGGCATCCTGTTGACCACCAAACGCAGATTGAAATCCGCCTGAGATGGGAAAAAACTGACCGCTACCTGATTTCGTACAACTCGCAATTAAGATATTGCCAAATCGGTCCAGGTTAACTTCGCCCCTGTATTGATCACCGAAATTGTATTTAAGTGGTGCATTGGTACTGTTGTAAGGCACAACGCCCGGTGTACCGTTTATGCCGTCATCATTGGTGCCTCCAAAATAAGTAGAACCCACTATAGCGCTTCCGCTTGCATTAAGTCGTGTGATAAAGATATCGTATGCACCGTTATACGTATTGTCATACGATGCGGCCGGTACCGGAAAATCAGTGGAATGAGTGGTTCCGTAAATGATTAGATCACCTGTTTGTGTACAAATCATTGAATGGGGTTGCTCATTGTGTGTTCCGCCCAGGTATGTACAATAAATCAGGTTTTGACCGTTTGCGCTGAATTTGAGAATGCCACAATCGCGTGGTGGTGTTCCGTCAGTGCCATTTGCCCCTCCGTTAAAAACAGTTTGAAAAGCACCGATAGTAGTCGGGAAATTGAAATCATAAACAGTTCCGCCTGCATATCCGTTTCCTTGCTGGTCAAATGTTGCGGTGAAACCAAAATTATCGGCAACTGAACCGCTGTAAGTTCCGAAAATAATTTCAGGATCAATGATGAGCGGAAACAGCTTATTGTAGTCTTTGCATTCAAAACCAACCTGATTGTTGTGCACCCGATACGCAGTATTAATTTCATTCTTGTGCAGCTGAGGCTGAAATGAAACAGGCTCCGACTCTTTAATTGCGGCTACGCTGGTTTCTACCATCAGGTATTTATTTAATAGTTGCAACCGGTCAATGCCTTCGTAGGTTAAATTTATCTGATTTGGATTAGCCAGCGGTTTTACAATAAAATTGATTTTTATGCGGTCGTTCAATGCTATCAGTTCCATGTCGATGCCGTTGTACAGGTTAATTAACGTAACCTTTCCCCATGCCCTGCATTCACTAGCCCAGCCTGACGGATTTTTTCCCTTAAAAAAATTATAGTATTCGGCAGAAGCATCTTGTTTACCGACTGTAGGTGTAGATGCTCCGGTAAATGATACCCTGAAATTGTGGCCTTTAACAGTAACAGGATCCGCGGCATTGTGCATGGCTTCATGCAACGACTTCTCATCTATCAGGCTGTACACCAATGCTGTGCGTGTAACAAATAAAGCTCCACCGGGTATCAGCGCACGAAACAGCACATGGTTGTCCCACTGGCCCTTATTTTCAATCAGTTTTATACCATTTTTCTGAATCTGATCAACCGGTAGCGTATGTGCAGACACAGGTTTGGAAAAATGGCAAACCGATGCGACAACTAAAGTTAAAAGTAGATTCCGGATTTTCAACGTATAACAAAATTAGCAATCGGCCACAGTTTACCATAACTTTAGACATTGTATATTCTTAAAATTATCACAATTTTACACTTATGAAAATAGTAGTGTTATCGGGTGCAGGTATAAGTGCTGAAAGCGGACTTAAAACTTTTCGCGACCACGATGGGTTGTGGGAGGGTTATAATGTGTATGAAGTAGCCACGCCTGAGGCCTGGCAGGCTAATCCTGAAAAGGTGCAGCAGTTTTACAATATGCGCAGAAAAGCCGTGCTCGAGGCGGAACCCAACAGGGCGCATTACCTGATCAAGGATATGGAACAACTGGCCGATGTGCATATCATTACACAAAATATTGACAACCTGCACGAACGTGCCGGTTCACGTAAGGTACTGCACCTTCATGGTGAAATTACAAAGGCACGCAGTTCGGTCAGCTACGACCTGTTGTATGAAATGGATGGCTGGGAATTAAAAATGGGACAGGTGTGTGAACTTGGAAGTCAGCTCAGGCCGCACGTGGTTTGGTTTGGCGAAGCAGTGCCGGCCATGGATGAAGCAGAGGAAATTGCTTCGGAAGCCGATATATTGATAGTGGTGGGTACTTCGCTTCAGGTGTATCCGGCAGCCGGACTGGTTCACTGCATTCGTTCAGGTATTCCGGTGTATTGCGTTGATCCTGCAGTTTCTGATTACAGCAAACAAGCTAACGTGATTCATATTGCCGAAAAAGCGGGTACCGGTATGCAAAAAGTATTTGATGCCATAAGCAGCATGCAATAGATTACCGTTGCGTAACAAACTTACGTACACCTACAAGTTCATCATATTTAAACTGTATGTGGCGGTGATATATTAAAATCAGGTATTCGTTTTCGGTATTGCTGTGGCTGCCTTCAAAATGAACTTCATCGGGTATGTCTGAACCCTTGTTTTTTATGGCATACAGGTATTCGTAGCGGCCCTGCTTGAGCAACACATTCAAGTCATATCGGCCGCGGTTTTTATTGTAATACATGCGGTATTCGGGCAGCAATTTCCAGTCGGTAAATTCGCCAAATACGTAAACTTCGCCCGTAGTTATCGGGTCCATACTCAGCAAATAAAAATTCACGTCTGCATAATCGCCATCCAGGTTAAAGTTTATACCCTCGCGGTTGCCCAAAATGCGCCTGCCGTTATTGTCAATATACTGAAAGTATTGTTTGCTCCCTCTCGATTCTTCATAGTTCAGAAACACGTGATACATGCTGTCAAATGTTTTGCTGCGCACATTCGGGCTAACCTGCCGAAGGCTTCTGAAATCGAAAAAACGAAACTCGTTGCCACCCTGAAAAAGCGCCTGCTCAAAATTATTGTACTCCAGCACCTGATCGCGAATGAACTGAGGCTTTATTCCGGTTAATGCATTGTCCCAACGCCCATTTTGAAGAATGACTACTTTTACGTCATTAAACGGATCAATAATGGTGAAACCTTTATAATTAACATTGAATGTAATTTCCTGCTTGGTAAATCTGTGCTGTGCCAATGTTGAAGGAACTACCCGGGCATCAATACTCACAGCATTGTTCAGCACCAGCATTCTGCGGGTAAGCACAATGTCTTCTTCATCAAAATTTCTGTACACTTTAACCACATAGTTTCCGGCTATCATCGGACGCATGTTTTCATTGGGCAATACAATATCGTAATGTACATAGCGTACAAACGTATTGGATGAGAATTTCCAGTTGTTTACGTTGTCAAATGTTACACCGCGTATATATTCAGTTTGCTGCATGGGCGTAGGACGCCATTGTTCATCACAGTGAATAATGGTATATTGAAAAAACTCATTGTTATTGGCCAGCATATCAAATCCCAGGGTCAGCTGTTCATCAGTTCCCAGGGTAATAATGGGGTAGCGGTCGTCAATATTTGATTTTGAAAAAATAACGCTCTTTACACGGTTGTCCATAATTAAATTGTCATACACCGGCTGCGCAATTGATACACAGGTAAGCAGGGTTATGGAGCAAACAAGCGAAACAAAATACCTCATACACGAATGTTAATTATAGAAGTTTGCAAGATAGTTTTTATTTAAAATTTGTACAGTGAACACCGATTTTGACTGAAATAGTTAAGACTGATTGCCAAAGCACCCTGCAACATTCAAGTTGTAAACGAATAGCAGGAATGTAGTATTATTGCTCTATGCAAATTAATTACTTAGGAAATCAGCATTCCGTGCTGAATGAGTTTGTTGCTGAGCTGCGCGATGTATCCATTCAGCACGACCGGCTTCGCTTTCGTCAAAATATTGAGCGTGTCGGGCAAATTATGGCTTACGAAATCAGTAAGGTGCTGCCCTATGAATCAAGGCCGATTCAAACTCCGCTTGGCAATCACGATTCTTACAAACTTACCGAACAACCTGTACTGGCCACCATACTTCGTGCAGGATTAAGCATGCATCATGGCCTGCTGTCGTTTTTTGATAAAGCCGACTGCGCCTTTATTTCAGCTTACCGAAAGCACACAGATGCGCACTCATTTGAAATTGTGGTAGAATACCTGGCATGTCCTGAAATTGATAATCGAACACTGCTGTTAATTGATCCGATGCTGGCCACAGGTCAGTCTATTGAGCTTACATACAAAGCTCTGTTGAAGCGCGGAACACCAGCACATCTACATATCGTTTGTTTGCTGGCAAGCAGGCAAGGGGTGGAGTATCTTCAGCAGCATTTGCCTCATGCTACTTTGTGGCTGGCCGCCATTGATGAACATCTGAATGACGATGGTTACATAGTTCCGGGTTTGGGCGATGCCGGAGATTTATGTTTCGGTGAAAAAGTGTAAACTTGCCATCACAATAAAGTGAATAGAAGCATGAAACTACTTTTGATGATAACTGCCGCTATGTTTACCTCGGCCCTATTTGCCCAGCAAGAGGCCGATTTACTATCAGGAAGCCGTCAGGTCGCGTTGCAGGAACCCATCAATCAGCAAATAGAAATGATTGATATAAGTTTCATTGACACGCTTAAAAATTCATCGAGCGATACAGTTTATATTATTAATTTTTGGGCAACCTGGTGTAAGCCTTGCGTGGAAGAGCTTCCTGTGTTTGAACGCATGAATGAATTGTTTGGAGATAAAAAGGTACGCATCATATTAATCAGCAACGATTCGCGCAGAACATACGATACCAAGCTGAAGGAATTTGTGCGCACCAAGAATATAAAAAGCGAGGTGCTATGGATGCAGTCAACCAACCCCGATGCATGGATTAATACTGTACATGAGTCGTGGAGCGGTGCTATTCCGGCTACACTTATTATTAAACCTAAAACACAATTTGTATGGTTTAAGGAAGGCGAAATTTCCTACAACGAGTTATTGCAGTACACTACACAAAACATCAATTAAATACACCATGAAAATGAAATGGACCATAGCTTTAGCATTCGTATTTGCACTGTCTGCATTTACGCCTCTTCAACAGGAAAACAAAGGATATCAAACCGGTGATGAAGTGGCTGACTTTAGCCTGAAAAACATAAACGGAAAAATGGTATCGATGGCTAATTTCAAATCAGCCAAAGGTTTTATAGTTGTATTTACCTGCAACCATTGTCCGTTTTCGCAGGCTTACGAATCGCGTATTATTGATTTGCACAAACGCTACCAACCAAAGGGCTGGCCTGTTATTGCCATAAACCCCAACGATGCAGTTCGTGAGCCGGAAGATTCATATGCCAATATGCAAAAACGTGCACTGGAGAAGAAATATCCTTTCCCTTACCTGCACGATGCCACGCAGGAAGTAGCCCGCAGATTCGGAGCTACACGTACTCCGCACGTGTTCCTGATTAAAAAAGCCGATAACAAATTTGTGCTCCACTACATTGGCGCTATTGATGATAACTCCGAAGAGCCAGAAAATGTGCAACAGCGCTATGTTGAAACGGCCATTGCCGAACTTGAAGCCGGAGCATCGGTTACCCGTCAGGTGACCAAAGCTATTGGCTGCGGCATTAAATGGAAAAAGAATTAAGTTAAGAAGCTATGAGGCCTGTGCAAGCACAGCCAAATCACTCATTTTTGTTTCAGTAAAATATATACAGGCAGGTGATCGCTGTATCCGTTCAGGTACTTGTTGCCTGCAAATGTGCGTAGGGGAGCACCTTTGTATTTTTCATCGGTTTCCAGCATCCAGTCTTGTTTATAAATGGCAGCCGACTGTGTCACGTAGCAATAAGGCGAACGGCAGTTTACAGCATTTTGTGTAATCAGTATCTGATCCAGCATGGTCCAGTGTTTTTGATACATGTGCGAACCTTCGCCTTTTTGTTTCAGGCTGTACATGGCATTGAAAATACCTGCCTCATTATTGTCCCTGGCCTGAAGTACGGAGTCCATGCTGCTGTTTGTGGGCTCATCGTTGAAGTCGCCCATAGCTATAACAGGTGTGCCGGCATCGGCTTTCGCTACGCTGTCAATAATATGTTTTAAAACCAATGCAGCGGCTATGCGCTTGGGTTCGCTTGCTTCCTGTCCGCCCAGGCGTGACGGGAAGTGATTCACCAGAACAATTAAACTTTGCTTTTTCCTGTTCACCAGTTTTGCCATTACAATATCGCGTGTTTTGGCATCATTAAACTCACTTAAGCTAATGCGGTAAGGAGCCTCGGCTGTAACGGTAAATACATTTTTTTTATAAATCAGGGCATTGTCAATGCTGCGCTCATCGGGCGATTCAAAATGTACAATTCCGTAATTCATGCCTTTAAGTGCTCCCGTTTGTATCAAGTCCTGCAACACTGCGCGGTTTTCTACCTCACACATTCCCAATACATCGGGGCCTTTGCCGTTGTTCATCGAGGCAATAACACGTGCCATATTTGCGAGTTTGGCTGCATACTTATCGCTATTCCATGCTTTTTTAGCCGAAGGCAAAAATTCATTGTCATTACGTTCGGGGTCATCAATGGTATCAAACAGATTTTCCTGATTGTAAAAAGCTACCATCAGCGTGCTTTGTGCGTGGGTCAGTAGTGTCAGCAGTATAAATGCAGTTAAAAGACTTGTACGTATCATGCGGGCGAAAATAGCAAGTTGCGGGTTAAGTGGATGTGCCTGTGTAGAAAAAGTTCAGTTATGTATTTCGTTCACCAAAAATGTGGCTGCCTATCCTAACCATTGTTGAGCCTTCGTGTATGGCTATTTTGTAGTCGCCACTCATGCCAAATGAACGTATATCAAAATAGCTGTGAGGTATACTGTTTTTACATAAGCTAAAGTAGTGCATCAATGCAGCGAACTCTTTCCGAATCAGTGTTTCATCATCGGTGAAAGATGCCATTCCCATTACGCCCCTTAACCTGATGTGTTTCATGTTTAGATACGCTTCGCTATTCAGCAATGCCTCAGCTTCATCGCTGTTCATACCAAACTTGGTTTCTTCGCTGGCAATGTGAAACTGCAGCAGGCAATCAATAATACGGTTGTTTTTGGCTCCTTCCTTGTTTATCACTTCAAGCAGTTTTAGCGAATCAACCGAGTGAATCAGGTGAACAAACGGTGCTATGTATTTTACTTTATTGCTTTGAAGGTGACCTATCATGTGCCAGCAAACATCCTTGGGCATTTCAGCATGTTTGGCTACCATTTCCTGTACCTTATTTTCGCCAAAATGTCTCATGCCTGCCTCATACGCTTCCATCAGCATTTCTACAGGCTTGGTTTTGCTTACAGCAATTAAAGTAACGTGTTCAGGTAATTCCTGCTTTATTTTTTCAATATTTGCGCCAATACTCATGAAACTGATTGTAAACAATAAGCTGTGGCAAACATACATCATACTGGCTGTATTTGCTTCGTGCACCATGCAAAAACCTGTGCGTCCGGAAGCGCCTGAAAACCTGCTGCCGGCCGATAAGATGGTGGAGGTTATCACACAAATGCACCTGGCTGATGCGCTCGTTAGTTCTATGCATCAGGCTTCCGATTCGGCACTTATACACCGCAAATCGATGTACGGACTTATTTATAAACGGGCCGGAGTTTCGGAAAATGATTTTGAATCCAGTTTTAATTATTACAAATTGATTCCGGACAGGATAGATTCTATTTACGCAGATGTGATTGAAGAACTAGGAAAACTGGAATCGCAAAAAAGTATTGCACGCTGATATGCCTTATCCAGCGCACATTGAAGATATACTGGGGTTTAGGCAAATCCGTCAGTTGCTGGCCGAGTACTGCATTTCGGAGCAGGGGCGCCACTATATCGATAAACTGCATTTTATAACTCGTTTTGATACGGTTGAAAAAATGCTTGAACAAACTCACGAGTTTAAGCAGCTGCTTATTTCCGATGCTCCTTTTCCGGCTGAGCATTATTACAATATTGAACCGTACTTAAAAAAAGCCGAAGTGCCGGGTATGTTTTTGCAGGAAGATGAATGGAATCAAATCCGGCTGCTCATTCATACTTTTTCTGGCGTTTGCAGGTATGTTGAACAGCGCAGCGAGTTGTATCCTCAATTATTTGCTCTGCTGGGCGGTATTACTGTTAATGCTGGTATTGCCAAAAGTATTGAACGTATTGTAGATGAAAACGGAAAGTTGAGACCTGACGCATCACCCGAACTGGCAAGGGTAGCCTCGCGCATGAATGAAGCCGAACGTGAAATTCGGAAACGCATTGGCCGTTTATTCGATAAAGCCCAGGAAAAGGGCTGGCTGGCCGATACTGGTATTACCATCCGCGATGGAAGGCTGGTGCTGCCCGTGTTGGCTGAGCACAAGCGAAATGTACCGGGTTTCATTCATGACGAATCGAGTACCGGACAAACCTTGTTTATTGAACCTGCAGATGTATTTGACTACAACAATCAGGTGCGTGAGTGGCAACTGGCCTACAAACGTGAACGCGAGCGAATACTCACGGCATTAACCGATAAAATACGTCCCGATTTGCCTGAATTGTACAAGTACATGCACAGGCTGGGAATTACCGATTTCATCAGGGCCAAGGCATTGCTGGCCATGCGCCTACACGCACACAAACCTGTTTTGCATAAACATCCCGGATTTAAGTGGTGCAGTGCGCGTCATCCGTTGCTGGTTTTGAGTCACGAAAAATCAGGGCTGCCGGTTGTTCCCATGAATATGGAAGTAAACCGTGAAAACCGCATAGTTGTTATCTCGGGGCCAAATGCAGGCGGCAAATCGGTTTGCTTAAAAACTGTTGGACTGCTACAATATATGCTGCAATGCGGCTTGCTGGTAACAGCCGAACCACACAGCGAATGTGGCATTTTTCAGGAACTGATGGCCGATATCGGAGATGAGCAATCCATTGAAAACGACCTGAGCACGTACAGTTCACACCTGCGCCACATGCACTATTTTACCAATCATGCTGATGGTAAAACGCTTTTTCTGATTGACGAATTCGGGACCGGAACTGATCCGCAATTTGGTGGTCCGCTGGCTGAAGCCATATTGCATCAACTGCATGCGCAGTATGCATTTGGTGTGGTTACCACACATTACAGCAACCTCAAAACTTACGCCTCGCACACAAAAGGTGTGCTCAATGCCAGCATGCTTTTTGATAATACCCAGCTGAGACCATTGTATGTGCTCGAAACCGGAAAACCCGGCAGCAGCTACGCATTTGAAATAGCACATAAAACAGGATTGAAGCAAAACATACTGGAATATGCCAGGCAAAAAGCGGGGGTAAAACAAAAACGTGTGGATGACCTGCTTATTGAACTGGAACGTGAGAAGCAGCAGGTAACTGACCTGAAGCAACGCTTTGAAAAGAAAAATACCGAAGCCCTGCAACTGGCCGAAGCTTACTCCAAACAAAAAGAAGAACTCGATACACAGCGCAAGCAACTCATTCAGGCAGCCAAACGCGAAGCTTTATCCATCATCAGCGAGGCCAATAGCCGCATTGAGCAAACCATACGCGAACTGAAAGAAAAAAAGGCAGATACCGATACCATTCGCAAAGTAAGAACCGAGCTGAAAACCGAAACCGACCAATTAAAATCGGCACTGGTAGAGCAAACCGTGCCCGACAAACCCATGCACGAGATTCAGGTGCAAGCGGGCGATTGGGTAAAACTTGCCGGGCAAACACAAAGCGGTATGGTTGAGGAAATAAAAGGCAAAAAAGTTTTGGTGGTGTTTGATCACATCAAAACGTGGGTGCCGGTTTCTAAACTGGAAAGGGGTGTAGCTGCCGTTGTAAAACAACCCAAACTAGGCGTGCAGGGTTTGGATGTAAACGAACGACTCAAAAATTTCAGTACAGAACTTAATTTGATTGCACACCGTGGAGAAGATGCGCTGAAAGAACTGCAACGGTATATTGATGATGCACATTTGCTGGGCTTTAAGCAGGTGCGTATTGTGCATGGCAAAGGCTACGGAATTTTAAGAAAACTGATTCGTGAGTGGCTAAGCCGTTCACCGCTGGTTGACAGTTATACCGATGAACACATTGAACTGGGTGGTGATGGAGTTACGCTTGTTTACCTCAATCAGGGTTAATGCTTACAGGCGTTCCAGCGCTCTGAAATCAAGCAGTTCGATATGCGGAGTCAGGTGTTCACTTTTCACCGGTTCGTTTTTCATCAGGTCGGTGCTCAGGTATTTTTTATTGCTGTCGCAAAATATGGTGACTACGTTTTTATCACCGCCCAACATGTTTTGTACTTTTACAGCCCCTATAAAATTTGCCCCACTTGAAATGCCCACAGCCAATCCAAGTGTACGCGACAATTTTTGAGCCATAAGAATGGCATCCGCATCCGATACGGCAACTACGTCATTCAGCTCTTTCAGGTTTACAATTTCCGGGATAAATTCATCTGAAATGCCTTGTATACGGTGCGTTCCCACTTTGTATCCTGTTGTTAGCGTTGGCGATTCAGCAGGTTCAAGCGGATATACTTTTACAGACGGATTTTTACTTTTAAGGTAGCGGCTTACACCCATTACGGTTCCGCCTGTTCCTACACCGGCAATAAATGCATCAACTGTTTTATTCCATTCCTTCAACTGTTTCCATATTTCAGGGCCTGTGGTTTTGGCATGGGCTTCAGCGTTGTACAAATTGCTGAATTGCCTGGGCAAAAATACGTGAGGTTCGGTAGCCGCCATTTTTTCAGAAAGGGCAATGCTACCTAAAAAACCACCTTCGGCTTTACTAATCAGTATAATTTCAGCACCAAGGCTACGTATAATATCCATACGCTCTTTGCTCAGCCAGTCGGGCATGATGATGCGAACGTTGTTTCCTAAAGCCTTGCCGATGGCAGCAAAGGCAATTCCTGTATTACCACTGGTGGCTTCAATAATGGTATCGCCTTTTTGAATATCACCGTTCAGGTAGGATTGCTCCAGTATATACAAGGCCATGCGGTCTTTTATACTTCCGGTCAGGTTGTAGTATTCGCATTTGGCGTAAATTTTACGTGATTCGCCCTTGTAGGTATAATCCACTTCTATCATGGGGGTATTGCCCACCATTTTCCACAGATGAGCGCATTTTTCGGATGCCTGATGTGTTGCCTGTTCCATAAGCGCTGCAAATTAAATATCTTCACGCCAATAATTTATGAAAAGGTGGTTTCGCAGCATAGGTTTTGCGCTGAACGGAGTGATGTATGCACTGCGCATTACACCCAATATGCGCATACAGCTGGGTGTTTTTTGCCTGGTTGTGATTGCAGGTGCGGTATTTCACCTTTCACTCACCGAATGGTGTTTACTTGCATTGTGCGCATCATTGGTGTTGGCAGCCGAACTTATCAATACGGCCATAGAACATGTGGTGGATTTAATCTCACCCGATTACCATCCGTTAGCCGGGCGTATTAAAGATATGGCTGCAGGTGCGGTTTTGATTTGTGCACTGGCATCGGCTGTGGTAGGAGTGCTTATTTTTTTACCCAAAATGATGTAAGGCATGACAAAACCCGGAAAACACAATAAAACATTTGGACAGTGGGGCGAAGATTTTGCGGTGCAGTATTTGGAAAAGAAAGGATACACGCTGCTGGCACGCAATTACACATACGAGCGGGTAGAGGTGGACATCATCTGCAGGCTTGGCGATGAAATTATTTTTGTAGAAGTAAAAACACGTTCATCAGATATGATGGCTTATCCTGAAAAGGCAGTAGGCAAAGGCAAGCAGCGCAATATGCGAATGGCAGCCGAGCAATTTATGGAAGAGAACAAATTGCAGTTGCCGGCACGGTTTGACATAGTTGCTTTGGTAAAGGGCGAAAAATTTGAAGTAGTTCATATAGAAGATGCCTTTTATCCTTTTGATGTATTATGAGAAAAAATTGTGCTTCTCGCCAAGCATTGTATGTGAGAGATGCCAAACGCATTATCAATTTGTAAATTTTACCATATTTGTATTTAAAATCAGCATCAGAAGTTTCACCTGTTAAAACAATGCTATGGATTTAGTAACACACTTATTGCAAAACCACAACCGTATGCCGTATGCATACAACGCACTATTTTACAATAAAAGAGAAACAAAAATAAGGATGCCTGTTTGCATCCTTTTGCTCCAGATTATGGACAAAAAGGATGCAAAATGTACTTCTATAGGCTAGTTA
>Ga0315900_10003102_pt1 | contig 24592 bp, 24 predicted proteins | sample LakEriMetagenome_FD_203521 | JGI IMG/M metagenome (GOLD analysis project Ga0315900, IMG submission 203521) | Freshwater fungal communities from buoy surface, Lake Erie, Ohio, United States - Buoy 12 MA114 | ecosystem: Environmental > Aquatic > Freshwater > Lake > Lake biofilm | place: USA: Lake...
AAACCGAAAGCACTTTCCGGTGGCCAACGTCAACGTGTTGCAATGGGTCGCGCAATTGTTCGCGAACCACAAGTATTTCTCATGGACGAACCTCTCTCAAACCTTGATGCAAAATTGCGCGTTGCAACTCGCACGCAAATTGCTGCACTGCAACGACGCTTAGGAATTACGACTGTCTACGTTACGCATGATAAAGAAGAAGCTATGGCACTGGGTGATCGCGTTGCTGTGCTCAATGATGGAGTGTTACAACAAGTTGATACGCCTGCTAATTTAACTAACAAACCAGCAAATGCATTTGTCGCAGATTTTATTGGTGCCGGACAGTTCAATCCCTAACTAGGCAAATGTGTGAAGCAGGGTAATTTCTTCACCACTTGTAAATGTCTGTGGTGATTCTGCAAGACCCTTTAATACATGAACCTTTGCGCGGCCTTGTACTCGCCATTTATCAGTGAGCACAAGTGCAGTATCTTCATCAATACCAAGTAGGTATATTCCTTCATCGCTTCGAAGTGCAATTGATGCGATGCGATCTGGAACCCATCCAAGAAACTTGTCATAGTGTGGAATAACTTCAATTTCTGGAATTAATCCGAGTCCACTCTGAACATGTGATATTCGTAAGCCCACAATCTTTGATCCAAATGCCATTGCGCCCGCCGAACAACCGGCTAACGAAGAACCTGAATTGAACTCTTGTTTTATCTTTTCCCACAGTGGCGTTCCTTCAAAAACTTCAGTGATATAACCAGGATCTCCACCTGAAAAATAAATAAGTCCAGCATTTGTTACTTCTTCAATGTACTGCGGATTAAATGCATCTTCCCTTTTTAGGATTGGCAAAAAATGACATGTGGCACCCATTCGTTCTGCCTGCGCTGCTCCGCGCTCTTTCCAAAATTCGATGCGATCGGCACTCTCTTGACCAGCGCCTGTAGGAATTTGAATATATGTATTTGATTTACCTCTAGAAATGCCACGATGCAGAAGATCAGTTTCGATCTCCTGCATCTGGATTAAGTACTCGCCTGAGCCGACAAGTGCCACAGCACCGCGCCCAGAGTTCATGAAATTAAGCCATAACCTTCTTGAGATTTTCATCAATTGAATTGAGGAACTCTTGTGTTGTTTGCCATGGGGCATCTGGTGCAATCAAGAGTGATAAATCCTTTGTCATCTTGCCTTGTTCAACAGTTTGAATACACACTTGTTCGAGAGTGTCACAAAACTTTGCAAGCTCCTTGTTGTTATCAAGTTTTGCACGGTGGGCAAGACCGCGAGTCCACGCAAAAATTGATGCGATTGGATTTGTCGAAGTAGCTTTTCCGGCTTGATGATCACGATAGTGACGAGTCACCGTTCCGTGTGCAGCTTCAGATTCAACAACTTTTCCATCTGGTGTCATCAGCACTGATGTCATTAATCCGAGTGAGCCATAACCTTGTGCAACAGTGTCGGACTGAACGTCACCGTCATAGTTCTTGCAGGCCCAAACATAGCCACCTTCCATACGAAGAGACATGGCAACCATGTCATCGATGAGGCGATGTTCATACCAAATTCCAGCAGCATCAAATGCTGATTTGAACTCTGCTTGATAAATTTCTTCGAAAATATCTTTAAAGCGTCCGTCATAGGCCTTAAGAATTGTGTTCTTTGTTGAGAGATAAACAGGATACTTTCTGTTTAATCCATAATTTAGTGATGCGCGTGCAAAGTCGCGGATGGAGTCATCAAGGTTGTACATACCCATTGCGACACCGGCAGCCGGGAAATCAAAAACATTAAACTCCATAGGAGCAGAACCATCTTCTGGTACAAAGGAGAGAGTGAGCTTTCCTGGACCAGGAACTTTGAAATCAGTTGCTTTGTATTGATCACCAAAAGCGTGACGGCCAATAACAATCGGCTTAGTCCAGTGCGGTACCAAACGTGGAACATTGCTAATGATGATTGGTTCGCGGAAAATTACGCCACCTAAGATGTTGCGGATTGTTCCGTTAGGAGACTTCCACATCTTCTTAAGCCCAAACTCTTCAACGCGGGCTTCATCAGGAGTAATGGTTGCGCACTTGATTCCGACTCCGTGCTTTTGGATTGCATGGGCCGAGTCAATCGTTACTTGATCATCGGTTGCATCACGGTTTTCCATACCAAGATCGTAATATTCGAGGTTTACATCTAAGTAAGGAAGAATCAACGAATCCTTAATGAACTGCCAAATAATGCGAGTCATTTCATCGCCATCTAGTTCGACAACAGTTCCTTCAACTTTGATCTTGGCCATGCTGCGCGCTCCCCTTAGAGTGTCTGTACGTCTGCTTGTTTTGCACGAACAGCTTCAGCAGCAACTTTAAGTGCTGCTAATTCGCTATCCGTAAGTTTTGTTTCAACGACTTTCTTAACGCCTTCACGACCAATTTGTGCTTCAACGCCAAGGTAAACACCAGAGATGCCGTATTCGCCATCAACCCACGCACACACCGGCATCGTTGCGCCAGAATCTTCAATCACAGCTTTTGCCATTCGAGCTGCTGCTGCAGATGGTGCGTAATACGCCGAACCAGTCTTTAGGAGTGCAACGACTTCTGCTCCACCATTTCTTGTGCGATCAACTAGTTCATCAATTTCTGCCTGAGACATTTTTTCACTCAGTGCTACTCCAGCAACTGTGCAGCGACTTGGAACCGGCACCATTGTTTCGCCGTGTGAACCAAGTGTGAGAGTACTTACTGATGAAACTGGAACGTTGAGTTTTTCAGCAACAAAGTGTGTAAAGCGGGCGGTATCAAGCATTCCTGCCTGACCCATCACGCGGTTATATGGAAATGCAGTTGCGATTTGCGTCAGCGCAGTCATTTCATCGAGTGGATTTGAAACCACGATAATGACCGCGTTCGGTGAGTGTTTCGCAATGTTTTCAGCAACTCCACGAACGATTCCTGCATTTACTCCGATGAGATCCATTCGACTCATGCCTGGTTTGCGTGGAAGTCCCGCGGTAATGACAACTACATCTGAATTCGCAGTTGCTTCATATCCTGCACCATCGGCACTTGTTGTGGCACCAACAATTTTTGTTTCAAATCCTTCAATCGAGCGAGATTGGTTCAAATCTAGTGCCAAACCTTCTGGCTTGCCTTCAAGAATGTCAGTGAGAACAACGGTGTCGAATATGTTGTACTCAGCTAATCGCATCGCAGTTGTTGAACCATAAAAACCTGCCCCGACGACGGTTACTTTGCCTGCCATGGTTTACATCCCTCTTTCAATATTCGAATCTAAAGTGCCTTGATATCAAGATAACTCTACAACCCGTTAGGCAGTGCAATTGCCAGGACAAAGAGCCCCACTGCAATGCCCACCGGAAAATAGAACTCAATTGTGCGTAGATGCCGTGACGGAAAAGCAATCCCCAAAGTTCCAAGGGCAATTAAGAGCGCTCCTGATCGCACAAAACTAAAGGCTCCTAAAACGATACCCGCCGCTACTAATGAATAGCTAGCGATTCTAATTACGCGCGAATCTAAGAACACGCGTCCACAACATTCGTAACGAGCATTGCTCGTGTCATGGGCCCAACACCACCTGGCATTGGAGCAACGAATCCTGCTTTTTCCATTACATCTGGATGTACATCGCCCAGTAAACCTGCATCAGTGCGTGAAATTCCAACATCAATAACCGCAGCACCTGCTTTAATCATTGAGGCGTTAAGGAAGTGTGCCTGACCAATAGCTGCAATAACAATGTCTGCATTGCGAGTGTGTAAAGCTAAATCTTTTGTTCCGGTGTGAGTCAAAGTAACGGTTGCATTTTCTTGCTTGCGGGTAAGCAATAAACCGAGTGGACGACCAACTGTAAGTCCGCGACCAATAACTGTTACTTCGGCACCTTTAAGTGCAACGTTGTAATGCTGCAACAACGCAACTATTCCGCGAGGAGTACATGGCAGTGGCGCGTCATAACCTGCAACGAGTCTGCCTAGGTTCATGGGGTGCAATCCATCAGCATCTTTTGCTGGATCAATTGCTTCAAGAATTACTTGAGGATCAATACCCTTAGGCATTGGTAATTGCACAATATATCCAGTGCACTCTTTTGCATTGTTAAGATCTTTAATCGCAGCTAGTACATCTGCTTGCGAAGCTGAGTCTGGAAGGTCTACGCGGATTGAGGTAACTCCGACTTCCTCGCAATCGCGATGCTTGCCGCCAACGTATGAATGTGAACCGGGATCATCGCCAACTAAAACTGTTCCGAGTCCTGGAGTGATTCCCTTTTTCCTTAACTCAAGAACTCTTACCGCCAGATCTTTCTTAATTGATGCGGCTAGAGCCTTGCCATCGAGAATAGTTGCGGTCATGCTCGTATCTTATTGAAGATTTATGCGTGTGAGAAATGCCGAGTACCGGTGAAATACAAGCTAATTCCAGCCTGTTCTGCGGCGGCAATGACTTCTTCATCGCGCACACTTCCACCAGGTGAAACAACGGCTTTGATCCCAGCGTTGATAAGAATCTGTAATCCATCAGCAAATGGAAAAAATGCATCGCTCGATGCAACGCTACCTGCTGCTCGATTACCCGCTCGCTTTACCGCAAGCTCTGCACTATCGACGCGATTAACCTGACCCATACCAACACCGACACTTGCGCCATTTTTTGCTAACAAAATCGCATTGCTTTTAACCGCGCGGACAGCGCGCCATGCAAATTCAAGATCCTTCAACGTATCAGCAGAAACCTTTGGGCCCGCAACTAACTTCCATGACGAAGAAGCATCACCTGCGGCATCAATTGCATCTATCTCCTGTAATAAAACTCCACCACTGACCGGACGCATTTCGATTGCACTTGATTCGGTGGCGCTACATTGCAAAATACGAATCGATGGTTTTTGCGAAAGTATTTCTACTGCTGCACCCTCATAGCGAGGCGCAATAAGAACTTCAGTGAAAGTTTCGGAAAGAGCTTTGGCCATCTCGGTTGTGACGATTCGATTAGCAGCTACGACTCCGCCAAATGCTGATACAGGATCACATTCGTGGGCTTTCACATATGCAGAAGCGATATCTTTTCCGACTGCAATCCCACACGGATTGGCATGCTTAATAATGGCTACGCATGGTTCGGCGTGATCAAAGGCTGCACGCCATGCAGCATCAGCATCTGTGTAGTTATTAAATGACATTTCTTTGCCATGTAGTTGTTTAGATTGAACAATCCCTTCTGAACTTCCCCGATAAATTGCCGCCGATTGGTGCGGATTTTCTCCGTATCGAAGAGTGTTTTCTTGGACGTAAATGCTTCCGAACCATTCTGGCAGTGCTGAACCAGAATTTTTACCTAACCAATTAGCAATTGTTAAGTCATATTCAGCGGTTGTTCTAAAGACTTCTAAAGCTAATCTCTGACGTTCATCTGCGGTAAAGCCTCCTACAGATATTGCACTGATTAATTGATCGTATTGAGAAGGATTTGAAATCACGGCTACTGATCCATGATTCTTAGCGGCACCTCTGAGCATCGAAGGCCCACCGATATCAATTTGTTCAATGCACTCTGCAAATGTTGCACCTGTTGCAATTGTTTCGGCAAATGGATAAAGATTGATAACAATTAAATCAAAGGGTTCGATTCCCAAATTCTTTATGGCAGACATATGCTCAGAGTTATCTTGATCCGCAAGAATTCCAGAGTGAATTGTTGGATGTAATGTTTTTACTCGTCCGCCCATAATCTCGGGAAATCCTGTAACAGCGCTTACTTCAGTAACTTCTATCCCCGCGGCTGCAAGAGTTTTTGCTGTTGATCCGGTAGAAACAATCTGAACACCTGCGGCGCTTAGCGCAGCACCGATTTCTTGTAGGCGATTTTTGTCATAGACGCTGATGAGTGCTCTGCGTATTTTCTTTCGCTCACTCATGGGAATTCTCCAAAGAATCTAACAACTCAGAAATGGTCTCAACAATGAGGCCGCGTTCGACAATCTTAATACGCTCATGCAAAACCGCTTCGGTATCGCCTTCCAGAATAGGCACTTCTCTAGAAACAATTACTTTCCCAGTGTCTACGCCGGCATCAACCCAGTGAATCGTTGCTCCAGTTTTGCTAGATCTGGCATCTAACGCATCTCGGACTGCGTGTGCGCCAGGAAAATTTGGCAACAAAGATGGGTGACTATTGATTACTTTAAATGTTGAAACGTATTCGGCATCTAAAATCCGCATGAATCCAGCACTGACAACCAGAGTTGGATTAAGAGACTCTGTTATCAACAATAATTCGTGATTCCAGTCCGCGCGATTTTCATGCATGGGGTGTGAAATTATTGGCACGCCGAGTGCTGCGCACTTTGCAACAACTTCTGCATCTGGCTTATCAGTTAATACTGCAACAACGTGTGCTGCAAGATCACCTCTGTTGCTTGCCATGATTATTGCCTCTGCTAATGAACCTGTGCCCGAAGCCAAGAGAAGAAGAGTTCTATCCATCAGACTTACTCTTTTTACTTGGAAGAGACACTCGTGGAATCAGTATTGCTAGTGCAATACCAAGTCCCATTTCAATTGCAACACTCAGTGGAAACATCCATAACGAAGGTCCGACAGTAGACATTTCTTGAGTGAGTAGGGATCCGCTTGCAAAAAAAGCAAGGAGGAAAACACAGGCAATACTCACAAAGTAACTCTGCAACAACACTCTCGTACTCGAAGAAATAGTCCAACTGGCCAATAGCGCGCCAGCCATAACGAAGAAGAATATTGAGAACAAGAATTGTGGATGTTCAGTGCTTGGAAGTGCTCCGAGAATTGGCAGAGCCGGAATTTGATCGACGGAGTGTTGTAGTGGCGACACCAGAGTGTTTGCCCCTACGCCAAAACCTGTGCCACTTAAGTAGGCCATTGCTGATACCGCAGCATTTGGTAAGTAAACAATGTTGATGAGCAAGAGCAAAAGTCCACCAAAGATGCCTGGTTGCAAGACTGTTATCAAGTCTTTAACCGTTGAAAGATTCATGAAAAATGAGAGCGCCAGGAATAAAGCGCTCACAGCGAGCAATAAAGCAACTATGCGTGTGCCAAAACTTACAGGCTGTGTGAGCGTAACTTTTTTGCCCACCGTTAAGGTCGTCAGGTAAACAGAAGGAATTAAAATCATCAATGCGAAGTACCACACAGGACGAATTGCATTTGTTGTCGAAACAAAGACCAAGAGTTGAGCAATCAGGCAATACATCACTGTGAAGTGAATCCGAGCTAAGTTAATTAGTGTTGTATCTCGATCTAAGCGATCCACAATTCGTGAAAAAGAACTTCTGATTGCTAAGAACGGAAAAAGCAATCCACCAAGTGGAAGGTATGAAAGGTAACCTTCAACAGCAGCTGGTGGAATGCTTAACGAAAATGGAATTCTGTGAATTCCTAGCCATACCCATAATGATGCTCTGATTGGATCTGAAGTATTTCCGGTAAGACTTCCGGCAGTTGCCCATGCAATGAGTGATAAGAAAGATATCGGCAGTAATACGAGTGCAATGCTGCGAAGAACTTGTGACAACGAGACCCACAGGACGCGTTGAAACATGTGAGCTAGCGGCCCAATATTGCGCGCATTAGTTGCGCGCTCTCACTTGGTGTCTTGCCAACTTTTACTCCTGCGGCTTCTAGTGCATCTTTCTTTGCTTGTGCTGTTCCTGAAGATCCCGAAACAATTGCACCTGCGTGCCCCATTGTTTTTCCTTCAGGAGCAGTAAATCCTGCAACATAACCAACAACTGGTTTAGTGACATATTCGCTAATGAAAGCCGCTGCACGCTCTTCAGCATCGCCACCAATTTCACCAATCATGACAATTGCTTTTGTGTCAGGATCATCTTGAAATGCTCTTAAGCAATCAATATGCGTTGTGCCAATTACAGGATCTCCACCAATTCCAACTGCAGTACTAAAGCCAATATCGCGAAGCTCATACATCATCTGATACGTCAGTGTTCCGGACTTTGAAACCAAACCAATTGGACCGCTGCTTGTGATGTCCGCAGGAATAATTCCAACATTTGATTTACCTGGGCTGATGAGCCCTGGACAGTTTGGTCCAATAATGCGAGTTGTTCCTTTGCTTAGTGCGTGCGCATAGAAACTTGCTGAATCATGAACTGGAATACCTTCAGTGATTACAACCACTAGCGGCATTGATGCGTCAATCGCGTCAATGACAGCGGCTTTAGCAAATTTTGGCGGAACAAAGACAACCGATGTATTGGCTCCTGTTGCCTTCATGGCTTCTGCAACAGTGTTAAAAACAGGAAGTGCGTGGCCATCTATGTCGACGCTTTGTCCACCTTTACCAGGTGTAACTCCGCCTACAATTTTTGTACCTGAAGCCAACATGCGTTTTGTATGTTTTGTTCCTTCAGCGCCTGTCATTCCTTGCACAATGACGATGCTCTTATCATCAATAAAAATAGACATTACTTGGCCGCCAATTCTGCAGCACGATTTGCTGCTCCATCCATGGTGTCCACTTGTTCAATGAGCGGATGTGCGGCAGCCTTTAAAATTGCACGTCCTTCAATCACATTGTTTCCATCAAGTCTGACAACAATCGGTTTCGTTGCCTTTGAACCCAATAAATCCAACGCTTGAACAATGCCGTTAGCAACAGCATCACACGCGGTAATTCCACCAAAGACATTTACGAAAACACTCTTTACATCTGAATCACCTAAAATAATTGAAAGTCCATCAGCCATAACTTGTGCAGATGCGCCTCCACCAATATCTAGGAAGTTAGCTGGTCTGACTCCCCCAAATTTTTCTCCTGCATACGCAACAACATCGAGCGTGCTCATCACAAGGCCTGCGCCATTGCCAATAATTCCAACTTGGCCATCAAGCTTTACGTAATTGAGATCTTTTTCTTTAGCTGCAGCTTCTAGGGCATTTGTTGCAGCGTGATCAATCAGTGCTTCGTGATCTGGATGTCTAAAGCCTGCGTTGTCATCCAAGGTTACTTTTCCATCGAGTGCAATAACTTTTCCATCAACTGTCTTTACTAGTGGGTTAATTTCGACGAGTGTGGCATCTTCAGATTGGAAAACCTTCCACAGAGTTAAAAGAACTTTTTCCACTTGTGGAGCTACATCGGCAGGAAAGGCAGCTGCTGTAACAATCTCTCTGGCTTTCTCTGTTGAAATGCCCACGTTTGCATCGACAGGAATTTTGGCGAGTTTTTCAGGTGCAGTATGTGCAACTTCCTCAATATCCATTCCGCCCGATACTGATGCCATGACAAGAAATGTTCGGTTCGAGCGATCTAGCAGGATTGCTAAGTAATACTCAGATTCAATTGGGGCAGCTTGGGCAATCATTACTGTGCGAACAGTGTGACCCTTGATATCCATGCCAAGAATTGCACCGGCTTTTTCTTTGGCTTCATTTGCATCAGCAGCTACTTTTACGCCGCCGGCTTTTCCGCGTCCGCCAACTTTTACTTGCGCTTTTACGACAACTTTTCCGCCAATTTTTGTAGCAGCATCGTGTGCTTGATCTGGAGTAGTTGCAATGGCAGCAGATAGCACGGGGATTCCGTGTTTTTCAAAGAGATCTCGTGCTTGGTATTCAAAGAGATCCACAGAAAACTCCACTCATATCGAAAAAGTATTTGCTAATACTAGAGCTTCTCAACTGGTGCATAACGCAGCAGCAATCGCTTCTCACCGTACTGACCGAAGTTTATGGTGGCTTCGGACTTATCGCCCTCACCTGCAATGGCTACAACAGTTCCGAGTCCAAATGTGTCATGTGACACACGTTCACCAACGGCCAATTCCATCGCAGTGCTTTTCTTTCCTGTTGCACGCGGTGGTGGCGCCGTTGCCACACGAGACTTCTTCGTAAGCGATGGAGATAGTGATGAGGAAGATCCACCGTGATTTCGCCACTCAATTATTCCTTCAGGAATTTCATCAAGGAAACGTGATGCAGGGTTATAGGTTGGAGATCCCCATGAAGATCGATACTCCGCACGAGAAATGTAGAGCCGCTTTTCTGCGCGAGTAAGTCCAACGTAAGCAAGTCGTCGCTCTTCTTCTATTTCATCTTTCTCGCCCAAAGTTCGCGAGTGAGGAAATATTCCATCTTCCATTCCTGTAAGAAAAACCGTTGGGAACTCTAAACCTTTGGCGGTGTGAAGAGTCATGAGAGTGACAACGCCACCGTGGTCCTCGCCTTCTGGAATTTCATCTGCATCAGCAACAAGTGAAACTTTTTCAAGAAAACCGGCGAGTGAAATTTCTTCATCTTCACCGAGTTCTTCAAAGGGTCTTTCTTCATACTCCATTGATACTGCGACTAATTCTTTAAGGTTTTCGACACGAACCTCATCTTGAGGATCTGTACTCATTGATAGTTCTGAAAGCAATCCAGATTGTTCGAGAATTGCTTCAATAATTATTGATGGACGAGTCTTTGCTTCAACCAGAGTTCGAAGCGCCACCATCATAGAAACAAACTCTTTGACTGATTGCGCGGCACGGTTTGGCATATCTGGCGCTTGATCGCATTGAGACAATCCGCTCCAGAAAGAAAGATTGTTGCTCTGCGCATAGAGATCTACACACTCAATTGCACGATCACCGATTCCGCGCTTTGGAACATTAATGATTCTACGCAGAGAAATTTCATCTTCTAGATTGGCGAGCACTCGCAAATATGCCAACAAATCTTTAATTTCTTTTCGCTCATAAAATCGAAGACCTCCAACGACTTTGTAAGGCAGAGCCGAACGCATGAATACTTCTTCAAATACGCGAGATTGGGCGTTAGTGCGATAAAAAATCGCTGTATCTCCTGGTTCGGATTGACCGCTTCGCTGCAATTCGCGAATTTCATCTTTAATAAACTCTGCTTCATCGTGCTCGGATTCTGCAACGTATCCAATCAACGGTGCACCAGAACCAGCTTCAGACCATAAATTCTTTTCCTTGCGGCTCTCGTTTTTTGTAATTACTGCATTAGCGGCCGAGAGAATATTCTGCGTTGAACGATAATTTTGTTCGAGTAAAACTGTTGTTGCATTTGGATAATCCAATTCGAATTGAAGAATGTTGCGAATCGTTGCACCACGAAACCCATAAATTGATTGATCAGCATCGCCCACAACGCAGAGTTCAGCTGGCGCTAAACCCTCTTGGGCGGTGCCAACTAACTCTTTTACCAAGATGTACTGAGCGTGGTTTGTATCCTGATACTCATCCACGAGCACATGCTTAAAGCGTGATCGCAAACGTGCTTTTGCTTCAGGAAACTTCTGCAGCACTTCTACTGTTTTTAAGATCAGATCATCGAAATCCATGGCATTGGCTTGCTGCAATCGACGTTGATAGACCGCATAGACATCGGCAACCACCTCTTCGAACTGATTCTTGGTAGCGTTTACGTAATCATTCGGTCCCATCAATTCATTTTTAGCATTAGAGATAATTGACTGAAACTGTCTGGGTGGATAACGCTTAGGATCTAAGTTGAGCTCCTTGGAAACAATTGTGATGAGTCGCAAACTATCTGCTGAGTCATAAATGCTAAAAGAATTGCCATATCCAAGACGCACGGCCTCTTGCCTTAATAATCGAACGCATGCAGAGTGAAATGTTGAAACCCACATGGATTTAGCAACAGGGCCAACAAGGGCTGCAACGCGATCTTTCATTTCGCCGGCTGCTTTATTTGTAAAGGTAATTGCCAAAATTTCATATGGAGCGACACCGCGTCTAGCCATTAAGTATGCAATTCTGCGAGTAAGTACTCGAGTTTTTCCAGAACCAGCACCAGCGACGACTAAAAGTGGTCCACCGCTATGAATTACAGCTGCTTGCTGTTGCGGATTGAGCCCTTCTAATAAGGGGTCGGTACTTTCCATAGCGGTGAGTCTATTAGGCTTGCGATATGGAACCGATCGCAGATAGCGAAATCAAGCGCGTACTTGTTATAAACGCCCACCCTGATGATTCCGATTTCGGCGCATCCGGAACAATTGCACAGTGGGTAAAAAAAGGAATACAAGTGTCATACGTGTTCTGCACAAATGGTGACCAAGGTGGCGAAGAGTCAGGAATCGCTAAAGAAGATATGCCGAAAGTGCGTCAACGCGAACAACGCGAAGCCGGGGCTGTTATCGGCGTAACTGACATTACATTTTTAGATTATGTCGATGGTCACCTCGAAGCGACGATTGCACTGCGTAAAGACATTGTTCGCCAAATTCGTCGAGTACAACCAGATCGAATGGTGTGCCAGAGTCCTGAGCGCAATTGGGAAAGAATTGGTGCTAGCCATCCAGATCACTTGGCAGCTGGTGAAGCTGCTGTTCAAGCGGTTTATCCAGATGCGCGCAATCCTTTTGCGTTCACTGATTTGTTAGAGAAAGAAAATTTACAACCTTGGAAAGTGCGCGAAATTTGGATGATGGGATTTTCTAATCCAGATCACTTTGTGGATGTTACTGAAACCTTTGAGCTAAAAATGAAGGCCTTGCATGCTCATGCTTCACAAACCTCGCACAACGCAGAGTTAGAAAAAATGGTTCGCGAATGGGGCGAACGTAATGCTGCTGCCGCAGGTTTGCCACTAGGACGCCTTGCTGAGGCGTTCAAGATTGTAAATACAAATTAGTTAACTAACTAAAACCTTTTGTATCGCGATAGTTTTGGCAGGCTTTCCATCTGGTGCTCCACCTACTGCGCCAGCTTTACCAATCGCTTTAACAATATCTAAGCCAGATGTAATGGTTCCCCAAATTGTGTAACTTGGAGCAAGAGTTGTGTTTGCGTACACCAAGAAGAACTGGCTGCCATTTGTATTTGGTCCTGAATTCGCCATCGCAACTGTGCCTTCTGGATAATTGTTTTCAATGTTCTCAGGCAAATTCTCATCTGGGTATGTGAATTCAGGTCCGCCACCGCCAGTTGCTGTTGGATCTCCACATTGCAAAACAAACAAACCTTCTGTTGTTAAGCGATGACATAGGGAGTCATCGTAAAAACCACCCTTGGCAAGAGCTGCGATAGATGTCATCGTAAATGGGGCTTTTGAACCAACCGCACTAATTACGATATCTCCGCAATTGGTAACTAGAGTAAAAGTCTTTGGAAATTTGGTGAGGACAGCTGTCGGAGTTGGGATTTTAACTGGATCGTGGGCTGTTGCATTTGTTTCAGAGCAGTTGATGTCATCTTCAGTAGCAGGAGCCGTCTGAGATACGTCATCACTGCCGATACTGGTATTTGTGCTGTCACTACCGCATCCTGTCAAAGTTATTGTAATCATCGTTAGAAAAATTATTGAGACCTTTTTGTAGCGTGACATTTTTACTCCCACTCGATTGTTGCTGGCGGCTTACTGGTTACATCTAACACGACTCGATTTACTTCACGAACCTCATTTGTGATTCGTGTCGAAATCTTCTCAAGAACTTCGTAGGGAACACGTGACCAATCCGCAGTCATTGCGTCTTCACTAGATACTGGACGAAGAACTATGGGGTGACCATACGTACGGCCATCTCCTTGAACTCCAACACTTCGGACATCAGCGAGCAAAATAACTGGGCACTGCCAAATATCACGATCGAGTCCTGCGCTCTTTAACTCTTCACGTGCAATCAAATCTGCGGCTCGCAAAATTTCTAAACGATCGCGTGTAACTTCTCCGATAATTCGAATTCCAAGACCCGGACCAGGAAATGGTTGGCGCCAGACAATCTCTTCAGGTAAACCTAATTCGATACCAACGCTTCTAACTTCATCTTTAAACAAAGCGCGCAATGGTTCGACCAAACTAAATTTAAGATCATCGGGCAAACCGCCAACATTGTGATGTGACTTGATATTTGCTGTGCCTGTTCCGCCACCAGATTCGACTACATCTGGATACAGAGTTCCTTGCACTAAGTATTCGACTTCTCCACCACTTGCAATATCACGAGCAGCTTTTTCAAATGATCGTATGAATTCGCGACCAATTATCTTGCGCTTTGTCTCTGGATCACTGACGCCTTTCAGTGCGTCTAAGAACTGATCCACTGCATCAACCACGACAAGATTAACGCCAGTGGATGCAACAAAATCTCTTTGCACTTGCTCTGATTCGCCACTACGTAGCAAACCATGATCTACAAAGACGCAGGTCAATTGATTTCCTACTGCTTTTTGAATAATTGCAGCGGCCACTGCAGAGTCAACTCCACCTGATAGACCACAGATCACGCGCTTTGTGCCAATTTGTTGACGCGCTTTTTCGATTTCTGTTTGTGCAATATTTGCTGTTGTCCAGGTTGTATTGCACTTAGCAATATTGACAAGCCAATTCTTCAAAATTGCCTGCCCATGTTCTGAATGCAGAACTTCGGGATGGAATTGAACACCAGATAGATGTCCGTTAGCACTTTCAAATGCAGCAATTAATGTATCACTCGTACTTGCTGTGACACTAAATCCACACGGTGCTTCTGTGACAGCATCTCCGTGGGACATCCACACTCGTTGCTCTGATGGCAAAGATGCAAAAACTTTTGAACCAGCTTTAACTTTTAATTGCGTGCGCCCAAACTCTGATTTACCTGTCTGGCTTACGACGCCACCCAACGCTGCAGCCATTGCTTGAAAACCATAACAAATTCCAAAGATTGGAATGTTTAAAGCAAAGATTGCTGGATCAACTGATGGCGCATTTTCTGCATACACACTAGATGGACCACCAGAGAGAATTATTGCTTCAGGATTTTTCGCGCTTACTTCGGCCGCTGAAATAGATGATGGAACAATCTCTGAGTAAATATCTGCTTCACGGACTCGGCGTGCGATGAGTTGCGCATATTGCGCACCAAAATCAACAACCAGAACTCCGTGAGGATTAGGCACGATGAATAAGTACTTCTACTCGCTGGAAAGATTTAACATCTGAATAACCAGTTGTTGCCATCGCACGTCGAAGTGCGCCAAAAAGATTCATTGATCCATCAGCTGCGTGAGATGGTCCAAGCAGAATTTCTTGCAGAGTGCCAGAGGTACCAACAGCAACTCTTTCACCGCGTGGAAGTTCTTGGTGATGCGCCTCTGAACCCCAGTGCCAACCAAGTCCAGGTGCTTCGCTCGCTTTTGCAAGTGGTGAACCCATCATTACTGCGTCAGCGCCACATGCAATTGCTTTAGCAATGTCACCGCTACGACCAACGGAACCATCTGCAATAACGTGAACATAACGTCCACCAGATTCATCAAGATATTCGCGTCGAGCTGATGCAACTTCTGCAACAGCAGATGCCATCGGTACTTCGATTCCCAAAACTTTTCTTGTTGTGTGTGCAGAGCCACCACCAAAACCAACGAGCACACCCGCAGCACCTGCTCGCATTAAGTGAAGTGCACCAGTTGCAGTTGCAACTCCACCAACAATGACAGGCACATCGAGTTCGTAAATAAACTTTTTTAGATTGAGAGCTTCAGTTTCTGCAGCAACGTGTTCGGCGCTCACTGTTGTTCCGCGGATTACGAAGATATCTACACCGGCATCGATGACCGCTTTATGTAGCTCGGCAGTTCTTGCGGGTGAAAGTGATGCCGCAACTGTTACGCCAGCATCTCGAATTGTTTTGATTCGTTCTTTAATGAGCTCTGGTCTAATGGGTTGTGAATAAATCTCTTGCATACGCTTTGTTGCGTGCTTATCTGGCATAGATGCAATTTCACCGAGTGGAATTCGTGGATCTTCATAACGAGTCCACAATCCTTCAAGGTTTAGAACACCTAATCCCCCGAGCTTTCCAATTGCAATTGCAGTCTCTGGTGAGACAACAGAGTCCATTGGCGCTGCCATCATTGGTAAATCAAATTTGTACGCATCAATTTGCCATGAAGTTGAAACTTCGAGCGGATCGCGTGTACGTCGACTTGGAACGATTGCGATGTCGTCGAAGGAATAAGCCTGGCGGGCTCTCTTTCCGGGAGCTAACTCAATATCGCTCATGATTTTCCCTTCGGTGACTTTGTTCTCTGGCTTTTAATTCTTTTGGGAATAATTTGGGGCATCTGCAACGTGTAATACATCGTGCGGATGGCTCTCTTGTAAACCTGCTGCAGTAATTTGAATGAGTCGGCCTTCACGTCGAAGTGTTTCTATATCTGGAGCCCCTGCATAACCCATACCTGAACGCAATCCGCCAACTAATTGGTGGACAACATCTGCTGCAGATCCACTGTACGAAACCTTTCCTTCGATTCCTTCAGGAACTAATTTGTCTTCTGAAAGTACATCGTCTTGCATGTATCGATCTTTGGAGTACGACTTCTTTTCTCCGCGAGATTGCATTGCACCAAGTGAACCCATTCCGCGATACGCCTTATATTTGCGTCCATCAATTTCTACGAGTTCGCCCGGAGATTCATCACACCCTGCAAGTAATGAGCCAAGCATTACCGAATGCGCACCAGCAACAATTGCTTTAACAATGTCACCTGAATATTGCAATCCACCATCTGCAATAAGTGGGATACCTGCTTTTGCACACGCCTTGCTGGCTTCCATGATCGCGGTAATTTGTGGAACACCAACACCGGCAACAACACGAGTGGTGCAAATAGAGCCTGGTCCAACTCCAACTTTTACCGCGTCCGCTCCAGCATTAATAAGTGCTTGTGCTCCGGCGCGAGTTGCAACGTTTCCACCAATTACTTGTGTCGCAGAAGAGTAATTTTTAATACGAGCGATTGCATCTAGAACTGCTCGGTGATGTCCATGCGCGGTATCTACAACAACTACATCTACGCCAGCTTCAATGAGTGCTTGTGCGCGACTAAATCCATCATCACCAACGCCAACTGCAGCGCCAGCTAGACCAACGTTTTTAACTAACTTAACGTGAGTTACTTGCTCTTCAATCGGCAAATTTCTATGAATGATTCCGATGCCGCCTGCTTTTGCCATCGCAATCGCCATCGCAGATTCGGTAACGGTATCCATGGCAGATGAAACAAGTGGAACTGCGAGTGAAATTGTACGAGTGAGCCAGGTCCCTGTATTTACTTCGCTAGGAACAACTTCGGAGGCATCTGGAAGTAATAAAACATCATCGTAGGTAAGGCCAAGCATTGCGATTTTTTCGCTATCGCTACTCATCGCTGCCCTCCTTCAACCTAGCCTCATCCAAGAAGGTCAGAGTCTATCGGTGCTTTAAGCCCCAACAGCCCGCGCAATTTCCTCACATGCGAAGTTCAAATCAGGGGTTTGTGTCATTTCTGCGCAATCACTTCCACGCCATCCTGGGCCACCCAATAGAACTCGTGGGGCTGGGCGCACGGCGGGTAAATCTCTGAAGAATGATGGATCAGCATTTTCAACTAATTGTGCCCACAAGAAAATTGCAGGAGGTGCAAATTTTTCAACCATGGCTTCGAGTGCTGCAAATGGAGTGCGCGCTCCGAGGAAGTGACACTCGATATTTCTTTCAGCAAGAGCAGCAGTCAGTGCGTGAATTGCAAGTGAGTGCATCTCCTCGCCCACGGATGCAACGAGAACTGGTCGTGGATTAATGGGTTTCTTAATCTCGGATGCGCTTTCACGGAAAACTCGCTTGAGGGTTTCGGAGAAGAAGTGTTCGATTTCAATTCCTTCGCCAGTTTCTTCCCATGACTTACCGATGTGAACCAAGACCGGAACAATTACTTCTTGCCACGATCTAACTACGCCATATTGTTCAATGTCGTTGCGCAATAGACTTTCAATGAAATTTTTGTCCATGGCTATAGCTGCGTTATGTAATGCATCTATAACATCGTGCCGGTCAGAAAATCCGTGAACGATTTTCTCAAGCTTCGGAGTGCTCTTGGTGCTGAGAGCTTTTTCAGCAGCTTCTGCAGGTGACATGCCCGCGATGATTAAACGGCGCATGGTTGTTAACTTGGCTAGATCATCTTTGCCATAACGGCGATGCGATCCACTCTCGTGTTCGGTAGGACCTATGCCGTATCGCCTCGCCCATGTTCGAAGGGTTGCCGGGGCTACACCTAGGCGCCTGGCTACGGCTGCGACGGTTAATAGCTCTTCCACAGGCCTATCGTGGCGTGATGCGACGCAAATCACCACTTGGAATGGGCTGTTTTGGCAAAAAATGGGCACAGATGCTTGAACAACCTATGAAACGGTTGTACCTTATACGTATGGCTGAAATTTCACGTTTACCCCAACCGATCGCTGATCATTGGGAGTGGCAATACGAAGGTTCATGCCGCACGCTTCCATCTGAAATGTTCTTTCATCCAGATGGCGAACGTGGCCCACGCCGACGTAATCGTGAAAACGCAGCAAAAGCAATTTGTGCGGCCTGCCCAGTAATTGTGCAATGTCGTGAACATGCATTGGCCGTACAGGAACCATACGGAATTTGGGGCGGATTATCTGAAGAAGATCGCTTAGCAATTATCGGCGATGAAAAACCGTCAGAGGTTTATCACGCTTCATAATTTGGAATTTAAATATCTAGGGTAAATAAAAAACCCCTTCGCATGATGCGAAGGGGTTTTTTATTATCTAACTAGTGTGAGTGTCCACCAGGTCCGTGTGAGTGTCCGTGGCCGCCAGCATCTGGTGCTTCATCAGCAGGACGTTCGTAAACAACAGCTTCTGTTGTAATAAACATCGCTGCAATTGATGCCGCGTTAGCAAGTGCTGATCGAGTTACTTTCACTGGATCGATTACGCCATCTTTTGCAAGATCGCCGTAGACATCAGTTGCTGCGTTGAAACCTTCGTGAGCTTTCATTGCGCGAACTTTTGCTACAACTACGTAACCTTCAAGTCCTGCGTTTTCTGCAATCCAACGAAGTGGTTCGTCGCACGCCTTGCGAACAAGACGAACACCGACTGCTTTGTCTCCAGTAAAGCCAAGATCGCCTTCGAGTGCATCGGCTGCGTGAACAAGTGCTGCTCCTCCGCCGATAACGATGCCCTCTTCAACTGCTGCGCGAGTAGCAGAAATTGCATCCTCAAGGCGGTGCTTCTTCTCCTTGAGTTCTACTTCTGTGTGTGCGCCAACCTTGATTACGCAGACTCCACCAGCGAGTTTTGCAACACGCTCTTGGAGCTTGCCGCGATCCCACTCTGAATCTGTTGTTGATAATTCGTTGCGGATTTCTTGAACACGAGCGGCGACGAGTTTCTTGTCTCCGGCTCCGTCAACAATTGTGGTTGCATCCTTTGAAATCACAATACGACGTGCTTTACCAAGGGATTCGATACCAACTTGATCAAGCTTCATTCCAATTTCAGTTGAAATGACTGTGCCGCCTGTAAGAACTGCAATGTCTTCAAGCATCGCCTTGCGACGATCTCCGAAGCCAGGTGCTTTAACTGCAGCTGAAGCGAATACTCCACGCATGCGGTTTACAACCAGAGTTGAAAGAGCTTCTCCTTCAACATCTTCGGCAATAACTAGCAGCGGCTTTGATGCTTGTGCAATTTTTTCAAGAATTGGAAGTAGCTCTGCGAGCGCAGAAATTTTGTTTCCAACGATTAAAACGTAAGCATCTTCTAGGACAGCTTCCATACGGTCTTGATCTGTAACAAAGTATGGAGAGATGTAACCCTTATCAAATTGCATACCTTCAGTGAACTCGAGTTCGAGTGCGGTTGTTGAGGCCTCTTCAACTGTGATGACGCCATCTTTGCCAACCTTGTCCATCGCTTCTGCGATGAGATCTCCGATTATGCGATCTTGAGCGGAAATTGTTGCAACGTCTGCAATCTGTGCCTTGTCATTTACGACAGTGGCGTTAGCGCGTAGGCGCTCTGAGATTGCAATAACTGCGGCTTCAATTCCGAGCTTGAGATCCATAGGTTGTGCACCCGCTGCAAGATTACGAAGTCCTTCTTTAACCATTGCTTGAGCAAGGACGGTTGCAGTTGTTGTTCCATCTCCTGCGACGTCATTGGTCTTGGTTGCAACTTCTTTAACAAGCTGTGCGCCCATGTTTTCAACAGGGTCTGAGAGTTCGATTTCTTTGGCAATTGTTACGCCATCGTTGGTAATTGTTGGTGCGCCGTATGACTTTGAGATAACTACGTTGCGACCCTTAGGTCCCAGAGTTACCTTGACAGTGTCCGCCAAAATATTGACGCCGCGCTCCATTGCACGACGAGCATGCTCGTCGAAATCTAGAATCTTTCCCATTTACTTCTCGATAACAGCGAGAATGTCACGAGCAGATAGAACTAAGTACTCTTCATTGTTGTACTTTACTTCTGTTCCGCCGTACTTGCTATAAAGAACTACATCGCCAACCTTGACATCCATAGGAACGCGAACGCCATCATCAAAGCGACCTGGTCCAACAGCAATTACTGTGCCTTCTTGTGGCTTCTCTTTTGCTGTATCTGGGATTACAAGACCTGATGCAGTCGTTGTTTCAGCCTCATTGGCCTTTACGACAATGCGATCTTCAAGCGGCTTAATGGCTACAGCCATGGGTATTACTCCTCTGTATCTCTGTGTCTAAACGGATGGGTCCAGAGCCGCAATTAGCAGACTCGACCCTTGAGTGCTAACGCCAAGAATACGCGTGGCTATTCCCCATGCGCAAATTAAGGTTTATACGCTCACATTCGTCACAGCAAGGCTGGATGACGCACTTAAATCAATGGCTGAGGCAGCCCGCCCGGCGCTACTCATGAGAGATCCGAGAGCCGCAACCATCGCCCCGTTATCTGTGCAGAGCAATGGTGAGGGGATTCGCAGTTCAATGCCTGCTACCTGGCATCGCTGCTCGGCTAACTCTCGAAGTCGTGAATTCGCCGCAACGCCGCCAGCGATTACCAAACTTTCGATTCCAGTTGCCTTACATGCAGCAAGTGATTTTTGAATAAGCACATCAACTATTGCTTCTTGAAAAGATGCAGCGACATCGCCTCGTTTGTATTCAGGTGTTGACTCTAAATATCGTGCAACGGCTGTCTTAAGACCAGAGAATGAAAAATCATATGGACGAGTGCGCCAATCTTCGACCTGCGTTAATCCTCGTGGAAAATTGATTGCATCACGATTGCCACTTTTTGCCTCTAGATCTACGGCTGGTCCTCCCGGAAAACCCAATCCCATTACGCGTGCAATTTTGTCGAATGCTTCACCAGCTGCATCATCCATCGTTGAACCTAATGATGTAACAGATGATGTGATGTCATTGATTTGCAAAATAGATGAGTGCCCGCCGCTGACAAGTAATGCAATTGTTGGATCAAGTGGCTTGTCATGAGTTAAATAGTCAACACTGATATGAGCAGCAAGGTGGTTAACTCCATAGAGAGGTTTATCTAATGCCAGCGCAATTGCTGCTGCCGTAGATGTTCCGACCAAGAGTGCACCCACCAAGCCTGGGCCAGCAGTAACTGCAATTGCATCAACATCGTTAAGTGAAACCTTGGCACTTTTTAGTGCGCGATCCAGTGCTGGAATCATCGCCTCGACATGTGCTCTGCTGGCAATTTCTGGAACGACGCCACCGAAGCGTGCATGTTCTTGAACGCTGGATGCAATTTCATTAGCTAATAATGTGCGTCCTCTGACGATCCCGATTGCGGTTTCATCGCATGACGTTTCGATTCCTAAGACAAGTGGTTGGCTCATGACAACTCTTTTCTCATGACATGAGCTTCTAATCCAGGTCCGTAATAATTCTTACGTGTATTAATAATTGAATAACCGAGTGATTGATAGAGTGCAATTGCAGATGTGTTGTCGACTCCAACTTCGAGCATCATCGAAGGCGATACCCGCATCTGTGCCCACTTTTCGAGGGATTCCATAAAGTGACGGGCAATTCCTTGTCTGCGCGCTTCTGGTAATACAGCAACCGTTAAAACATCCGCATCGACTCCTGATGCAACAACCATGACGCCTGCGTATCCGACAATCTGTTTATCCGAGTTAAGTGCCACAATGAAATAACGAGTCTTTGGAATTCCAGAAAACTCTTCTTTGAATTGGCCCATAGACCACGGAGAATCAGAAAATAGTTTGCGCTCCATAGAAACTAGTACCGGAAGATCGAGTGGCATTGCTTCGCGATAAGTAATATCCATTATCGCTCCGATATTGGAACAGCATCAGGGCGGCGTAAATACATTGGTTGATCAACTGGCTGCAGTGTGGGAAATATAGATACGTCAGGAAAAGTAGCCTGGGGTGCCAATCCATACTTATGTGCGCCTTCGCCAACAAAAGTTTGTCCGACAACTTCACTAGGAATATTCACATGTGGCCCATCAACTCGTCTGCCATCTTTGTACGCTGCCCAATAAATTTCTTTGCGTCTTGCATCCGTTGCTGCGATGTATTCGGATGCAGTGCTCACAATTGCATCGAGTGAGCACACACCGCGCAATTCAATTTTTCTGGCCCAGGCAAATGCTTGGGCAAAGGAAATTCCTGCACGCAAACCCGTATACGGCCCTGGACCCATTCCAACAATTACTGAGGTTATTTCATTGTTAATTACCAGAGCTTTTTGAACCAAACGCGGAACAGCTTCGGCGTGCGCCGTTGCTCCATCCTCAAACTCTGACCACTTCACTTTGCCTTCAACAATTAACGCAACTGATGTTCGAGATGTTGCTGTATCTATTGCTAATACAACGCTCATGCTGAAAAACCTGCCCAGCGTTTGCCGACACAGTTAAAGGAAACGTTTCGGACTTCATCGCTTCTATCAATTGTTATCTCTAAACGTTCATCTGAAAGACGAGCAGATTCCGCGCCGCCCCACTCGATAACGGTGACAGCGTTTTCTCGATCAGTATCTAGGTCGAGATCATCTAAAAACAAAGCAGCTCTATTTGAATCCAGTAAGCGATACACATCCACATGAATCAACGGCAGTGGCGCCTCGTAAATTTTGGAGATTACAAATGTTGGCGAAGTAACTCCTGAAATTCCAAGTGCTTGAGCAATACCTTGTACCAAAACGGTTTTTCCTGCTCCTAATGCGCCATTAAGTAAAATCACATCTGCCGGCTTTAACTGAGCGCCAATTCTTGCGCCGAGCTCGTGCATCTCTGTGGCGCTGGAAATGTGAATCATGATTGTCCAAAGTTTAGCGGCAAAAGTAGAAGGGCCCCAGGTTTACTGGAGCCCTTCTACTTATGAACCGTTAGTGATTAACGATCAGCGAACATCAATTCAGGTTTGAAATCTGGATCGATGAACATATTTGGATTCTTCTTAATTGCTGACTTAGCAGTTGCTAGTGAAGGCAACTTGCCGGTCTTGCCTGCATTTGCAAGCATCTTGGCAATAATTAGAAGGTCTGCGTTTGCATACATAGCGTGGCTTGTTCCAGTTGTTGGGATTACCGGTGTTATTGGGCTTCCCACTGAATCAAACTTTGTATATGTATCTGGTGGCTTGTTCCAAATATTTAAGAGCATGCCTTTCTTTGCAGAACCTGAAGCTACATTTTCCTCATACAGCTCTTTGAACTTCTGAATGAATCCAGCTGGAGTCACTTGATCAGCAGTCTGTGAGATTGTAATTGTTGGAATTGTTACTGCACCTGAATAAGCAGATTGCTCATTCTGGATGCAGTTAACAGCAGCAGGTGTTCCCTTTACGCGAGGTGCAGCTGGATTGAGCTTATTGAGATAAGCCAACATTCCAGCAGCAGATGCTTTGCCAGTAAGTCCAGCGGCATATACATCTCCATTGTCGCCAAGACGTGCTGCGTAATCGGTTGCGGTGTTATCAAAAATTGTTCCACCACACTTGACTTCAAAGTCATAGTTTCCGATGAGCGCAGTAGCAGCTGCTGTGAATCCATTTTCTAGGACACCTAGCGCTGGGCTAATTGCTAGACCAAATGATGTTTCAAGTGGACCGGCAGGACCAGAAGATGCGTCATAAGTATTTGACTGCACTGGAACACCAGCGAGCAAGCCAATCAATAGCACTGCGCTACGAACTGGGATTGCTTTCATGGTGTCTGGAACCTTTGATGAAGCTGGCCACGCTGGTGTTTGCGGATTAGCTTTAATGGCCGCCTGGATTGCGCCAAAGGCTGTCAAAACTTTACCGACATCGCCCAAGTACTCGGCATACCCAGCTGATCCTGATGAATATCCATTTCCTTTGATTGTTGGATCAAAGAAAGTTTTGAATAACCATAAGAAGTCATTGGCATATGTGAACTGAGAATTAGCTGAACCAGCCATGTGCAAGTTTGCAGCCGCATCAATCACATCGTATTTCTCAGATAGTGATTGAGAAATCGCTCCACCTAGTGAGTCGCCCCAAGAAACAATCTTGTTGATTTTTGGAAACTTTGAGCGAGCTTCAACGATGAGTTGCAAGTTGTTATTGACAGCTTCTGGTACAGACCAACCCTGTCTTGAGATACCAGATGCTGCAAGTGCATACCCCTGCTTAAGAAGTTCTTGAGCAATGAACTCTTGATCGGCAGCCGTACGTCCTGGTGCGATTTCTACAGACATATCAACTACGTAACCATTTGGTCGAATGATAGGAATCTTAGGCATGTTGTGATTGCC
>Ga0315900_10003105_pt1 | contig 24576 bp, 15 predicted proteins | sample LakEriMetagenome_FD_203521 | JGI IMG/M metagenome (GOLD analysis project Ga0315900, IMG submission 203521) | Freshwater fungal communities from buoy surface, Lake Erie, Ohio, United States - Buoy 12 MA114 | ecosystem: Environmental > Aquatic > Freshwater > Lake > Lake biofilm | place: USA: Lake...
AATGAACTAAAAGCCTTGGAAATTCAGGTGCAGCTTTACAACAGCATCACCAATAATTATTTCCAGCTTTTAGAGGCAGAAAATGAAAAATTCAGACAGGGCGAAAGCTCCATCTTCCTGATTAACACGCGTGAGCAACGGTGGCTGGATGCTCAATTGAAGTACCTGAAACTAGTCGCTACTTACAAGAAAACAGAATTAGCTTTACTCTGGGCAACTGGTGGATATTAACCATACCCGTACCCAATGAAAAAGCCCCGCCTTCGGATTATCCGAGGACGGGGCTTTTTTCAAGATCCAGAATCAGCTTACATGTTACCTGGCAGTAAAAACAATCGGTCCCAATTGATACCGTTGCCAATAGAACCATTTTTCGTGCTAAACCACACCAATACTGGTTTACCGACAATGTGATCCTCCGGCACATAGCCCCAGATACGGGAATCTTCCGAGTTGTGTCGGTTATCACCCATCATCCAGTAGTAATTCTGACGGAACGTATAACTGGTGGCTGGCTGACCATTGATCAAAATCTGATCGCCCGTCACCTTAACGGTATTGTGCTCATAGTCGCGGATCAAACGTTCGTAAAAAACAATACTACGTTCATCCAACTGGACAGTAGACCCTGCTTTGGGAATGTAAATTGGACCGTAATCGTCCACTGTCCATCCTCCACTCACTTTTGGACTGTTTGGGTACACATAGGTGGGGTCTGGAGGAAGGGCATACGGCAGCACACGCTCCACTTTCACATCTTCGCCCAAGGATTTGATTTGCTCCACTTGCTTTTGATCCAAGCTGAAATACCCTTTTGCTCTGGATAGTTCGTCCAGGCTGACTCCCCAAGCATCCATCTTTTTGTAATCAAGTGGCTTGGAGGATTGTACGCGGTACATGAACTGCATGTGCTCCGGATTGACCGCAGGCTGCCCATTTAGATAAAGCTGACCACCGCGAATTTGCAAACTATCACCGGCCACTGCTACACAGCGCTTGATATAATGGTCTTTTTTGTCTACCGGGCGGGTAACAATAGAAGGTTTTTTGCGGTCATTTTCCGGATTGCGCCTCCATTGATAGATATCCCAAACCCGATCGGGTGTAATCACTACACTATCACCAGCAGGGAAGTTAAACACCACAAGGCTATTTCGTTCTACCTTATCCCATCCAGGAAGGCGGTAGTAGGGCAAGGAAGGCTCTTCTAGGTAAGATTCCCGACCGAGCAGTCCACGGTTATTGCTGAAGCGGTTATGGATCAAGGGAAATTGAACCACGGTCATTGGCATCCGCAATCCATAAGAAGGTTTGCTGACAAACAAAAAATCTCCCACCTTAAGGGTGCCTTCCATAGAAGGTGTGGGAATTACATACGCTTCAAACAAGAACATTCGGATAAAAGCGGCTGCAAATACAGCGAAGACAATGGCTTCTGTCCATTCTCTGAGCGTAGATTTTCGGAAAGGGTTGTTGGTCTCCAACTTGCGAAGGGCCGCCTTGTCTTGCTTTTCAAGAGCGGTAGCATATGCGCGGTGGTAACTGCGCTCCTCTTCCAGCACTGGACCTTTGTAGGTGGCGGCAGTATCACGACCCAATTGAAAATAGGGGATTGGAGAGAAGATCACCGCTAATACGGAATCCCAAAATCCATGACGGCCAAAGGAGCGAATCAAGTCAATGCTCAAACCCGCATAAATAAAAATATTAACTACCGGGAAGAGCAACCAAAGGGCATAAGCAGGGGTTCGCCCAACTAATTTACACCACTCGACAGCAGCTACACCCGGGATCCAAGCTTTGTGCTCCGGTATGCCGGCCTTTCCAAATAACTTGGTCATGGTGTAGCCGTTCAAAACGTATAATACTATAAAAAAGATCAAAATGGACATAGTAAGAACTTCTTTGCAGGTTCAATTGAATTAAGATTGGGAACTGCGTTTCCGACGGGTTTTGAAGAGCTCAACGACTTCTTTCTCCTTCAGGAAACCAAATTCCTGGAAGTTCACAGAGACAAACTTCTTGATGTCCTGGTAGTCACGGCTGCGCTTGTCGGAATACCGCTTCAGCAGCTTGTTGACATAATCCATCGAAATCCGCTCCATTGCCTGGTTGAACTGTTGGTTGTCAAATATACGCATGTACAAGCCGAATATTTTGTTTAGTTCAAAATAATCTGCGTAATCGCGTTCCGTCAAGCCTTGAATCAGACGAGTGAAATAAACGAGCACCAGTCGGCGCAGACACTCCGTTTCCACCGATAATCCCTCGTGGGAGGCGTAAAAATCTTGTACGGCATCGATGGAATCCTGGTGTACATAACCCAAGCTGTGGATTTTGTCGGCGATCCGGTAGTAATCACTCACCTTATCAGGACGGCTCTTGTCAATTATTGCACTTGCCCGCTCATCTTGAACACTGGTGATTCCGGCTTTCGACTCATAGCAAGTCAACAAAAACTGTAAGTACTTTTCATCAAATTCCTGCAAAGCGCGCCGTTCCCGTTCAAAGTGCTTGCTTACCATCTCTTTCGTCGGCCCGTCCAGTTCCATATAATTGATATACATGGCTAACATTTCCAGGTACTCATCGGTGTTTTGGAGCTGTTCGTTGTTCAGAAAATCTTGAATCTGCTGGTGTAAACTTTGGTTGTCTCCCCCAACTTCGAAGCGCTTCATTAAAAACTGACGAAGTGCCGAGAAATTGGCTTTCATTTCCCCAAGAGAGGTTGGGAAATCTGCAGAAAAATACAGCTCATTCCGTAGCTGTCGAGCATATCGCTGGTACAACTCCGCCCGATCTTTGGTGTCCCGATACCGATCTGACTTTAGCTGCGTCAAAAAGGAACGCACCCGCTTGTTTTCTACCAAACTCAGCAAGTTAGTAATCCAAATATCGCTGGATAAGGCAAATCCCACCTGAATGGTTTGTCCAATCCGCTTCCGAAGTTGATCAAAATGTGGGCTGGCGCAGATAGCCAATAAAACATCTTTAAAGTGATCATTCGGGCGCAGGTAGCGAAACTGGTCACTCACCTCTCCCCTCAAAACGGCATAACCCAGTACCCGCGGAAGGTACAAGCCCTCAAACAATTCATTCAACAAATATTTTTCCAGGGTGACCAGCTGGAGAGGGGCTTCTGCTGCCACCCAGTGATGGAGTTCAGAAATGTACGGTTCAAACTGCTGACGGAGCTCCGTATACTGCTCTTCGTCCTCCTCTTCCATATATTGAGCCAACGCGGGTGACTCCTGAATAGCGGCTGCAATTTCCTGCAGACGCGCGTAATATTTTGGATCAAGTTCTTGCATATAGTGTTATTTTTTTACTAAAAAAAAGAAAAAACAGGTAAGAATTCCAAGCTCCTGTCAAATCAGGGGCCAAAAACGGAATTTTTAAGAGGATTAATGGAAAATATAGGTTAAATAACAGGTTATTTGAAAAAAGACCTGGTAAAACCAACAAGGGCTTTACCAGGTCTATATAATTCCATCTGAACAGTCAATGCAGACTGGTTGATTCATCCGGCAAGGACTACCGGAGAATTGCTTATTCAGCTGCTGTTTCTTCTGTTGCTTCTGCAGCGGCTTCTTCTACTGGTGCAGCTTCCTCTGCTGGAGCTTCCTCCACTACAGGTTTTGCCTTCACCTTGGCAACTCCATCAATTGCAACGCGCAAGGCCTCTTTCTTTTTAGAAATCTGGTCTTTGTGTGCAGTGATGGCCGCATCTTTTCCACTCATCCACTTTGCAAAGCGCTCGTTCGCTTGCTCTTGAGTGATGGAACCTTTGTTAACCCCTACTTGAAGGTGCTTCAAATACATAACTCCTTTATAACGAAGGATTGCTGCAACGGTGTCCGTCGGCTGGCCACCTACCATCAACCAGTGCAAAGCACGGTCGCGGTTCAATTCAATGGTTGCAGGTACCGTTAATGGATTGTACGTTCCGATTTTCTCAATGAAACGTCCATCACGAGGAGCACGTGCGTCCGCAGCTACGATGTGATAAAAGGGAGCCTTTTTACGACCCTTGCGCTGTAAACGAATTTTTACTGCCATAATACTGAAAATTTTAAAATGAGATAAAATCTCGCCCGACTCCTTACGACTAAGTAACACCGGGCTTTCCAAAAGAGGGGGCAAAAATACGACAAAACCCTACAACCTACAACTTTTATTCAAAATAAAATATGGAATCCATGAGAACCCACTTTTCACCTGGCTTTGACGTAGGAATAGCTTGTTGATAATTCCACATCAAATGTTCCCAAGCTTGAACCCGCTCATTCGTACTATCAGCAGTCGATTTCAACTCCCAGGAAAAGGAATCGAGCACCTCCACCAGCATCACCAAGCGATTGGCATGCCGAAAAATTTCCATGGATTGGATCCCGGAGGCCCGGATACTTTCCAGCACCTCTGGCCACACCTCCCGGTGGTAGGCGTCGTAGGCGGCCCATTTTTCGGGATCTGGCTGCAAATCAAGGATTAATGTATGCCTCGGCATTGATTGTCAACGGTTACGAGCTAAAAAAAATGAAGCTTGGGAGCGGTTTACAGATTAAATGCCGCTCCCCAACTCCTTACATAATTCGGGTACCCTCTGGAATAACGGCGCCTTTTTTGACCACTACAATTCCGTCGCGGACAACATACTCGGGCGTATCCACATCCGGCATCTGATCATTTCCTTTGATGACAACATTGTTGCCAATCCGGCAATCCTTATCCAAAATTGCTTGTTCAATGTGGCAATAATGCCCCACACCAAGGGGAATTTCCAACTCATCCTCCATCATTTCCTGCAGGGTCTGGTATTTATCATTACCCATGACAATGGTATTCTTAATCACTGTATTTTCTCCAATGCGCGATCGAATTCCAATTACCGCGGTGTCAATGAGTCGGGCGTGGATGATGGAACCCTCGGCAATCAACGCCCGGTTCAACTGGGTCCCCCCATAAAATTTGGCGGGAGGCAGGTTGCGGGAGCGGGTATAAATGCGTCGTTGCTGGTCAAATAAATCAAAGGATGGAATATGGTCCGTTAATTCGAGGTTTGCTTCAAAGAACGAACGGATGGTTCCAATATCGGTCCAGTACCCCTCGTATTGATAAGCGGCTACTTTGTATCCAGAATGGATAGCCGAAGGGATAATTTCCTTTCCGAAATCAACAGCATCCATGTTGGATTCAAACAAGTCAGCCAGCGCTTTTCGATTGAAAATATAAATCCCCATGCTCGCCATATACAGTTTTCCTCGGCGTTTGTTAGCCGCACTCACCTCACTCACCCAGGCAGGCAATTGATCTGTCTTGGGCTTTTCGATAAAGGACGGAATCATGCCGGCTGCATCCACTTTCATGATACCAAACCCGGTAGCATCGCGGGCATCTACTGGAAGACAAGCGATGGATACATCGGCCCCCTTTTCAACGTGGGAGCGCACCATGGCTTCAAAATCCATCTGATAGAGCTGGTCCCCCGATAATATTAACACATACTCAAACTCGTGCCGCTCGTAGTGAATCCGGCTCTGCCGCACTGCATCTGCGGTTCCCTGAAACCAATCCTTGCTTCCTGGGGTCTGTTCTGCCGCCAAAATATCCACAAATCCCCTCGAGAAGTAATCAAAATTGTAAGTGTTCTTTATATGGGCATTCAGGGAAGCAGAGTTGTATTGGGTTAAAACAAACATCCGTTTTACCCCCGAATTGATACAGTTGGAGATCGGAATATCAATCAAACGGTACTTGCCAGCGATGGGAACTGCCGGCTTGGAGCGCTGATCGGTCAAAGGAAACAACCTCGAACCAGCACCACCACCCAAAATAATGGAAATCATTTTATACATAACTGAATGTTTATTTTTTGTGATTAATTAACCAGGATTTGCCAACCGAATGTCTGCACCAACCACCCGATATACTTGTGCGTATTGCCTTAAAGCGTTCTCCCAGGAGGAATCAACTGCCATAATTCGTTTCCTGATCTGATTTAATGCACCTGGCTCCTCATGCCATAAATTGGCGGCCCGATACACTGCCTGCACGGCATCTTCTACACTAAATTGATCAAATCGAATACCGCGGCCGCTCCCATCTGGTTCACCCAAATCGGGAACCGTATCTTTCAAGCCCCCAATGGAACGCACGATAGGAATGGTTCCATAGCGAAGGGCATAGAGCTGATTCAGGCCACAGGGCTCCACGCGTGATGGCATGATCAAAAAATCGGAGCCTGCATAAATTTGATGAGAAAGCGCTTCGTTGTAATCAATCACCGCGTAACACCTACCTGGATAGCGATAGGCCAAGCCTCTGAATTCATTTTCAGTCCAGCTTTCTCCAGTCCCAAGCACCAAGAACGAAACGCGAGCGCCTGCAGCTAGAAAACGTTCATAAACCGAAGGTAGAAGATCACTTCCTTTTTCATGCACCATTCGACCGATAAAGCTCACCAGTGGCCAGGCTTGATCCAATCCAAACCGAGCGCACAAAGCTGCCTTGTTTTCGGCTTTAAAATCGGCAATGGCCGGTTCTGTTTCCTCCTGCAACCTCGCCTCAATCATTGGGTCCGTTTTGGGATCCCAGACCGCTGCATCAATTCCATTCACAATTCCCCATTGTTTTCTCCATTCCTGTCGAAACAAGGGTTCCAAACCAAGGCTGCTCTCGTGAAGCTCATATAAATAGGACTTAGAAACGGTCGTAACCGCCCATGCCGTTTTGATCGCTGTCGCCATCGGATTGATCGCTCCATTCCAGTCCAAAACCAGACCGGACCCTGCCTCGTGAGGAGGAATCAATCGATCGTTTTTCCAACTAAAGGCACCCTGATATTGTCCATTATGAATGGTAAACACCGTTGGAATGGGCGATAACTGCTGAAAATTAGGCATATACTTAACCATCCATGGAATCAACCCAGTGTGGTGATCATGGCAATGCAAAACCCTCGGGCGATCTTGCCAGGGAAAGGACAACAACCAATCCAATACTGCTTGCTGGAAGACAATAGAACGCAATACCTCATCCTCATAGGGAGCCCCGGAAGCATGCTGGTATATTCCCGGCCGATCATACAAACCCGGCAAATGCACCACAAAAAGTGGAAAACCAAGCTGATTCTCTACCAACTCGTGGATTTCAAACGGATAAGAGCGCCAATCTACCCAAACAGCTCCTCCATAGACCCGCTTCCAGTTGGCCGCTACAATCCATTTTGTTTCATATTTGGGCAGGATTGCGGCAGAAAGCACCCCTGCTTTGGTCATGTATTTAGGCAAAGAGCCTACTACATCTCCCAAACCACCTGTTTTGGCAGCCGGATAACACTCCGCTGAAATATGTAAGACCTGAATCATTTCCAAACCCGGTTTAATCCACTCCTGCCAAATTAACTTTGGAAAGCGGTTGTTAATAATGGTTGCCGAAATATACACCTTGTTCCTATTAATCAACTCTTCTATTCCCCAAAAATAAAAAAAGAGTCTAAAATGAATCGGCAAATCAAGGTGGGAAGAAGCCTGTTTACTTTGATGCGTTTTCACAGATTGAACCTTCAGGAGGTCATTTGCACTGTGGAAAGAGAAGCACCACAAATAATTGGATTTCTCTTCCAAACAATTTCATTCTCTTTTTCAATACATTTGCCAAATGAAACGATTTATTACACTACTTATCCTGCTGTGCCTGGCCTCCTTGCCCAGTGCCTTTTCCCAAAAAAAACCAATCGAAATGGAGGACATCCACCGCTGGAACTCCATTGAACGACAACTAATGTCCAATGATGGAAATTGGGTAACCTACCAGGTCCGGTCCGTTTCCGAAGGCGACGCTCTCTTATACCTATACCAAGCCGAGACCAAGCAAACCAGCCGCTTCGAGCGGGCAGAAAACCCCGTTTTTTCTGCAGATAATAGATGGCTTTTTTTTACCATCAAACCAGCGCTCGACAGCATCCGGGCCCTTAAACGTAAAAAAGTGAAATCGGATGACCTGCCTAAAGACTCCCTTGGTATTCTAGAGCTCTCCACAGGCAAACTCGACAAAATCGCTCGTGTGCAACGGTTCTCCGTCCCGGAATACTGGTCAGATTGGGCCTTCATCCAACTGGAACCCACTCCCAAATCAAAAAATACAGACTCAAATAAGCCAACTATTCGGGATACCAGCGCAACTCCAAAACCTGATACCCTACCCAAACCAGTGGAGAAAAAAAGCAAATCAAAGGTGGAGAATGCCGATAATGGCACCCAACTGCTGGTCCGCCAATTGAGCAGCCAGAAAACCGACACCATCCCCTTTGTCACCAACTTCACTTTCTCCAAACGCTCCGCTACCCTGCTTTTCCACACGAGTGGCATTGGAGAGGATTCAAAGTGGATCCAGGATTCTGTCACCAAACAAGCCGGCGTCTTTTACCAGCAATTAGCCCGAGGAGCTATCCAACCGCTTTGGCGAAACAAAGGAAAATTCAAGCAACTGGCCTTGGATGAAGACGGTCGGCAAGCCGCATTTTTAGCGGATACTGACACAACCAAGGCACAATCCAGGCCTTGGGTGCTGGCCTATGCCAGTTTGCAAAGCCGCGACACCGCCAGGATAATCGCAGATAATTCTGAAAATTTCCTCCCCGCTCAACCCGCAGATTCTCCACGACAAGGCCGTTGGATTCTCAGCGAACACAGCCAACCCCTCTTTAGTAAATCAGGGAATCGCCTTTTCTTCGGGATTGCCCCTCCAGAAATTTTTGCAGACACCACGCTGCTCCCTGAAGAAGTGGCCAAAGTAGAGGTTTGGTCTTCCAACTCGCCTTATCTCTACACAGTGATGAACAAACGGCTCAAAAACGATCAGAAAAAAGCGTTTCCCGCTGTCTGTTTCCTTAATGAGCAATTTGCCATCCGATCCCTCGCAAACCCTTTCCAGCAAGAACTCCGCTTTAATTTCACCGACTCGAGGGACACCGACTATGCCCTAGCGACCAACGATGAGCCCTACGCTACAACCGCACAACACTTGGGTAAATCCGCCAAAGATGTGTACTTAGTAAACATCAAAACGGGAGCTTATACCCTGGCAGTCCCTGCGCTGGATGGGGATGTTTACCTTTCACCAGAGGGCAAACATCTACTTTGGTGGTCGCACTCCGATAGTTCCTGGTATTTCCGACCAGTCTCCATAGATGTAGATCCTATTCGGCTTACCTCCAACCAAATTTCCCCTTTTTACGAGGAAACGACCGATGTGCCAGATCAACCTGGGCCTTATGGACTAGCGGGATGGATGGAAGGAGAAAATTCAGTACTGCTATATGATCGGTACGATATTTGGAACTTCAGTTTGTATCAACGCCGGGCACCCTTCCCCATGACCAGTGGGCGTGCCGCACAAACCACTTACCGATATATCCGCCTTGACAAGGAGGCACGGACTCTCCACCCAGACTCCTTAATGCTTTTGCATAGTTTTCAAGAGCGGAGTAAACGAGAGGGCTACCACCTGATGCACCCAACCCAAGGCGGTTTCAAGACTTGGTTAGAGCAGGATTTTAGTTTTACCCGAAGTCCACTAAAAGCGGCTAAGGGGAGTGCGTTTCTATTTACCAGACAGAATTTCCAGGAATTCCCTAACCTTTTGTACGCCCCTTCTTTTCCCAACCTCAAAACAGCGGGTCCAACCGTTCCTTTTGTCCAAATTTCGGATGTGAATCCTCAACAAGCCGAGTACCGCTGGCCCTCTATCGAAATGGTGCAGTGGATTTCCTTAATGGGAGATACCCTGAATGGGCTATTGGTAAAACCTGCCGGCTTCGATGCAAGCCAAAAGTACCCGCTAATTGTGAACTTCTATGAAAAGCTATCGGATGGCTTACACCAACACCGCGCACCCTCCTTTGGTAGGTCACAGATTAGTCCTGTCCAATACGCAAGTAGGGGTTATGTGGTCTTTATGCCAGATATTCCTTACCGGATTGGATATCCCGGAGAATCTGCCTACGATGCTATTTTAAGTGGTGTAACGTATCTGATTCAGAGAGGTGGAATAGACGCCAAACGCATGGCCTTGCAAGGACATTCCTGGGGCGGCTATCAGACAATGTACCTGCTCACCCGAACCAATCTATTCAAATGTGCAGAGGCAGGTGCAGCCGTTGGAAATATGACCTCTGCCTATGGAGGCATCCGCTGGGAAAGTGGGCTTAGCAGGCATTTCCAATACGAGCATCAACAGTCCCGCATCGGTGGTTCTCTTTGGGAAAAACCCCTTAACTATGTAGAAAACTCTCCTTTGTTCAATCTTCACAAGGTAGAAACGCCCGTATTACTGCTCCACAATGATAAGGATGGCGCAGTTCCCTTCGAACAAGGCATTGAACTTTTCACCGGATTGAGAAGGCTTCAAAAACCAACTTGGTTACTCAACTACAATGAAGAACCTCACTGGCCGGTAAAACTGCCCAATCGAATCGACTTTCAGACCCGAATGCAGCAGTTTTTTGACCATTATTTATTGGGAGAGCCCCAACCAAGGTGGATGAAAAATGGGATTCCGCCTGTAGAAAAGGACCTGCCTTCTGGATTGAAATAATCAAGGTACTAGGTGGACTCCCTACCTGTTGGTAGGGAGTCCACCTAGTACCTTGACTATCACAGTCACTAATTATCTGCAAGCGCAAAAAACTATGCCCAAATAATTGTTTGTTGGGCAATTCGATCGCATCTAGTCCATACAGCATATATGCCTAGTATGTAGAAACAGTTATTTTCCAATCTATTCCCATCTACACAGCAGTGCTTACCAGACTCCATCCTAAAGGGGTTGCTCGCGTGAATCAACCGCATTTTGCTCGTATAAATTGTGAATCAACAGAATTAAGTATCCAAATAATACAGAGCTAATAACCAATATATTACTGACCACTCCAACGGAGGAAAAGGAGATTTTTATTAAAATAGTCGAAATAACAAATCCTGAGTTTCGAATAATCTTGGAAAAACGATCAGAGTAAAAGAAAGAGGAGAGTAATAGCAAAACATCCACTACAATCAAAATATTAAAAAATTCATCAAAAAATACATTGTTCAGGTTACTAAGTTCCAGAATACCGTTCGAATAATCTCGATAGGTTAACAAAACCCAATTTAAAAAAGTGTATACAGCCAGAAAAAAGAGAACGGGAACGAGGGTAGCTGCTATTGCTTGCTTTAGCAGAACAAAACGTTTTACTTCCTTTCCCCGTTTATCTTCCTGATTTATGGAAACATAATTCCTCCTTCCAATAGATCGGTAAAACAAAAATATGATAAAGAACAGTATCAAAGAAGTTACCACATCAATCGTAAACTGAAGGTCATTTTTATTCTGAAACCAATTGGAATCGAGCTCTACATACGCTATGTCCTTAAATATTCTACGAATAACGATAAGTGTAATTATTTCATACTGTTTACCGATGTACGCAGTAATCGACTTGGGGAGGTAATAAACCAACAAAAATACCTCAAATACTAAAATAAAGGAAAAAGGTGTATAAATAGCGGCAATTGGATTTTTGAAGAACTTTTGCTCAAGCTCAATCAATCCCTGCTTATTTAGAACAATAATTATCAAGTGGGTAATGTAGCTACCAATAGCCACATACAAGGTATATTTTTCAATTACCTCCTTCCGCTTCTCCGAGAGTAAGTACGAGTAGACCTGGGAAATAAACTTTGATTTTTCCATTGATAATAACTAAGTTACATCCTGCACTTGAAGCGAAAAGCAGGGTGCTAATGAGAGAATGATAGAGTTGCCACCACTCTAAATGTCAGGTGGCTCCAATGCGCCAAAAAGTCCCTATTGCTTTCAAACTAAAGAAACTCCTCCTAAGGAGAAACAAATCAATTACTGGCTTCTTATTCCGCTTCAGCAATCGATTTTAGTTTTAATTAGTAAAACAAGGCTATTACAGGTAATGTACGATTAATTTTTAAAATTTCCTACCTGATTATAATTAACCATCCTTGCGTAGTAATTTTCGGGGATGAAGATGGATTAGGGCGCCTAGGAAATATACAATCAACTATTCATCTGACAGGACGGAATTTCATTTGTAATCCAAAATTGCTGTATAAAACTATGAAATGGGATTATAGATGAGAATGTAGTAAGTTCATAAAAGAGAGATGAGCAGAACCCACACAGGGTTGACCCAAGAGTTTGCTAACTCCTGCCCATGAAAACCTATCCCAAATTTAATTTAGATGTTTTGAAGCTTCAGCCAATGAGTAATCAATTTAGAAATAGTAGGTTCAGCTTCTATTCCTCCCCAATTACCCTTTTCCAGAGCCTTTTCATCGCTTGTTTATTCATTTCTGGATCGGAAACACGCTTATTGTCTTGCAAAACATCCCATTCCCCTTGCTCATTTTTGAACAGAAGAAACGGAAACACATAGTTATTCCCTGACAAGGTGTCTCCTAACAACCCAAATCGAAGGTCGTTCACCTGGAAAGTATCCTTCCCTCTCGGCAATACATTAAAATAACCGTTGGTAAACCAGCGCAAAAACCGCTTTGCTCGATCGTCCTCCGGGATATGGTCCAATAAAGAATGGTTTTTAAAAATTACGGAGATTGGGCGTAACGAAGGAGGGGCATCGTTAAAACCATATAAACCAAAATAATACACCGAATCTGACTCTACTGTTGCAGTCCAAACTATATTATTAAAAATAGTTGGATTGGTCTGAAACCTAGAATAATGCCAACCCCGCTCAGCCATTGCTTTTTTTACAGCAGCATCTACCAATTGCTTGTGATTCCAGGTATAAAACAAATACCCGATTCCCCAAAGCATACCTGCCCAAGCCAAGGAGTAACGCAGTTTCGATAACCGAACCAACCAGGCCGCTACCAATAAAAACAAAGCAAAAGGGATGGTGTATAATGGATCAACCACCGAAACCGTGTTCCACTGGATCCGTGTATCCGCAAAAGGTTGCCAAATCTGCGTTCCGTAATTGGTAAAACAATCCAACAAAGGATGGGTAAATATGCTCCAGAAAAAAACCTGCACCCAGGTAAAATAAGGTAGCTCCACCGAGGCTAAATCCCGCTTACGATAATCCAACCATAATTTACGAACCAACCAAATACCCAGTGCCAAAGTAGGCGAAAACGTCCACCAGCTAAAAGAACCGTTCAAGATAATAGGAATTAAATTAATCCCTACCGCTGCAATCAAGTAAAAAACCAGCCAGAAAAGCGAAAAAAATAACTTATATCCTTTCCTTCGATAAAAGTCCGTACTGTAAAACCGGTGCGTTAACCAGGCCAATCCCCAGGGTGCCAATACCGCAAATAAAATGGAGTGCATAAATCCACGGTGAAACGCGATTCCCGTTATTTCATCAGTAAAAAAACCTGCAAAAACATCAAAATCTGGGATCGTCCCCCCGAGTGCTCCCCACAACATCGCCCGATTTCCGATTTTTCTACCGGCCACTAACTCTCCGCAAGCCGCCCCTAACACCACCTGTGTCAATGAATCCATGGTTAAAACAACTGCTTAAATAGGTATTCGTTATATAGTTTGTAATCTACTCTTCTTTCCGTTTCACGCCCTGAATATCCTCCGACATAGCTTTGTAGATGCCCTGCCAAGCTTCATTGCCTTCTAGCAATCGAATGTGGCGCTGAAGTGTTTCAAAATCACCTCTTACTGCAGGACCCGTTTGCATTTTGGAAGGAGAATCTGCCACCGCCTTGGCAATGGTCTCCTCCATTAAGGGGTGCAATAATTCGAAAGGCAAATCTGCCTCGTCCAGGATTTTCTCCGCGATGGAAAAACAATGGTTGGCAAAATTGTTTGCAAAAACAGCGGCAACATGCAACACCGCCCGTTGAGCATCGTTTACCTGGTACACCAGGTTGCCGATAATTTTGGCCATCTTCCTCAAAAACAATACCTCCTCCGGCACACAAGCATCTACGCAAAACGGAATCTTTGACCAGACGGGCTGCCGTTCCTTTGTAAACGATTGTAAAGGGTAAAAAACCCCATAACGCTGAAAATACTGGGATAAAATATCCCCCGGAGTAGCTCCAGAAGTATGCGTGACCAAGGTGTTTTCTGATACATAATCAGAAAGCTGATCGGCTACCACCCCAATAGCATCATCGCTCACAGCCATGATTAACCATCGGGCCTCCTCCAACAGTGCCGCTGGATCCGTGCACCACTCACAATTTAATGCTTGCCCTAAAGCAGCTGCCTGCTCAGAATTCCGGCCAAAAACCTGGGCAATGGGCAGGCCTTTCGACTTTAGCCGCTTCCCAAGGCTCCAGGCAATCCTGCCCGTTCCTACTAGCACAATTTTTGGAGAACCCTGTATCATACTTGTTTATTCACTCCAATAGAGAAACCCGGATACTCCAGATCTCCCCACTTATTGGACTGATTTTTGACCTTCCTGTTTTTCCTTCAATTTCCGCTCTGCCTCCGCCATTACCTGCTCCAGTCGCCCAAGATCTGACACTAAAAGTCGAAGGTTGTCCTCGTATTCTTGTTTGCTCGTTCTTTGTTTTGCAAACACCTCTTGATAATACACCGCTGCAATACTGTCCCGCTTATACCCATTAATCATCACCGTAGCACCCTCACATAGCCACAGTTCTGCCATCAGTTCAGAGAGTTGACGGTCGCTTAGAGTGGTAGGGAGCGGTTTGTTTTCACATGCACCCAAACCCAAAACGAGGCATAGAAGTAAAAGCTTATGGCTGTTCATATCAAAACGATCCTTAAAGGACCCCACAAAGAAACGAATTAAATAAATCAAGAACGGAACATTTCGCATTTCCTATAACAGAATGCTTCTTAAAACGTTTATTACCGTACCTTTGTAAGACAATTTACCCCGGTTTTATGCCCAATTCGACGGTTCCAGAACATACATCCTCGCCGGCGCCTGCTGGTCCGGATAAATCCAGCCTGTTGCTCGGTTGGCTGCTCAATTTCTGGCGCAACCTAGAAAACATCGCATTTGTTTTGGTATTACTGCTCATCGGATTGTACTTTGTACTGCAATCCAATTGGGTTCAAAACTGGCTCATTAGCCGAATCACCAATTACCTATCCACCGAATTACAAGCTACTGTCCAAATTGGTCACCTCGATATCGCCTTTTTTGACAACCTGGCTTTGGAACAAGTGTACATTTCCGACTTGCGAGGAGATACCTTGCTGTATGCCGGGCAACTTACGGCAGGATTAAAAAACAATATCTTTTCCCTTTTTAACGATCGATTAGAATTTGATGAAATTACCCTGCATCAGGCACGGGTAAACCTGCGTCGTTATGCCGGGGAATACGATTTTAATTACCAATTTTTAGCAGATTACTTTGGCGGAAGCAGTACCAAACCCAAGCGAAATAAGCCGCCTTTTTCCATCAAAATACGGACCCTGCGACTGGATGATGTAGTACTGCTACAGCACAGCGAAGTGAGCGGTCAGAAAATGACCATTCACCTACCCAGTTTACTCGCTAAAGTCAATAATTTTGACCCCAACTCCAAGATTGCTGACATAGAGTCCGTTGAGCTCTCTGGTTTTTTCTTCGATTTTGAAGATTATCCGAGCCAAAAAATGCCTCCAAGGCCTACCGCCCTTCCTGATACCAGTTCGCAACAACTCCCAGCAGTACCTTTTCGGTTTTTTCTCCGTCATTTTCAACTCGAAGCAGGAAGATTTGACCTGGATCGCTACTTTATTACCCCTCAAAAAACAACTCCGCCCGGGGTGATGGACTACAACCACCTCTCCGTACACAATATTGCCATAAAGGCAGACAGCATTGAATTTACTTCAGATTATCAGTTTGAAGGAATGGTACAACATCTGTCAGCAGAAGAGCAGTCTGGGTTTGCCATCCGCCATGCCAAAGCCGATAAACTCACCGCCAACGATACCTGCACCGCCCTTTATGGGACGCTGATACAGACCGATCGCTCCTCACTTGGAGACACCATTCTATTTAAGTATTCCGAGTACCGCGACTTTTATCGCTTCAATAACCAGGTAAAATTTGACATCCGACTTCAGCCAGAAAGCTACTTAACCTTGGGCGACCTTCGCCCCCTCCAGAAAAGCCTTTATCAGAATTCTTTTTTTGAGAAAAATGATGCCTTAAAAGTTGGACTCGCAGGAACCGTTCGTGGGAAAGTCAACCAATTGGATGCCCGTGGCTTGCAGGCAAAAATAGGGGCCGCTACCCTACTGGAATTTGATATGGACGGAGAAGACCTGGCAAAGGGTACCGATGTAATGCGCTTAGAAATGCGCTTCAAGAAACTACAATCCAACCTAAATGAACTGGAGCAAATCATTCCAGGACTGGCATTGCCCAGTCGATTTGACCGGCTCGGTAATTTTAATTTTGTAGGAAATTACAACCTGCTATTTGGATATAACCACATCCTGGATGGTAAACTCCAATCGGACATCGGAGCCGGCTCCCTCGACATGAAGCTCGATCTCAGCCGAGGAACCGATAACGCCTATTATTCCGGTCGGTTGAACCTCCACCACCTCAAGCTGAATACCATCACCAATAACGCTGACTTTGGGGATGCCTCTTTCAACCTCGAAATAGAGGAAGGATCGCACGGGCTGAAAGCTTCCAATATGCACGCCCGGGTAAAAGGCACCCTGGACTCTTTGGAATTCAGGGACTATAGTTACCATGCGGTAGTCTTGGATGGTATTTTTAGTCCCTCGCTTTTTGAAGGGAAAGCCAGTATGGATGACCCCAACTTACAGTTTGCCTTCGATGGCACACTTAACCTACAAGGAGAAGTACCCATCTACAAATTTTCTACAGACCTCAAAAAGGCAGACCTTAAAAACCTTAACCTTTCTCAAAAGGACCTAGTTATATCCGCCAATGTGGATAATGTCCGGCTCACCGGAAAAACCATTGCTGATTTGGCAGGAAAAGCAGCCGTTTATGACATCCGGATTCGGCAGCAGCTCGATGACAAAACCATCTACCACCACATAGATTCCATCCGATTTGAATCCAGCTTCTTATCGGACGATTACCGACATTTTGCGATTCAATCTGAAATTCTAACGGCAGAAGTGGATGGCCGATACAATCTTGGGACCGCGGTTAATAACCTGCTTCGCCTACTTTCAAGGCATTTCCCGGTCTTTGCGGCCCAATTGAAGCTCCCAAAAGCCGATAGCTCACTCTTAAATGATCAGTACCGCTTCGGGATTCATATCACCAATACCCAAGACTTGACCAGGCTTTTGGACCGGCAGTTGGACACCATAGCCAATGTATCCATCGGTGGTCAAGTGAATGCGGAGGCAGGGTTTACAGAACTCTACGCACAAATACCACGCATCAAATACGGCAGCACCTCGATCAATCAGTTAGCCCTCAATTGGAGAAGTGAACTCAATACGGCCGCCTTCATTCTCAACGCCCCTTCCACCTCGCTAACGAAAAAGAATAAGCTGCCACCCATTATGATCAAAGGGAATATCAACAAGGATTCCCTTCATTTCAAGATGGATAGCAAGGACCCCAATGCATTGCTCATCAACAGCGTATTGCTGAAAGGGGCCATTACGGTGGTGGATTCCCTATGGCAGGTCCATTTCGACACCTCGAATTTTGAATTTTTGGAGCACGACTGGGTGATTGAAAAAGACAACTACATCCGATTTGGGAACCAATATATCGAAGCCCATAACGTAGAGCTTTATTGCTATAACCGAAGGATCTTTTTTGAAACCTTCAACCGTGGAAGAGGCCTAAAACTCCTGTTCTCCAACTTTGACCTAGACTTTTTCAACCAGTTTATTCCGCTTAAAGGGATTCAGTTGGATGGGATGCTCTCGGATTTTGACCTCAGTATCCAAGATGTATTTAGCCTGCAAAAGGCGGAACTTAATATTGGGATTAATGAACTGATTATTAACAAGACATCCTACGGAGAACTGTTTGGCAGTTTGAGCCTTCAGAGTTTAAACCATCCTTTAGAATGGAAAGTTACCAATCTAAAATTAAAGGAGGGTGCCTCGCTCATTACCTCTGGTGCCTGGATGCTGCCAAGTGATAGCGCTGGCTATTCTGCACTAACCAACCAATCACTGCGTTCAGGAGAGCTTTATTCCGTTGTAAGGGCTGAAAAGTACCCTATGCAAGTTCTGCAGCTGTTCATCCCAGGAATATCCAAGACCAGTGGTCGACTTAAATTAAATGCGGTTTTTGACAACCGTATCCCTAAGAGATCCCCCAAAATGAACCTGGATGGCCGTCTGGAAATCCAAGAAGGCAGCTTTGTAATAGACTACCTCAACACCCCATTTCACATAAAAAATCAGCATTTGCGGATTACTCATGACAGCATCTGGGCCTCTGGCAAACCCTATGCAACCGTGGGAATCCAACTTGATACCATTTACGACGACTCCCAAAAGAGCATGGCCTTGGTAAAAGGAGGACTCAAGCATGATTTTTTTAGTAAATGGAAAATAGAATGCGAAGTGCAGTCCGTAGGAGATAACTTCAAATTACTGGATACTCAAAAGCCCAATAACCCGGATTATTATGGCACGGGCTACGGCTCTTTTAAGGCTGTATTTGGAGGAACCTTCTCCCGTACAGAAATTAAAGTAGATGCAGTAGCAAGGTCTGGATCCCGTCTGTTTATCCCGTTGACAGAAACAAGTGAAGCACCAGAAATCACGTTTATCAACTTCAAACCCAAGGTGGCCCTCCCAGAGACCAGCCCTAAAAACGCAACCCCAAGAAAAAAGCTAAACCCTGCTGAATCCTCCGGTTTGAACATCGAAATGAACATCACTTTAACAGATCAGGCAGAGGTGCAGCTGATTTTTGATGAAAAAGCAGGAGATATTTTGAAAGGGAAAGGAGTGGGAGATATCACCATTCTGGCCACCAGAGACGGAGACTTTAAAATGTACGGCAGCTACACGATTCGCAGTGGAGAATACCTATTTACTCTGTTGAATATTGCCAATAAACCCTTTACCGTTCTTAACGGAGGGACTATTTCGTGGTTTGGAGACCCCTACGGTGCCCAAATAAATATCACAGCGACCTATTCCGAAACCGCCCCGCTCTATGATTTGATCCGAGATGAATTGGCCATTGTCGGCTCCAATCCAGCCCTGATTGCAGAAGCCAATAAGTCAACCCGCGTTTCGGTCAACATGTTACTTACTGGTGATCTGTTTAAGCCCTCCATTGCATTTAGTTTGGCCTTTCCCAATGTAACGGCCCAGCTAAAGAATTTTGCTGACAATAAGCTTCGATTATTAGCCCAGGACCCTAATGAAATTAACCGACAGGTATTTGGCCTGATCCTGTTTGGATCCTTTTTGCCTCCCGACCAATTTACCCCCAAATCGGCAGGCGAGTATGTCAGTACACTGACCCAATTTGTGTCTAGCCAGCTCTCTCGCTACTTAACAGGCATCGTTTCAGAATATTTTGGTGGTTCCGTTTCTAGTTTGGACCTTGACATCACCTACAAAGACAACGCAGTCGATTTCACCAGCGCAAACGCGATTACCTCTGGCCGGGATTTGCAGTTGCGGATGCGGGGTGGATTTGCTGAGGACCGCATCACCATTCAAATCGGCTCTCAATTTGGCATTGCCCGTCCGGGAGTGAATGTGCAAGATGGATTTATTGGGGAGGATATTGTAATCGAAATCCAACCCATAAAAGACAAACAGTGGCGTTTTAAAGTATACCAACGGTCGGAGCCCGACTTAGCGGGGGGAGGTTTCCGCAATCGATTTGGTATTGGACTTAGCTTCAGTAGAGAGTTTGATTCCTTCGGCGATCTTCGATCGGGAATTTCCAAATGGATTGCTAGTGTCAAGAAAGAGAAGCATCCACCCTACCAATAAGTTACATTCCCGGGTTCGCTCCTTTATCTACATCGCCCAATTTCACCCCGAAAAAGTGAACTCCTGTGGTGTTTTGTACCACATTTCCAAGTTCAATAAATTCGTTGGGCAGGTTGGAAAAGGGATTCGTGGGATCCTGAAAAACTGTGTTGGCGGGAAAATACCGCCAAGACTTTTGAGCAGGGAATTGTGCAATTGAACCAAGTAATACTTTCCGAGCATCCACATTATCTAGAGTTGTAACCGTACCACCTGCATTCACATCGGCAGCAATCAACTTCCAGGCAGGTTCTAAAGGCTCCAGGTTTAAGATATGTCTGGACACCAGGATAAGGTCATAGGCATCCACCCCATTCAACACCAAAGGTTTAGAGAGAGGGGTGATTTTATAGGTTCCGCCAGCGGGTAAATCGGTGAATACATAATTGCCATCGGAATCTGTTGTCACCGTATCCGTGGCTGATCCGCTGAGGACCACGTTAACCTCAGGCATATTTCCACCCCACCAAGCTTTAACACTTCCACTAATGGTGACCGGAGTAGCCGGTGGCACATAGCCATCCTTGGTCATTGCACCCGTATTGGCTGGATCTAACCATTCTTTTAATCGACTTGCGGCAGAACCTCCCTGGTCCCAGGAAATATGAAACATGCCAAAATAGGAAGCGGTTATATTGCAGGCATTTGAAATACCCCCATGAAGTTGACCAACAATACGCTTATCTTGATTAAACATCGGACATCCACTGGAGCCTACCTCATAGATACCCACGTCGGGCACCACCGTCCAATGAGTATTCGCGGGACTGGTTCCAAAGACGCCCCCCCAGTTGATTGGATTGGGGTGACTAAGGGCAGCACTGTTATCACGGCTGTATTTCTTAACATCTCCTTTAGGATGATGGATCAAAGAAGAAGTGGTAGCTGGGGAGCTTACCCTTGACCAACCATTGAAATATACCCCATAACTGGCTGGAATTGGGTTTAACTTTAACAAAAGAAAATCCGTCTCTGCCCTCCAGGAGATCCGTTCACAGCCCACGACAGATTGGAAGGTCGGTTCAATGGTTCCTCCAGCGCAGGAAGCAAACTCATAGTTGAAATCAAACGCCCATTGATCGAAAATGGGAGTACTCAAAATTATTTGGCAGTGGTGTGCGGTGAGAAAGTAGGGCACTCCTGTACCTGCTGTATTGGCTATTAACGACCCAGAACACCAGGCAGATCCAGTGGTGAAAACCATCAAAATACGGGCTACCCCTTTCTTCTGGGTCTGCCAATCAGCTGCCTCAGGACATTGAATGTTTACATTACAGTTTAATGAAGCCCCAAAGCCAGTTGACTCCGGGACATCTCCAGGCGATAAGGCACCCGGATGGTACGCATAATCCACCCGATTCAAATAAATATCCTCCTGGCCGCGGGTATAAGCAGGAGCATGGTACTCTAACACCACCTCCTCCCCAGGAATAGGCCCAAGTGTAAACTTACCGGATGAAGTTAGGTGGATGGCTTGTACGGGTCCGATTACTTTTCCGTTTACAGGGCTGTAAGCATAAAAAAAACCACCTTCAGGAAAACGAAGCCGGTCAAACAATACAATCAGGGCCAAAGCACCTCCCGAACTCATCCTACATTGCCAAACTTGAGTGCTATCTGGAAGCCGGACCCACCTTCCAGCCGAATTGGATTGAATATCGACATATACAGGAGCAGAAATTCGATTTTGCTCAGGCAACTGAGCGTCTTCCTGCTCCAAGAGTTTTACATCCGGAGCTGGAATGGGGAGCGTCTCGGTAGTAGATGCTTCAAAATAAGCGGCATACTCTGACCGAAGACCAGGTGGTAGGGTTTGAGCAAAACCAGTTGCTACAATAAAAAATGAAAGAACAAAAGCACAAAAAAAGGCAAAATACCGGATTGGGAATGGTGTCATTTTGAAAAGGTGATTAAAAAAATGGATGGAATAATTCGATTAAAAAAAGGACTTAGCAAGTGACTAATTCACATTGTCTTTATAGGATTCCCCACCGGCCAAGGGTAAAGACCGAAAGCCGGTGGAGAAACTGGTTGTCTTACTCAGCCATCAAGCGCATCACCGCATCGTACACATCCTCTGGCTGTGGCTTGGTGAAATAATCACCATCCTGACTGTACGCTGTCCGGTGATCTTTTGCCGTCAGAGTGGCAGGGGAAGCATCGAGGTAGCGATAACCACCCTGTACTTCCAATACTTGCTGCAAAATATATGCCGAACCGCTGCCGGGCAAATCTTCATCGAGTACTAAGAAGCGATTTGTTTTCTTCAAAGAAGCCACACAGGTTCCAGTAAGATCGAAAGGAAGCAAGGTTTGCACATCGACGATTTCGATGGAAACACCAGCAGCAGCCAACATGGTAGCAGCTTCTTCCGCTACCCGGACACAGGATCCATAGGTCACCACCGTCACATCGTTCCCTGGTCGAACAATATCGGGAACCCCGAGCGGCACAGTAAACTCCGTTAAATTATCCGGCATTCTCTCTTTCAAGCGGTAGCCATTCAGGCATTCCACTACAATAGCTGGATCGTCAGACTGTAAAAGGGTATTGTACATTCCTACGGCTTGGGTCATATCACGGGGTACACAGAACCACATTCCTCGCAAAGAGCCCAACATTAATCCCATTGGTGAGCCAGCATGCCAGACCCCAACCAGACGGTGACCGCGGGTACGAATGATTGCCGGAGCGGCCTGTTGATTATTGGTTCTCCAGCGTAAAGTGGCCAAATCATCTGACAGAGGCGTCAGACCATAGAGCAAATAATCTAAATATTGAATTTCAGCGATGGGGCGAAGTCCGCGCATAGCTAAACCGATCGCTTGACCCATAATGGTCCACTCCCGAATTCCGGTATCAAAAATCCGGTCGATGCCATATTTCTGTTGCAATCCACGAAACCCTTGGTTAACATCCCCAATATGACCCACATCCTCCCCAAAGGCAAGTAAACGGGGGTCACGATCAAAATGGTAATCAAAACAAGTATTCAGAATTTCATATCCATCCTTTGCAACAGAGGATTCTGAATATACGGCAGGCACCTGTTTGACCTTCAGGGCAGATTGAGGTGTCTGGCTATACAAGTGATCGCTGTACCAAGTTTTACCCAATTGATTTTCGGAATCCACATAAGCCTTCAATGCAGTCAGGGCTGGACTTTGTAGGCCGCTGAACCGCTGGAGTATTTGGCGGGCGAATTTAGGCAAATCCGAGCGCAGCAAGGGCTCTCTTTTTTGCAAAAACAAGTTCCATGGACCACTGATATCCACATTTGGATGGGCACTGACAGCGGCATTTACTAAAGTGGTAAGCTGAGCCCGTTGTTCAAGAACCGCATCTTGGTACCGGCGATAGGCTGTTTTGGCAGCGTTGGTAGCCCTCTCTTTCGCCTCCTTTTTAATGGCCTCTAATTGTTCGCTGCTGGCAATACCGGACTCAAGTATCCATTGCTCAAATCGTTTATTACAATCAAAGTCCTCTTCAAATTGAAGGCGCTCCGGTGTTTTATAGCGGCGGTGATCACCAGAAGTAGAGTGACCAAGTTGTTGAGTTACCTCTTCAATATGGAACAGGACGGGCCGATGAGATTTCCGGGATTGCGTTACACCAGTTTTATATAGTTGGGTAAGACCTTCATAATCCCATGCCTTGCCTTTATAAATATCAAAGCCTCCCTCCCCTGCGAAACCCGAGAGTACTTCAGAAATACTTTCTTTGGTCGTTTGGTACTTTTTAGGGACGGATATACCGTATCCATCATCCCATACGGAGACGACCATTGGCACCTGCAGGACACCTGCGGCGTTGATTGATTCCCAGAAAGGGCCCTCGGATGTGGAAGCATCGCCGATGGTGACGAAACAAACCTCCTTCCCTTGGTTGGAAAGTTCTCCGCATAGATGGGGCATTTCCCTGAATTTTTTAGAGGCAAACGCCAGGCCCAATCCGCGGGACATTTGACCTGCAGTGGATGAAATATCGGACGATACGTTGTAGCGATTTTTCAGGTCAAGGAAATGGCCTTGTTCATCGATCATTCGAGTACCGAAATGACAATTCATTTGTCTTCCGGAGGATACCTCATCGTGTACCGGATCTCCGTATAGTTGGGCAAAAAAACCTTCCAAACTGAGCAGACCCAGAGCGAACATCAAGGTTTGGTCGCGGTAATAACCCGACCTGAAATCGCCTTTTTCCCAGGCTTTAGCCATGGCGACTTGAGCGACTTCTTTACCATCGCCAATGATCCCGAAATTAGCTTTACCACTTAGTACTTCTTTTCGGGCAATGATACTGGCTTCGCGGCTTTCATAACAAATTCGAAAGTCTTGAAGAACTTCTTGTTGATACGCTTCTGACCCGTTTTGTTGGTTTTTTTTGGAGGGTTTGGAAACTGTAGAGGCCATAGTTAATGAAATAGTAGATTGGTTGGGCTACAAATTGGCTGCAAAGGTACAAAGATTCTATCGCATAGGAGGGTTAAAGAAAAGGGAAAGCAGTTGGAATCAAAAAAAGGAGGAGGAGGGTAGGACGAATGAATACGGATACAAGTAAAAAAACAGCCTGGTATGGGTAATTCTGAAC
>Ga0315900_10003106_pt1 | contig 24572 bp, 12 predicted proteins | sample LakEriMetagenome_FD_203521 | JGI IMG/M metagenome (GOLD analysis project Ga0315900, IMG submission 203521) | Freshwater fungal communities from buoy surface, Lake Erie, Ohio, United States - Buoy 12 MA114 | ecosystem: Environmental > Aquatic > Freshwater > Lake > Lake biofilm | place: USA: Lake...
GTGGAGGGGGTGGTCGGGCTGGAGGGCGTCGTAGAGGCGGGCGATGGAGCGGGCGGGGCCGGCGAAGGCGGGATGGTCGGCGATGGAGGTGAGGCGCTGGCCGGCGAGGAACACAGCGCGGTTGTCATCCAGGGCGCGGAGGTACTGGGCGCCGGTGGGGGGGCGGGTGGGGAGGGGTGCGGCTGCAGCGGCGGGCTCGGTGACCGGCTCGGCGTCGCGCGGGGCGGTCGAGATGGGCGCAACGGTGGTCATGCGTAGCGGCCGGTCTGGTGCTTGGGGAGGAACAGGGAGTAGAGCAGGCGGTCGACCTGGAGCAGGCCGGCGCGGGTGAGGGTGACGTGCTGGTCGTCGGTGGTGAGCAGGCCCCGGGAGTCCAGTTCGGCGAACTGGATGGCGAAGCGGATGCGGGGATCGACGCCGAACTTGCGGGTGAAGGCGGGGATGGAGATGCGGCCGTTCTTGAGTTGCAGGGCCAGTTCGCGGATGTAGTTCTCATCCTCGGTGAGCGGGTAGGCGCGGTAGGTGGGCAGGCGGCCGGAGGCGATGGCGTCCAAGTAAGGCTGGAAATCGTGCTGGTTCTGGTAGTTCACGCCGGAGAGGTGGCCGAAGGCGGAGACGCCGGCGGACAGAAGATCCGAGCCGTCGAAGAGGCCCTTGCGGTAGAGGAAGGCTTCGCCCGGGTTCTTGACCACGGTGGTGGCGGCGACGACGGAGTAGCCGGCCTTCTTGAACTGCTCGAAAGCCCAATCGACCCAGCGGCGCTTGGTCTCCCAGTCGGCGACGGGGGCGTGGAGGTCGCCCTGGGCCTTCATGCGCTGGTAGATGGTGGTGTTGTATGGGATCTCCATCTGGTAGATGGTCACCGACTCGGGGCCGAGGGCGATGGTCTTGGCGATGGTGTCGGCCCAGCGTTCGTCGGTCTCTTCGAGCATGCCGGCGATGAGGTCGACGTTGATCTGGTTGAAGCCGGCGGCGCGGGCCCAGTTGAAGGCGCGGGTGATCTCTTTGGAGCGGTGGGCGCGGCCGTTGGTCTCCAGCACGTGGTCGTCGAAGTGCTCGATGCCCAGGGAGAGCCGGGTGACGCCGATTTCTTTGAGGGCGGCGAGCTTGAGCTCGTTGATGGTGCCGGGCTCGGCCTCGAAGGCGACCTCGCGGGCGCTGGTCCAGGGGAGCAGGCGCTTCATGCCGGTGGTGAGGGTGCGCAGTTGATCGGGGGAGAGGTAGCTGGGGGTGCCGCCGCCGAAGTAGATGAAGGTGGGCTGGCGGCCCTTGATGGCGGGGCGCGAGGCGTACTCGGCCAGTTCGAGCAGGACCGAATCGATGTAGGAGCGGATGTCGGCGGCGTTCTTGTCGGTGTAGACGCGGAAGTAGCAGAAGTGGCAGCGTTTGCGGCAGAAGGGGATGTGGACGTAGAGGCCCAGATCGGTGCCGGGGCGGGGCGGGCTGTCCAGGGCGGCGTTGAAGTCGGCGACGTGGCCCTGGGTCCAGAAGCCAAAGGGCGGGTAGTTGGCGACGAAGTAGTTGCCGACGGTGGTCTGCTTGGCCTCGGGGACGGGGGAGGCAGGAGCGGGAGGCGTGGCCGGCGCGGCCGAGCAGCCGGAGGCGGGGGCGGTCGTGGGCGAATCGGCGATGGGGAGAGAGATGGTGGTCATGCGTGCGACGGCGGGTGAACGCCCGAGGGGTGGGTGGGGAACGGAGGGTGGCGCAGCGCGGGCGCTGCGCGGTCCGGGCGCGGGTGCGCGGGATGTTCCCGGGGGTATCGGCGGATGGACCGGTGGGCTGGAGGGGGCGGGGGGGGTGGGAAGTCGCTTGGTGTGAAGGCCCCAGTGGGCGGCACAGAACTGACCGGGGCGATTGGGGCCCATGCGGTTGAGGCCCGCTGTCCGGTGCACCGGATTTCGGCGTGCCGCCCATGGTCCAGTCAGCATGCAAGGCGGGTGGGCCGCACATGGAGGCTCATGCCCGATTCAGTCACTGGTGTGAACCTGTTTCCTGAGGTGGCATCGCGAGTCCTCTGACCGCTCATCGGGGGGTGGGTGAGTTCCTTCCGGTGGTGTGGCCGAGTGAGCGACGATCTTCAAGACGCCTCAGTGTGCGGCAGCGGCCTCTGTGGACGAGAGGTTCAAGCGGATGCATCAGAAGGCGGAAGACGAGAGGACGGAACATGAAGCGATCGGGGCTGAGCCGGATGACCCGCTTGGGCCGCGGGAGCGGGGTTGGCATCCGGGGTACCCGGGTGACGCGTGGAGACGGGGTTATGGGGCGGAGTGGCCGTTGACGGGGGTTCGGGAAGGCGGGCTTGGCGGGCCCATCTGCGTGGATTGCCCCACTTGACGGGGCATCCGGTGCCGGCGGAACCAATGGGCGGGCGTCGGGCCGGAGTCGGGGGTATCTTTCAACTCGCGGACGGCAGGGTGGTGTTGCGGCGAAACCGCTGGGCAAGGCCGGGTGCAAGCCGGCCCGCGCAGCGGCTGGGGTTGGTGTGTGGAACACAGGGGCGGGCGGTGTCGGAGAAGGTGGGGCGGCGATCGTGTGACCGAGCGAGGCAGATCAGAGAGGAACCAGGACGATGGTGCACAGCGGCGGCAAGGCGATGACGGCTGGTCTGGCGGCGGGGGCGGTGTGGCTGGCGTGGTGCGCGGGCCTGGCAGCGGGGCAGGTGCGAGTGGCGGCGTGGAACGTGACCAACTACGACACGTCGTCGTCGACGACGAGCCGGACGGCGGATTTTCAGACCGCGCTGTTTGCCACGGCGCCCAACGGGCTGCGGTTCGTGCCCGACGTGCTGATTGTCAACGAGATGGTGGGGACAACGGGGGCGGCGGCTTTTTTGACGATGCTCAACGGCGGCGCGGGCTCGCCGGGGGATTACGCGATGGCGCCGTATGTGGCGAACTCGTCGGACCCGGGGGCGAACCCGGGGCACGCGTTGTATTTTCGCACCAGCAAGGTGCAACTGGTGGCCCAGCCGCCGAGCCTTGCACAGACCGTGATGCTGACCAGCGGCACCGGATCGTGCTCGACGTGTCCTCCTCGCGACAATGCGAAGTGGCTGGTGCGGTTGCGGGACTACAACGCATCAGGAACGCCGGGAACGGGCGCGGAGATGTACCTGTACGCCTCGCACATGAAGGCGGGGTCGACGACGGCGGATCAGGACCGGCGGACGCCGGAGGCGGTCCGGCTGAGGAACGACACCGGCGGCCTGCCTGCGGGAGCGAACTTCATTCTGGGCGGCGATTTCAACATGCAGTCCTCGGGGCAGACGGCTTGGACGCGGCTGACCGAGACTGGGACCAACGCGAACGGCCGGTTCGTGGATCCGATCGCGTCGCCGGGTTCGTGGAACAACAACTGCTCGTTCCGCTGGGTGTTCACGCAGGATCCCGCGAACAGTTCCAGCGGCGGAATGGACGACAGGCTGGACTTTCTGCTGGTTTCGGCGTCGCTGATCAACGGGTCGGGACTGGAGTACATCGGCAACCCGTCGATCAACTACAACACGGCGGCGACGAATCTGGCCAACGCGGGAAACGCGACGCCTTGGAACGTGAGCAGCCACTCCTACCGCGTGTGGGGCAACGACGGCGGCTCATGCAACGGGGACCTGCGGCAGGCGGGCAACACGATGGTGGGGCCGACGATTGCTGCGGCGCTGGCCAGATCGGCGCTGACGACGGGGCATCTGCCGCTGTATCTTGATGTTCGGGTGCCGCCGCGGGCGAGCGTGCCAACGCTTGTGGACTTGGGTGACGTGGCGCAGGGCAGCACGGCGCAGGGGGTGCTGGTGGTGACCAACTCGACGGACGTGCGGCGGTTTGCGCGGGATCCGATCAATGCGCCGGGAGCCGGCATCGAGACCCTGAGTTACTCGTTTTCGGCGCCGCCGGCGGGCTTCGGGCTGGTGGGCGGCACGGGGCCCTTTGCAATCGCTCCGGCGAACCAACCGGCGTTGCCGGCGTCACCGGTGCTGGCGACCCGGAGTCACACGGTGACGGTGAACACGGCGAGCACCGGTCTGAAGACGGGGTTCTTGACGCTGAGCAGCAACGCGGTTGACGGCGGGACGATCGTGATTCAACTGCGGGCCAATGTGACGGCGGCGGGCCCGACGGCATGCTCAGCGGCGGACATCGTGAGCATCGGCGGGCAGGCGCCTGCGGACGGCCTGCTGACCGGAGATGACTTCAACGCGTTTGTGAGCGCGTTTGCGGCTGGAGATCCTCTGGCGGACATCGTGGGCATCGGCGGTCAGGCGCCTGGTGACGGGCTGGTGACCGGAGACGACTTCAACGCATTCATCGCAGCGTTCGCGCAGGGCTGCCCGTAAGAAAGCGGCGGACGGCAGTCATGCGGCCCGGGCGAGCATCTCCGCGCAGGCGGTGATGAGGGCGTTCTTGTCCACCGGCTTGGAGGCGTAGGTGTCACAGCCGGCGTCGAGGCAACGTTTGCGGTCCTCGGCCATGGCGTTGGCGGTGAGGGCGACGATGGGAATGTCGCAGTTGCTTCCGCGCAGGGTGCGGGCGAGCGTGTAGCCGTCCATCTCGGGCATCTGCATGTCGGTGATCAGCAGGTCGAACGGGGTTCCGGCGTTTTGGGCGTTGATCAGCATCTCCAGGGCGATGCGACCGTTGTTGGCGACCTGAACGGAAGCGCCGGCCTTGCGCAGGTGGAAGCAGATCAGCCGCTGGTTGTCGACGCCGTCCTCGGCGAGGAGGATGCGGGCATTGAGCCGTCGGGCGGCTGTGGGCTGAGCCGCTCCGGAGGCCGGCGCGGCAGCTTCGGCGGAGCGAAGCTCGGGCACCATGACAGCGCCGGGTGCCAGTTTGAGCGGGAGGCTCAGGCGGAAGCACGAGCCGACGCCCGGGGAAGAACTCTCCAAGGTGACATCGCCGCCGAGCAGTCGGGCAAGGCGTCGGCAGATGACCAGTCCGAGTCCGGTGCCGCCGAACTTGCGGGTGGTGCTCGTGTCGGCCTGCGCGAAAGTATTGAAGAGTCGAAGGGCCTGCTCAGGGGTCATGCCGACGCCGGTGTCGCGGACCTCAATGATCAGACGGCGACCGTCGTTGAAGTCGGCGACGGCGGCCGTCAGGGTGATCTCACCGGCTTCGGTGAATTTGGCAGCGTTGCCGAGGAGGTTGGTGAGGATCTGGCGGAGGCGGGTGGGGTCGGTGTGGATGCGGTCGGGGATGGGCGTGGCCAGACGGGTGGTCAGGGCGACACCCTTGCCCATGGCGCGGGGTCGGAACAGGCTGTCGACCTCGCAGAGGATGGCCGGGACGGGGGTCTCGGTGTTCTCGATCGTCATCTTTCCTGCCTCGATCTTTGAGATGTCGAGGATGTCGTTGATGACGGTGAGCAGATGCTGGCCGGCGCCGCGGATGGTGTCGATGGCCTGGAGACGCTGGGGCGGGAGACGGGCGGCGTCGCCGTCTTCGCGGAGGATGTCGGCAAAGCCGATGATGGCTGTGAGGGGTGTGCGGATCTCGTGGCTCATGTTGGCCAGGAACTCGCTCTTGGCGCGGCTGGCGGCCTCTGCCCGAGCGCTGGAAGCGATAAGTTCCTGCTCCATCCTCTTGCGGGCGGTGATGTCGGTTCGGATGGAGACATATCTTTCAATGCGCCCGGATTCGCCTACGAACGGAGCGATGATGCTGTCGACCCAGTAGAGCGATCCGTCCTTGGCTCGGTTGCAGATCTCGCCCCGCCAGGGGCGGCCGGTCGCGATGACGCGCCACACGTCGATCCAGAACTTCTGCGGGTGTCGTCCGGAGTTGACGATGCGATGGGTCTTGCCGAGCAGTTCCTCGCGGGCGTAGCCGCTGATCCGGCAGAACTCGGAGTTGGCGTCGACGATGCGGCCGGCAGAGTCGGTGACGGAGATGATCAGGTGCTGATCGAGCGTGCTGCGGAAGGCTGCCACCTCGCGAAGAGCGGCCGAGAGGCGGCGGTTGGTATCGCGAGCGGCACGGCGTGTGTCATTGAACGCGTCAGCGACCAGGGCGAGTTCGTCAGTGGAGACGCGCGGGGCGTCGGTGTCGGCCCGGATGGCGCTGGTGATGGCGGCAAGGGGATTGAGGATGCGGAAGTGCACGAGCAGCGCGCCGGTGGTGATGACGAGGATCGAGGAGAAGAACAGTCCCCAGCCGGTGAGCTTGGACCAGGCTGTCACCTGCTGGAAGAGCGCTGTGGAATCGACATGCACCATGACCGCGCCTTCGGTCAGAATGGACTCGCCGGCGCCGGCGGGGACGGGCATGGTGCAGTCGACAAGGCCTGTCTGGCTGTGGAGGGTGGCTTGCACTTCGTTGGTGCGGATGGCCGCGAGCAAATCGGCCCCGATGTCGGTGAAGGGCAGATGCTCCAGCGGCTGGTTGAGCCAGGCGTTGCGGGTGGAGGCGACGACATGCAGGGGGCGTCCGCCGACGGCAACGATGACGTTGATATCAGGGTCGGCTCCGAGCGAGGTGACAAAGCGCTGAAGGTCCTCGCGGTTGCGGAGGGAGTCGGCGGCGTAGATGACGGCACGGGCGATGGATGCGGCCCGATCGTTGAGGCGATCCTGAGCAATTCGGGTGCCGAGCCAGGAGGGAATGAGGAATGAAGCGAGGCTGCACAGAGCGCACAGGGCGACCACCGGCAGCAGGAGCTGGAAGCGGATTGAGCGGGCGATGGAGAATCGGCCGGAAGTGATCATCTTGGGATGCTCGTCTCCCCGGCGATGACCGACCGGCGGGCGCGGTTCTTCCAGACGGCGATGGTGGCGAGATCGGCGGTGATCAGGCGTGTGGTGGTGTGGAGCCTGCCGCCGGGGCTGAGATAGCCGCGCTGCTCGGCTGCGCCGATGAGGCGGATGCCGCCGGAGAGCACCTCGCGAAACTGATCGGCGGTGATGCCCTGGCGGGCGGCCATCAGCGTGAGGGCCTTCTGCGGATTCTGCTCTGCGTACTCCATGGCGCGGAAGAAAGCGCGGCCGAAGGCGGCGATGTCATCCGGGCGGTTGGTGGCGGTATCGCGGTGAAAGGCAAGCACGTCAAGGATGACGCCGGGCATGGTCCGGGTGCAGAAGATGGTGTGCGCTCCCAGGCTGAGCAGCTGGAGCGACATCGGCGGGTAGGAGACGGCCGCGTCGATGCGGCCCTCGGCGAAAGCGCGGGGCATCTCCAGCGCGGCCATATGCAAGACTTGCACATCGGCCAGAGCCATGCCGGCGCTCTGCAGGGCGCGGAGAAGGATGACCTCGTTGATTGAGGCGTCCTCAACCGCGATGCGTCGGCCCTTGAGAGAAGCGAGGTCGGGCAGGTCCTCCCGGGCGAGGATGACATCCGCGCCCTCCGATGCATCGGCCACCAGCGCGATCTCTGAGGGCAGACCGCTTTGCTGCTGAGACAGGAGAACCTCGACGAGCGTGGAGAACATGCCGTCGACCTGATGGCGTTCAAAGGCGCGGCGGCAGTCGGAGAGGGAGCTGAGTTCAACCAGCCGGACCTTGACGCCTTCCTCTTCAAAGTACCCCAGTTCGGCGGCCAGACTCGCAAATTCGTAGCCGGGCCAGGGGTTCAGCGCGACACGAAGCGGCGGAGAGGTGCGTAATTCGATGAACTGAAGGGACGCAGTGACCGCGCCGGCGATCAGCAGGCCGGTGACCAAGAGCACAAGCAGCCAGGCGCGTCCCCTGATTGGGGAGATTGGCGTGCGTGCGGAGGAGGACTCGGTCGCCGTACCGAGGGCGACGGTGAGGTCGGCGGGCGTGGACTGAGCTGGCTCTGATGTCATCTGGGTGAACCGGAGAAACTGTGCATGCGTTCTCGGTTGTTTGACGGAGAGAGTTCAGGATGTGAAGGCAAATCTGTTGGTACCGGCAGGTGGGACATGGCTCTCGGGAGTTGGGTCCCGGCAGCCGCCGGAGACGGCGGATTGGCAGAAGAGGTGGAACCGCTGGGGGCAGCCCTTCGCATGGACGGCTGAGTGATCGCAGCGGGGAGCGGAGGCAGGAGGCCGAGCTATGCAGACGGGCAGGTCGGCAGAAGTTGCGCGTGGGGGTCGGTGGATGATGGGCTGGGCGTGGGTGGTGGTGCTGGTTGCGTGCGCCGCCGGGGGGCTGGGGGTGCGGGAGGCGCGGGCGGACGGCGGGGTGTTCGCCCGGGAGGTGACGCCGACGATCCCGGATCAGGACGCGCTGATCGTGTGGGACGCCAAGGCGCAGACGCAGACGCTGATGATCGAGACGCGGTTCGCCGGGCGCGGGTCGGAGTTCGCGTGGGTGGTGCCGGTGCCGGGCGGGCTGGATGCGACCCGGCCGCGGGCGCCGGAGATTGTGCTTGGTACACCGGGGGTCTTTCCGTCGCTGCGGTCGAGCTTTGCGCCCAAGGTGATCGGCGGGCAGAAGGGGGCGGAGGAGGTGTTCGGGGCGGCGGTGCTGGCGGTGGCGAGCTTCGCGATGGTGCTGGCGGCGGGATTGGGGATGCGGTGGGGGCTCGATCGGTGGGGACTGGTGGTGCTGATTCTGATCGGCCTGCTTGTCGCGGCCATTCTGCTGCCGGCGCTGGGCAAGGCGCGGCAATCCGCACGCGGCTATGAGATCGAGGTGCTCGCACGCGAGTTGATCGGTGGGTATGAGGTGACGGTGATCGCCCCCGGGCCGGGGGCGGAGGATGCCTCGGCGGCGCTGCGAACGTGGCTGACGGGCAACGGCTTTGTGGTGCCGGAAGCGGCCGGGCCGGCGCTGGCGGATTATGCCAGGCGGTGCTGGGTGTTTGTGGCGGCGAAGTTGCAGACCGGCAGCGGCGATGAAGCGACGACGCGGGCAGCGGCGCCGCTGGGGTTCCGCTTCAAGGTGGCCGAGCCGGTGTATCCGCTGATGCTGACCGCGGCCTTCACGCAGCGGCTGACGGTGGACTTGTATGTGTTTGGCACGGGGATGGCTTCGGCCCCGGGCTTTGAGGCCAAGCGGGCGGATGAGGTGGTGAGGTACCCGGGCCGATCACGCCCATTGGGGACCTTGCGGCGGGAGGGCGAGATCAGCGTTGGCAATGAGAAGGTGCTGGAGTTGGTGCCGGAGTGGGCGACGGTGGGCACGCGGCTGCACGCGACGCTGGACACGGCGGGGATGGCGCAGGATGCGGTGCTGGAGGTGGAGGGCGGAGTGCACAGCGTGGGGGCGCGGGTGTACACACCGGAGCGGGCGAGTGTGCGGGCGTGGGCGGCGGGGCTGTGGGCGGTGACGGGGCTGAGTGCGGCGGTGGGCATCTGCCGGCTGTTGCGGACGCCGCTCACCCGGGCGGAGGTGAACCGGCGGACGCTGCTGGCGATGATGGCGGTGCTGCCGATCGGGGCGGTGTGGGGCTTGGTGACGTGGGCGGGGATGGAGACGGTGGACGAGGACGCGACGGTGAACGTGAAGGGGAGTGTCATGTGGCAAGGGCACGGCGTGGCCTTCGAGGCCTCGTCTCACGCCGAACGCTTCGCCGCGACGGGCGGAGTTCTGAGCGTGACCGAGGGCGAGCGGATGGTGCGCGAAGCGCTGGAACTGAGTATGGGGGCCGAGGAGATGGCCACCAAGTCGTCGCTGATCGGCGACGTGCCGTTTGGTACGTCGGTGCGTGAGGTGGAGACGGCCAAGGGGCGGGCGATCCGCTTCGCTGCCCACGGGCTGGTGGGGGAGGTGGTGGAGCAGTGGGTGGTGGAGGTGCACCGGGCACCTTCAGAGACTTCCCCGATCCTCCCGACCTCCACAGCCAGCCCGGGCACGGGCGAACGCTGAACCGGTCATGCCCCTGTGTCGGGGGCTCGGCGTCGTTCGCGCAGGGATTGATCGGCGGATGGGTGGGGAGACGGTGGGAGGGTGGGGAAGTTGCCGGCTGGGACGCCGGCGGCGGACGGATCATCTCGATGATGACCATGGCTGGGCCATGGAGGGTTTAGGTGGTGGCAATCGATCGGCGAGGCGCGACGCCGCGTGCAGCCGGCCGCTGGCTGCAGCAAGTCTGATACCATGCTGCCGAAAGGGGCGCCCGCATGACAGCGCGACGGCTTGTGCTCATGGATGCGGTAAGGCTGCTCGCCTCGGATGCGGCGACGCAGATCGCACATCTGGAGCAATTGGGTGATGGCGTCGAAGCCGATGAACTCGTGCTGGAGTTGGATGACATCGCTTCCGCATGTGATGACATGCTGGCCAACATGGAACTGAGTGCAGGTGAGCGCCATGCGGTGCAGAGACTGAGTGCATGCGCGAGCGAAATGACAGCGACGGCAGAGATGAGCGTCTGGCGGCGAGCGGCACTTGCTGAGCATGAGCAATGGCGGAAACTGCGAAGGCAGGCCGCCGAGTGCTACGCCGTCCTGAGCGGGGGCGCCCCAAAGCCTGACTGAGACGATCGCACGCTCGGTGGCTTTGTTGCTTCGCGTTGAGCGGGCGGGACACCGGGTGGGCACCGTCGCGACCCGTTCCCTCTGATGGGAATGGTCCTGTGCCCGCAACACGTTCCCTCACCCCCCCAGCGCCGTCCGCAGCAGGTCCGCCCGCGCGATGCGGCGTTCCTGCTGCGAGAGTTCGCGACCGGCCAGGCGCTGCAGGTGGGCAGGCTGGATGAGGACGATGAGTTGCGAGATCAGCGGCTCGGCCGGGGCGGGCAGGGCGGCGGGGCCGGGTGAGGTGTCCTCAAACAGGCCCAGGTGCACGCCGAGGCGCACCAGCGACAGGGTGGCCAGGGCCTCCTCGGTGGAGACCTGGCGGGCCGAGCGCAGCAGGCCCAGGGCACGCCAGCATTGGTCGGCGGTCTGGATGCGGCGGGACCCGGAGAGCAGTTCGTGCCGGGCGCGGCGTTCGAACTCGATGACCTGCGGGACGATGTGCTCCTGGAGTTCCTGCATCACCACCGCCTCGGTCTTGCCGAAGGTGGTCTGGTTGGAGATCTGGTAGAGGTCGCCGGCGGACTCGCTGCCCTCACCCTGGAAGCCACGCAGGGCCAGGCACATGTCCTTGGCGGCGCGGCGGACCTGCTCGATCCGGCCGGTGAGGCGGACCGCCGGCAGGTGAAGCATCACGCTCATGCGGCAGGCGATGCCGACATTGGTGGGGCAGGCGGTGAGGTAACCGAAGCGCGGCAGGAAGGCGTAATCCAGCCCGGATTCGATGCGGTCGTCGACCTCGTTGATCAGCGTGTAGCCGTCGGCCAGGGCCAGGCCCGAGTGCAGCACCTGGATGCGCAGGTGGTCCTCCTCGTTGACCATGACCGACAGGCGTTCATCCGGGAGCGTGATGGCGGCGGCGCGGGGCTCGGCGCCCTTGGCGTGCTCCTTGGAGATCAGGTGGCGTTCGGCGAGGAGCTGGCGGTCGACCGCGGAGAGGCGGTGGACCTCGACCCAGAGCAGGCGGGCCGGATCGTCCTCGGTGGGCGGCGGGACGCGGTGCTCGGGCGAGGCGGGGGGCAGGTTCTGGCAGGCGGCGACGACGTGCTTGCGGCAGGCGGCCAGGATGTGGGTGCGGTCGGTCGCCGAGCAGCGGCTGAGGAAGGCGAAGGCGCCCAGGTTGCGGGCCAGACGCACGCGGGAGGAGAGCACCACGTCGCTGTGCGGGCCCTGGTTGCTCAGCCAGGGGGCCCCGCGGCGGATGGCGGCGTGCGACAGCAGCGCAGCGGGCTCGTTCACGCGGACGGTCCCCCTCCCCCGATGGGCGTGCCGCCGCCGGCCTCGCGGGCCTCGGAGGTGACGCGAAGCAGTTCGTCGCGCAGAAGGGCGGCGCGGCGGTAGTCCTCGGCGGCGACGGCGGCATCGAGCTGCTTGCGCAGTTCGGTGATGCGGGCCTCGCGTTCGGCGGCGATGGCGGCGACCAGGCGGGCACGGCCCCGGGCCTCGTCAGCGGACTCGCCGGGCGGGCCGCCCTCTTGCATCAGCGGGCGGGTGAGCGAGGCGATGCGGGCGGCGAAGCGGCGGGGCACCTTGCCGACGTGGTGGGTGGCGCCCTGGTGGTAACGCTCCAGCAGCGGGGCGAGGGCCTCGGCGAAGGACATGTAGCAGCGCGGGCAGCCCAGCAGGCCGCCCTGGCGGAACTCGGCGAACTTCAGCCCGCAGGCGGCGCAGGCGCCGGGCGCGGGGTTGGCGGCGGCGGGGTTGGCGGCCGGGTCGTCCGGGCCGACCCACGGCGGCGTGATGGCGTGGCCCTTGAGCAGATCGGCGATGACCTGGGTGACGGGGGGCTGGGATTGCACGACGACGCCCTGCGCGCGGGCGCAGTTCTCGCACAGGTGGCGCTCCATCCGCTTGCCAGAGTGGATGGTGACCTCGTGGATGGTGGCCGGGTTGGCGCAGCAGTCGCACTTCACAGCCGCGTAGTTTATGGGCGGCAACGGCCCAGAAGGATTCGGGAATTCGGCCCAAAGAAGAGCCCGGGGCTGATGGGGCAGCCCCGGGCGGGTGAGAGGGCGGATTGGCCGGTCGGGCGGTCCGGAGGACGGACGATCAGGGCTTCCCGGCGGACTCCAGCCGTTCCAGGCGGGTCAGCAGGTCGTTGATCTGGCGCTGCTGGGCGGCCAGATCGGCATCGCGACGGGCCAGGTCGGCTTGCAAAGCGTCGATCTGGCGGTCCTTCTCGTCGCGGAGTTCGCGGAGGGCTTCGACGGTCAGGGCGGTGGTGCCGCGCTCGGTGACCATGCGGATGCCGTCGCCGTCGCGGCTGACCCAATCGGGGAAGACGCGTTCGACCTCGTCGGCCATCAGGCCGATCTGGCGACCGGGCAGGGCACGGCCCTTGGTGACCTCGTTGTCGTTGTAGAAGAAGGAGTAGCCCCGCAGCGAGAGCAGCAGGTCCAGTGCGCCGGAGAGCGGGGCGATGTCGTGCTTGGTGCGCGGGTCGGAGATGGCCGCCCAGGTGCCGCCGCCGGGTTTGGAGGCGAGGCCGTCGGAGCGGAAGCCGATGACGGGCGTCCAGGTTCCGCCGGGGGCAGCGCCGATGGAGAAGAAGTCAGCAGCAGCGGGATCCGCGGTGGGATCGTCGCCGATGATCAGGCGGAGTTCAGAGCGGTTGGCAGCAATGTTCACACGCCGGAAGGCCATCAGGTCGGTGTTGTCCGCTCCGCCGATGCCGTCTCCGACGGTGCCGAAGGCGAGGGAGGTGGGTGCGGCAGAGGTGCCGGTGAGCAGTTGCATGCTGCCGTTGACGGTGAGACGCTGCTCGGGCGTGGTGGTGTTGATGCCGACGTTGCCGGCGGTGTAGGAGATGACCGAGTTGGGGTTGATGATCCAAGGGGAGAGGTTGGAGGGGGCGCCGGTGATGCCGCTCCAGGGGACGGAGCCGGCGGCATCGGCGGATTGTGCGCGAATGGCAAAGTTGGCGGCGGGGGCGAAGGTGACGGGCTGGTCAGGCGTGAGGGTGGAGCCGTTGGCGGTGACGCGGACACGCACGCCGCCGGCGGCCAGTGCGTTCAAATCCGGCGACGGCAGCGTAACGGTGAACAGGCCGTTGGCGACCGGGGTGGCGGGGCGGGGGATGGTGACGCCGACCGTGGCTGCGGTGGCGTTGAGGTAGGTGAAGGTGAGGTCGGCGGTGCCGGAGATAGGACCGCTCGCGTCGGTGAGGCGGCCTTGAAAGCTGATGGACTGGGCGAGGCAGCGGGGCGTGAGGCGGGTGGTGGAGGTGATGACCTGCTGGTTGAACGAGAAGGTCGCGGCGGGGCCGGAGCTGCCGGCCTGCAGGCCGATGGTGGCGGACGAGGCCTGAGCAAGCGGCTCGTTGCCAGGGGCGTAGGCGATGAGGAACTCCGGTGAAGCGGGGGACTCGAAGAAGTAGATGGAGAACGCAAAGGGGGCCGTCCCGCTGATGTGCCGCACCTGCCAGCGGACTTCGAAGACACGTTCCGGGGCGACGCCGGTGGTGTTGGTGTAGATGCCGCCGGAGGCGTTGGTGGTCACCAGGTCGTCCCAATACGCAAAGATGGCCGGGCCGAACACGTTGCTGGGCAGGGTGGAATTGAAAAAGCTGGCGTTCAACCCGCCGGGTCCCAGCCCAAGCACCCCGTTGGTGGAAACGGCCCCGACGGTGTACGTCTGGCCGAAGAGCCGCAACGCAAAGGGCGGTGCGGGGAGAGCGGCGGTGAAGTCGTCTCGAGACTCGGTGCCGGGAATGATCGCGCCGTTGATTGACGGCACCAGCGTGGAGCCGGTGGTGTCCGGGCCGAGGAAGGGCGAGTCGCACTGGCCCAGGGCGGGGGCGGCCAGGTGGGGGAGGACGCTGGCGAGGAAGGCTGCCGCGAGCGCGCGGGTGAGCGGCGGGCGGCGGGTGGATGTGCGGGGCATGGACGGACCTCCGGTGCGCGGGTGTCGGGGATCCCCGGCGACGGGCCGGGGCCTTGTGATCATGCAGATGCGCAGAGATCGCGCCCAATGCGACAGCAAATCCGATGCGGAGGTGCGGTTTGTTGAATGACAACCGCCCGAGCATGGGCCCGGGCGGTTGGGTGGGGTCGAAGATATCAAACTGGGCAGGCTTAGGCGACCGAACCTGCGGCCTTGCGGGCCCTTAGGCGGCCGAACCGGCGGCCTTGCGGGCCTTGGTGTAGCCGTCGCGGCGGCGCAGGGGCTTGACCACCAGGCCGGTCTTGATCGCCTTGGTGGAGGCGAGCACGCGGGTGGGCTTGCCGTCAACCAGGGCCAGGACCTTCTGGAGGTTGGGGCGGAACTTGCGGCGGGTGATGCCCGTGGGCTTGAGGCCGAAGCCGCCCTTGGCGATCTTCTGGCCGCGGTAGGTCCGCTGCTTGCCGAAGGAGGACTTCTTGCCGGTGAACGTGCAGACGTAGGGCATACGAAAACTCCGAGCTCGAAACCATGCTGGAACGGACGGGACAGTCCGGTCCCCCCCCACCGGGCAGGGTCGAGATTGTTGGCGCGAAGTGGGGCCGGGACAAATGGGGGGAGGGGAAGCCGATGGCCAATATGGACAAATGGTCAGATGGTCGGACGAGTAGGAGTGAGGACGGGTTTGGTTAGGAGACTTTGGCGATCTCCGCGGACTTGGTACGCGGGCGGAGGGCTGCGTGTTTGGTGGATGATTGGGCAGTCGGACGGGCCGACGGCACAGACGCATCCGACTGGGTCAGGACCGGGAGGGTACGGGCGAGTTCCAGCAGGTCGCCGAGGATGGCCTCGGTGGTGGGCCAGCGGCCGGCGCCGCGGCCGGTGACCAGGACGGTGCTGGGGGTTGAAGAGGTGCCGCGGGCGGAGGTGAAGGTGATCTCGACGCCGTTGTGCTCGCCCTTGACCCGGGCCAGGGGGTGGTCGGTCGGGAGCAGGGCGGGGGCGACGGTGAGGACGGGCTGGCCCTCGGCACCGAGGGTGGCGGAGGCGATGAGGCGGTAGACCTGGCCGGTGCGGGCGGCGGATTGAGCGGCTTGGGTGGTGATGCCGGCGATGCCGGTGGTGTTCACGGCCGAGAGGGGCACGGTGGCGGAGAAGGCCTGGGCGGCGATGACGACGAGTTTGCAGGCGGCGTCCTCGCCGGAGAGGTCGGCGGTGGGGTCGGGCTCGGCGTAGCCGAGGAGCTTGGCCTGGTTGACGGCGTCGGCCGGGTTGTCGCCGGCGGCGAGGCGGTCGAGGATGAAGTTGCAGGTGCCGTTGACGACGCCCCGCACGGCGGTGACGCGGTGCCCGGCGGCGGCGATGGCGGTGAGCGTCTCGAGGATGGGCGTGGCGCCGCCGACGGCGGCGGAGGCGAGGATGCGGACGCCGTGCTTGGCGGCCAGGGCGCGCAGGTGCGGGCCATGGCGGGCGAGGAGCTGCTTGTTGGCGGTGACCACGTGCTTGCCGGCGGCCAGGGCCTCTTCGATGAGGGCGAGTGCCGGGGCGACGGCGCCGGTGGCTTCGACGATGACGTCGGCGTCGCCGTCGAGCAGTTCCCACGGGTCAGCCCGGAGGTGGTGGGCGGGGATGCCGGAGGCGACGGCCTTGCGGGGGTTGCGGACGGCGACGCCGGCGAGGGACAGGCGCGACGGGTCGCGGGTGACGGCCTCGAGCACGCCCCGGCCGACGGTGCCGAGGCCGAGCAGGCCGACGCGGAGGGGGCGGGCGGTGAGGTCGGAGAGGTCCTGCGGGACGATGGCGGTGGCGGGCGCGCCCACGGTGGTGCAGACGCTCTCGGCGGCGTTCAGGCCGGCGACCTGGAAGGGCAGGCCGGCGGACTGGGCGAAGCGGACGGCCTTGTGCTGGACGATGCGGCCGTCAAGGGCGAGGGCGTCAGCGAAGGTGATGCCCTGGTAGCGACGGGGCGGCAGGCCGGGGGCGTTGGGGTCGCGCTCGAAGAGGCCGGGGACGTCTTTGACCAGGCGGACGGCGACGTTGGCGTTCGGCAGCGCTTCGGCGAGTTGGCGGCCGAGGAAGAGGGCGGTGAGATCCGACCCGCCCCGGCCCAGCAGCACGCGGCGGGCGGAGGGGGCTTGCTCGCGGGCGAGGAAGCCGGGGACGATGACCACCGAGGCGCGGGCCAGGGCGGCGAGCAGGGGCTGGAGGTTGGCCGAAGTGGGGTCGGCGTCCAGGGGGTTGAGCGGGATGCCTGCGGGGGCCGCGGCCGTCAGGGCGAGTGCGTCGGTGTCGACGACTTCGGCGGGGACGCCGGCGTTGTGGAGGTGCAGGGCGAGCAGCGGGGCGGAGTGGGACTCGCCGGTGGCCAGCAGGGCGGCGGTGGCCCACGCATCGGGGTCCTGGCCATCACGCGGGACGGCGCGGGCGGTGGCCAGCAGGCGGTCGGTCTGGCCGCCGAGTGCGGAGACGACGGCGACGACGCGGTGGCCCTCGCGGAGCCAGCGGTAGATCTCGTGGACGGCGAGCGGGAGGCTTTCGGTCTTGGCGAGGACGGAGCCGCCGAGCTTGAGGACAATGACGTTGCCGAGGCCGGCGGGGTTCGCGGTGGTGGTGGTCGTGCTCATGGGTGAGTTCCTTCGGGCGGAAGCGGAGTTGATTGGTGGGCGAGGGACGGGGCGGGCGGGCGCGGGATGGGTGTGGCCCGCGGGGCGGGGGAAGGTCGGGCGGGCAGGATCGGGACGGGCTTAGTTGGTGACGATGGCGTCGAGGGCCTGGCGGAGGTCGGCGATCACGTCGGCGGGGTCTTCAAGGCCGACGGAGATGCGGACCAGGCCGTCGGTGATGCCGGCGGCGAGGCGCTGGTCGCGGGGCACGTCGGCGTGGGTCATGCTGGCGGAGTGGGTGACGATGGTGTCGATGGAGCCGACGTGCTCGGCCAGGGCGCACAGGCGGACGCCTTCGAGCAGGCGCTTGCCGGCTTCGAAGCCGCCGTGCAGTTCCAGGCTCAGGACGCCGCCGTGCAGGGCCTCGCCCTTGGAGGAGCGGTGCAGATCGGCGGCGAGGGCGGCCTGCGGGAACGAGGGCAGGCCGGGATAGTTCACGTGGGCAACGGCGGGGTGCTCGGCGAGGAACTCGGCGACGAGCTGGGCGTTGCGGGAGTGCTGGGCGATGCGCAGCGGCAGGGTGCGCAGGCCCCGCAGGGTGAGCCAGGCATCGAACGGGGCCTGGATGGTGCCGATGGCCTTGCGGAGGAAGCGGCACTGATCGAGCAGGGCCTGGTCGCGGGTGACGATGGCTCCGCCGACGGCGGCGTTGTGGCCTTCGATGTGCTTGGTGGTGGAGTAGATGCTCACGTCAGCACCGAAGTCGAGCGGGCGGAAGAGGGCGGCGGTGAGGAAGGTGTTGTCAACCGCGAGGGTGACGCCGGCGGCGCGGGTGAGGCGGGCGATGCCGGGAACATCGGCCAGGGTGAGCGTGGGGTTGCCGGGGGTCTCGAGGATGACCAGCTTGGTGTTCGGGGTGAGGGCGGCGGCGACGGGGCCGGGGGTGCGGGTGTCAACGAATGAGGCGGTGATGCCGAGCGGGGCGAGGACGCGCTGGAGGAGGCGGACGGTGCCGCCGTAGATGACCTGGGAACAGATGACGTGGTCGCCGGCCTTGCAGGTGGCGAGGATGAGCGTGGCGACGGACGAGAGGCCGGTGCCGAAGGCGGCGGCGGGCGGGGCGTCTTCCAGGGCGCCCAGGGCCTCTTCAAGGGCGGTGACGGTGGGGTTGGAGACGCGGGAGTAGGCGTATTGGGCGGGCTTGCCGACCTCGCGCTGGGCGAAGGTGGTGCTCTGCACGATGGGGGGCACCAGGGCGCCGGTGGTGGGGCAGGGGCCCCGGCCGGCGTGGAGGGCGCGGGTGTTCAGGCCTTGGGTGGAGGTGGAGGCCGAGGTGGGGGCCGGTGGGGAGGAGCCGGAGGCGGCGGTGCGCTCGGCGGCCTGCGTTGCAGGGGCGGTGGTGGGGGTGGTGGGGTTGGCGGAACGGGCGAGGGTGGAGACGGACATGCTTGGAACTCCGAAAGGTTCGGGAGTGCCAAGAGGGCCGGACGGCCAAGCCTGCAATGCGGGTGGGTTGAACATCAACCCGGAGTTTGCCTTGCGGGGTGTGCCGCTCGGCCGCATCGTTCCCCGAAACCTCGGGGCTGGCTTCGGCACCGTGGCAGGCTGGTGAACAGCCGCTCGGTTGCCGCCTGAACCTGGAAGCCGGTTCAGGACTCTTGATACTGCGGGGAAAGACTAGCGGCATGGGGCGGGGAGTCAAGCGGGTGGACACATGGTCAAGGTGGTGGACTGGTCGAACACTGAATGAAGGCCGTTGGGGGCGGTGGGGCGTTTGCCGTGGAATTTGGGAGGGGGGTGTATGTGGATAAGTGGGGTGGGGGAGGGGTGGTTCGGGGTGGTGTGTAGGGGTTTGTGTTGGTGTTCGCCATGTGCGAACGGAATGTGCGGGGGGGTGTGTGTGGATAAGTGGGGGTGGTGGGCCTGTGGGGGGTTGGAGCTGGCCGGATGGGTGGCGGCGGGGTGGGCGCGCGGAGGTGGTGGGGGGTCGGGTGCATCCGTACACAGACCTTACCACAGGATGGCCGGGGGTGCAAGGGGGGTGGTTGGATTTTGTGGGGGTGAAGGGGAACCGGGTGGCTTGCGGTGCCGGGGCGGGGTGGGGGCGGTGGGGGCGGTGGGGGGGTGGCGGGTGGGCGGGCGGCGGCTGGGTGGTGCTGGGCTGTGCCCGGAAGTGGGGGAATTGGGTTGTGGGCACGTGAAGGTGCGGAATGTGGGCTCACGCGGGGGCGTGGGGGCGGTAGTCTGTGTGGTGGAGGTGGCGGGGATGATGGGGGCAACTGGCTGACATGGCACACCAAGCTTGTTCTATAAGCTCAATGCGGATGAGTCATTGTGCAAAATCAAAGACCATCGTGTAACCCCCGATTGAGGTAATTTAGATAATTTGCACACTGGTTCAATCAGGGCACTTGCAGTAAGGAGATTGATCTGGTAATTTCTGTGTACTTCTGGCCGTTGATGTAAGCCGCCGTTGTGCAGCGTGTGGTCTTCGGTCAATCTGGGGAAATGTCCATGGCCAATGTGCTTCGGGGACTGGTGACACTTGTGGCTTGCGCGTGGTCGGCAGGCGTGGGTCTCGGCCAGACGATCCTGCAAGGTGTGCCGACATGGCGAGATGTGTTGGTGCCGCAGACATCGCTGAGCGGCCAGACGCCGCTGTCGTCCGCGAGGCTGAACAGCCGTGAGGGTGCAGCGGTAGGCGGCAACACGCTTGGGCTGTGGTTGGAGGCGGACCCCAGTGCCTCGAGCCTTGAAGCGATGCGATCAATCGGTCCTGTCGATCTGTTCACAGGCAAGGTTGAATGGAGAGACGTCCAGATCGCCCTGCCTGCGCACGTGCCCTGGGTCGTGGGTGTCGCCTACAGCAACGCCCAGTCAGCGGCCGGCGGCAGCAATGGCCCCCAGGGATGGAACTGGCAACAGCTCAGCCAGCCGGAACTGGTGCGTCGGCAGGCGAACGCCGGCCAGTGGGGTGCGGGAGATGCCATTCTGCTGGTTTATGGGGGGAGGTACGCCGAATACTGGAGACAGAACGCGCTCAATCCGGTGCTGGTCGGCGTCAATGGCACGGGTGGCGGCATCCGGCTGTGGACGGCGACGACCTCCGGTGGCAGCTACGAGATGGTCGATGTGCTGGACACCAAGGGGTGGAAAGCGACCTTCTGGGGTTGGGGCAACGTGCCAGCCGGGCTGCGGGGACAACTGTGGAGGATCGAGAATGAAGGGGGTCAGCGGGCGTATGTCGGACACCCGACCGATCCGGGTCTTGCTGCGGCGCAGGGGTTCAATGCAAGCGGCCTTCTGGCGACGGCCTATGACTCTGCCGGGCGTCGGTACACATACAGCTACACCGTCGGCGCCGTTGGGGGACGGGTTCGGTTGTCGAGCGTTGTCGCTGCGGCGCAGTCTGGAGGGCAGTGGGTTGAGGTGCAGCGAGCGGAATACCGCTACTGGGGAAACAGTGAGTTTGCCTGGGGCGGGTCGACGGTTCCGGCGGAGCGTGGAGCAGACGGCGATTTGGCGCTGATTCGAGTGGTGACACCCCTCTCTGTGGCCGGCACCAGCTTGACCACGCGACAGCACTTTCGATACTGGCTTGGCAACGAGGGCGCCGGGGCAGGCGCCGCGCATGATTTGCGGCTCATCGTGGCAGAGGAGGGCGCTCGGCAAGCGGCGAGCGCAGGTGTGAGCCTTACGGCGGGCAGCTTGCAGCAAGTCCGGCGATTTGCGCAGTCGACGATGGCCTATTCGGGCGGGCGAGTGAGTGTGCTCGGGGTTCCGGTGACGGCAACAGTCGCCGGCACGGTGCCGGAAATGACACTCGGCTACGACACCGGCGCCGGACAGTGGGCGCGACGGACGCGAATCACCTATCCCGCTACCGGCGGCGCAGACCCGCTGCGGCTGGAACACCAGATGTTCGATGGATGGGGTGGGCCGCTGTCGCGGGCCGTACTGGCGGCCGCACCGAGCACGCCGAGCGTGATTACGGGCAAGTGGGTGACCGCCGTCGTGAGAGACTCTGGCGGGATGGTGCAGTCGGTCGGATCGCCGGCCAGCGTTGCCGCATACGACGAGGCGACCGGGGTTGTCACGTTGGCGACCAATCAAGGGCTTGTTCGCACGGTGGATCGCGTGCCGTCCGGGGGTGCGGCGGGTGTTCCGGCGGCCGCCGCCGGGCTGGTCAGCGGCACGTGGGCACAGCAGGGGCACCAGATGACCTCCTCGCCCACCCGGCAGCAGGAGACGGCGCAGACGTGGTCGATTCGGTCGGTGGGTGATGGCGTCACTTCACCGGTGCTGATGCGGGCCTGTGTCTCGTCATCGTCAGTCTATCGGGATACCCAACCCGGCAATCGAGGTGTCGGCTCGACGACGGAGTTCGCCTGGGCGTTCGAGCCCGGAAAGCTGACGCCTCGGTCAGTGGTGACGACCGACCCTGCCGTATCGGTCGAGCGTAACGGGAGGGGGACGCCGTTCACCCGCACGCAGCACTACTTCGCCAACGGCCTGCCGAGCGTTTCGGTGTCAGAGGCTGGGCGGCTGGTGAGCAATGAGTATGACGCGGCGACGGGGCAACTGACCCGGTCGCTGTTTGATGCGCTGGTGGCGGACGTGCCGGCCGGCGCCATCGCCAGCGGTGTGACGCTCACGGATTGGCCGATTGCCAACGCCGGGCCCGCGCTGCGACGCGAAACGCGGTATGTCTATGACGCGGTGGGCCGCATCAGTGTGGTGCAGCACCCGGGCCGCCGTTTCACCGCGGCCTGGCCGGGCGGCATCCGGGAGATGTCGCAAACTGTGTACAGCAAGATCGCCAATGAGACGCTTCTGGTGATCGATGTGCCGATGGTGCTTGGCACCCCTGCGTCGCCGACCGGTTGGCGCGGCGTGGCCGACGTGCGGACCGTCAACCACGCGGGTGTGACCATCGCCAGCGGCACGGTGGCGACCGGCCCACGCGGACCCGCCTGGCACGCGCAGAATGCCACCACCCAGTCGCCGACGACCTGGGCTGTCAGCGGGGCGAGTGATCTTGCCGCGGCCTTTCCTGCCGCGAGCGGCCGGCCCCTGTTGTCCTACACAAGGGCGACAACGTGGAGCCACTCGGGGCAGATCCCGACGCAATGGCAGTCAAGGGTGAATGCCACGGGTTCAGCCTGGCTGACCTCCGGCATTGAGTTCGATGTGCTGGGCCGCCTGCGGGCATCTACCGGGCCGGACGGTACCCGCACTGAACTGCGGCTGGATGCTCGTGGTCTGGTGACGAGCGTCTATCGGGGTTTTACCAGCCCCGGGCAGGCGGTGTCGCGGATGATCGCGGAGTTCGCGTATGACAACGAAGGCCGGCTGACATCGCGGACGGTCCGTCCGCGGCCCGACGAACCGCTTCTGATGGAGTTGCGATACAACTGGAAGGGGGACTTGCTGGCGCAGATCAACCCCACTGAGCCACATCTGCTGATGGCCTACAACGGCATCGGGCAGTTGACTGGCCAAGCGCTGGTCGGCGGACCGGGTGCGGCGTTGCTGGCGGCGCTGCCCAACTACAATGGGCGGGATCTGCTCGCCATGGCGCTGCCACTGGGCCCTCGGCGCGAGACGTTGCTGGACGAGTTGGGTCGGCCGTACCGCGAGAAGCAGTTCGGCAAACGCGATGGCGCGTGCACCGAGGCGCCGGCGAGCCCGGGCATTGACTCGGTGACCCCGATGGTGACCGATCACTGGCGAGGGGCGCACGGCAACGTGACCATGAGCGCCGGGGAAACGGTGACGCGGACGGGGTATGACCGGGCGTGCGGGGTGCAGCAGATCAACGTGATCGCGACGACGACCACCGCGCCGGCGGGCCAGCAACCCATCAGCTATCAGAACGCGACCGGTGGCGTCAACGCGAACGATAACGTGCTGCAGACGACCTACTTCGCACGCAACCGGACCAACGGCGAGGTTGTTGGGCTGGCCATGGCCGTCCGCGACAGCCGGCAGTTTGACGGCGACGCCAACTTCCGCGGACCGTTGATCATCGACAACCCCTTCAAGTACGGCCCCACCGGAATCTCGCCTGTGCCGACGGGCATTCAGATTCCGTCGAACCCCGGGAACGTTCACCCGGAGATGCTGCTGCGCATGACCTTTCCCGACGAGTTCGGTCGTCCGCAGATCGAGCGTGACTACGGTCGGCAACCCAAGCCCGGAGATCCGGAGCTGTGCTGCGGCATTGATTGCGGCTTGCCGCCGATCGGGATTGAGCCGCCCCGCGAGCAGCGGCGTGAGTACCGCGACGATCTGAAATGGTATAAGCTCATCAAGCCCGACGGTTCGATTGACTCCTTCTACTTCGACGACCTGGGTCGCACAGTCCGCCATTGCGAGGAGCCTTGGGGCATCTACCGCGGTCCGAGCATGCCGGCCAAAATCCCCGGGATGCCGGAGGTGCCCGGCTGCAACAAGAAGCAGACCGAGACCAAGTGGGAGTATGAAGACGCGCGCCTGCGCCGGATCATTCGCAGCGACTGCTCCAACCCCTCTGAGACCGGCGGCCCGTCGACGATCCTGGAGAACTTCTTCCCGACCGACGGGCTGATCGCGCCAGGGGGAATGGTCTTCACACCGCCAACCAACGCTTCGGCCGTCATCGCGATCCGTCAGGGCGACATGGGGATGTACTATCGCGATCTGGACGAGATGGGGCGTCCTCGCCAGATGCTCGATCCTCGGAATGTTCTGCGCACGCTGCGGTACGCCGTCGGCGGCGTGCCCACGGGGCGGCTTGAGGGCATCACGATCTCCCAACCGCAGGGGCAGATCGGGCAGTTTGGCCCGGCGGAGATGTTCATCAAGCCGACGTACGACATCTTCGGCGCCCTTGAGGGTGTTGAGCAGCGCGCCGGCGAAAACGGCTGCCTGCTGGACAAGATCAGCACGCCGACGGGTGTGCTTGGCCAGCCGTGCAAGACGATCACCTGCCTGGGCATGAGCTGCGGCACGACGCCGTCGGGCTGTGGAAGCACCGACCCGAACGCTCCGGGACCACAGGGGCTCCGGCTCAGCCAGACGACGAACTTTGAGTACGCCGCCTTCGGCCTCAACGGGGGCGTGATCGGCGGTGCGGGGGCCGGACAGTGGGGCGGCATCCGCGAGACGCGCCGGACCCTCCCGGGAGGTGGTGGGTTGGGGATGTACCACCCGGGCTTCGGTCCCGGCACCGGAAGCGGTTGGCAGACCGCACTGAACACCGGCACCGGGCGACTTGAAGCGCTGATTCTTGAACCCGGCGGCAGCAGCGTTCACCCAACCAACCCGGTGTTCAGACAGGGCTATCTGGGCATCTGGAAGCCGCGCTGGACTGATCTGCCCGACATCCAAGGCGTGTGGTGGCACCACCTTCCGTCGAAGACGCCCGATGGCCCGGTCACGCCGATGTTCTACCGCCCCAAGGACGAGTTCGGGCAGCCCAGCAACGAGCGGTTTGAGATCTACCGTGACGACATTCCCAAGTTCGATCCGCCCCCGGAGCAGGACCTGCCCCCTCCGCCCCTGATCTGGTCCAGCATCGAATACGCCCGCGGCGCCAACGGCGTGCTGACCGACAAGGCCGTACAGATCCGCGAGCCGCGGATGAGTTTCTTCGAGGCCAGCCCCGATCTGCCGGCCACCGACTGGGTGAAAGAT
>Ga0315900_10003108_pt1 | contig 24568 bp, 62 predicted proteins | sample LakEriMetagenome_FD_203521 | JGI IMG/M metagenome (GOLD analysis project Ga0315900, IMG submission 203521) | Freshwater fungal communities from buoy surface, Lake Erie, Ohio, United States - Buoy 12 MA114 | ecosystem: Environmental > Aquatic > Freshwater > Lake > Lake biofilm | place: USA: Lake...
TAATTGAAATGTCTTTTTTGATTTCTTCTCTGGTCTTCATATCTCTTATTGTTTCTACAAAGATACAACGCAAATAAAAAACCCACAACCTGTTAAAGTGTGGGTTTTGATTATTGTTATTATTATATTATTTTTTATTTGAAATATTATAGAAGTAGTCATCGTTATCATCAACCGCCCATTTATTACCATCTTCACAATAAAATTCTTTTGTTGATACTTTAAAGTCAGGAGTTTTTATTCCACCAGGTGTTAAAGATTGATCATAAAATAGAACCCTATTGTTTGGTTGAGCAGCAAATTGACCATTATCCAATTTGATTATGTTGAATGATTTGTGTTCATTTGGAGTTTCAGATAATGACACATTTAACTCGTTTGGATCTGAATGGCAGGAGTCTATTGTGAATATATATGTACCATTGTACATTTTCTTATTCTTCATAAATACCTTACAAGTTAACCCTGATAATGTGGATTTTTTTATTACCGTTATATTATACGAGAATGCGTCCCATATCTCAAGATGATCAAGAGGTAATTGTTCTTCATTATTTATATCTGTTTTCCAAACATATGCAGATATAGGAAGTTTATCATATAATGCCCCATAATTAGAAAGATACGATTCTATATATAATGCTTTACCTTTAATTGATTTAACCGATACCCAATAACAAGGTTCAAATTCTCCAAATCCTTTTTGTAAGTCGTACAGGTATTCTTTTTTAACGAAACATTGTATTGGCGGTAAATTAGCAACTAAATAACTCATACATATAAATATCTTTTCAGATTATTTATATTAACCAAACATAAAATAACCCAAAGCAATACCAGCAAACACTCCAACAATAGTACCTATAAAATACCATTTCTCATTAAAATCTTTCATAATTATGAACATTTTTTATCAAATTTTTTTATATATTTTCTACCTCCATTATCAGAGATTATTCTTTTTACGTAGTTGTATATATCCGTATTATACTCTGATTCATCTATTATTTTTGTGTTATATAATCTATCAAAGGTGTTATCGGCTAATGTATTAAAAAAGTCTTCGCCATTAAAAAAATACACACATATGTCATCGTGGTTCAAATATCTATCACCGATTTCTTGAATTATTTCCATTATAACTCGTGTTCTTCTAATTAACTTTGTTGGTATTTTTTCTGAACTCATATTACTCAATAATAAATCTAATAATAATTCTCACATTACCTTCTCTTTTAATCCCCGACCTAACCAATGACTTGATCAAATTATTTAAATTAATACCATAATTTGACATTTCAGGTGTGACTCCATCAAAAATATAAACAACATCTCTTACCACATAATTTATATCGTTCAGATATCCATAATCAATATATGAATCAGGAAAGGTCTCATCAAGAGTTTTGAGATCAACACTCACGAAAACAGCATATAAAGGAATATAATCAAGCGTACCAGTATCTTTTATTTCAATACCAGTAATAAACTTGTATTTTGCTCGTAATACTTTTGTTATTAATTGTTCTAACTTATTCATCACCAATCTACTCCAGTCCCAAAGGTGCCTTCAAACCATGTTTCACCTTCAAACAATACTATTTTTTTATCCCAATCATCTTGTAATCGGTATCTTATTTCTGACAATAAATAATCAAAATTCCATCTATTAGTATTTGTATGTATGTCAGCCCACACTTGGATCCTATGTCCTTTAACAATATTAGTTATAGTTAATTTGTTAACCGCATTAACCTCATTAAGTTCTGACATTTCACCCAAACCCCAATCTTCAGATTCTTCCTTGATCTGTTCAAAATAATAGTTGATCAATTCCTGTAAAAATTCTTCAGTATAGAAATCTACCCCATCCATTATTTTTTTGTAATTATCAACACCACCAACACTTCTAACCGCAATGCCAATTCCGTTTTTTTTTGTGATGTTTATAAGTTTACTTTGGAGTGCGGTTTCTTCTTTTAATACCGATTCATTTATTTCGTTAGATGATTTAAACACCTCAGCATCAATCATTATTTTAGCCTGAGGATAATTTACAGGATGCCATGCAACATCTACTTTGAATGGGAAAAAATCATTCAAACTATCTTTTATTGTTCTTGCGAACCAAGAATCAATATTTGACGCAGTACTATCCGTATCAAAATAGATTTGGATTAATTTACGACCGGATCTGTTTTTAACCTCAATGAAACTAACTCTAATTTCATCTATATAATTAAAATAATAAATGAAGTCCTTAACTAATGATGCCTGAACCTCAATATCATCTAAATCAATATTTAATATCTTAACCAAGTTATTAAACCCCCCAACAGCTCTTGATGCGTTGACAATACCATGTAGTTTGATTAGTAGTTCTAACCTTTCCTGTGTTTTTGTTTCTTCCTTTAAAATATGTTTAATTAGATCTTTCATTTGTATATTTAATAAAAATGGATGTTGGCACCTTCAACCCTTCTTGTTACAGGTTTATCAGGAAATTCGGTCTCAAAAAATTCTTTTAACGCCTCTTTAAATAAAGAGTCCCTAAACATCGGGTATCCACCAATAAAATCATGAACTCTATCTCTTAATTTATGATCATACCATAGTTTTTCTTTTTCATATATAACAAGACCTTTATATTGATTATCATATAAAACATAACCATCGTTTATATAACCACCGTATGAAACTAAAATCTTATCAATCAATTTTATTATAGTATTTTTAACTCTGTTAATTTTTTCATCATCCCATTCATCCCAATAACGATCAGACATAGATACTTCATCCAACCGATCCATTTTTGTGTAGTTTTCACGGTAAAATTGTTTGATCCTATCTTTTCTAAACCTTAAAAATTCTTCAATTATTAAATCGTCAAGTTCTAATATACTTTTATATTCTGGTAATACATTTGCGTATTTTAACTCAATTATTTCATTATAAATACCAAGTAAAAAATGTTCAGGAGTGCGATAATCTGATATGTACATATTGTCCATAACACTATTTAATATCTTATCCAGAATATGTATTCTTCTTTTAATTGACGGATCCATTACATATAAATACTAATACAAACAAAAAATCCCCAAGAATAGTCTTGAGGATAATAAGAATTAATAACTCTTATTTTTGTGCTTAACTTTCCTATTATACACTTTTTTGCTTTTGTGTACTGAAGGTCTTGTTGCTGCCCATATCTCTTGCTGTGTTATTTGAATCGTTTTCATAAGTATTATTAAATATCCGTATACAAAGGTAAGGAATTTTTATAAAAATTACTAATACTAACCAAAGAAATTTCATCAATCCCTTGAAATTTTAATCCAAAGATGTCAATTATCATTTTTTCTATTGATGGTACTATCGTAACATTCCAAAAGATTCCTTTGGTAAGATAACTTTCATAATGTATGACCATTATTGTTCTTTCTTGAACATTACTATAAAAGTTTTGACTAAAATCAGAAAAGTTATCTGGAGATTTGACAAAACTTTTTTTTACTATTTCTATGTTTCGTATCCCAATAATTTCACCATCACTGATTTTTCTTAAAAATTTTGTAATCAACGTTAGTTTTCTATAACTAACATGATTATAAATATTTTTGTAAGGATCAGGAACTTTTATACTTGTATGTAATGAAGTATTAAAACATGACATAGTTATATTATTTTAACCATCGCCTGATAAAAAGAACTCCCATCAACACATAAACCTCCTTGAGGTATCCAATCCTCTTTTATTAGTTCGTTTACTTTTTCAACCAACTCCATTGGATCTTTACAAGAAATAATTCTATATTCCATATTATTTAATAAAAGATTGTCGTTTTAACTTTAACTTATTCTCAAGTGGATAAACAACATCATAGAGGTGACTATTCCAGTATTTATCGGGGTTGTTAATCAATAATTGTTTATCAAAATTTCGGATCAATTTATATACGGTAAATGTCTGTTGATATGTCTCACAAGAATCAATTACCTTTTCAATCCATTTTCCAATATCACCCCAGTGATTACTTCTTTTTTCCATTTTATTTTTTTACTAAGTTAGACAAAAAATCGTGAGATTTATACATTTTAACATAAAAATTTGACGATCTACCTCTATTGTGTTGACCATCAATATATCCTTTTTCATATGCATTGTTTACCATGTCTCTTTCTTCAGATTCAAGAGACTTAACTTTTTCTTTAATTTCATCAAGGATCTTAATTATATCAAGATTAGATTCCTCAATCTTTCTACTATCAATCCATTTAGCCAACTTTTGTCTATAGGTTTTCATTTTTTCTCTAGTCTCTTTTTTTCTTGATTTACATATGATTCAGCACCTTTCTTTGTACTCCAATGAGATACCAAACCTAATACGTTTCTAACATATTTCCAAGTTGAGAAAATATTTTTCTTATACAATACGAAATATATTGTTTTGGTTGGTTCTCGGTATTCTTCAACTTTAAACTTCATCTACATAATATATAGATAAAATATTAAATTGTCAAATTATTTTTTATTGTCAAAATACAGGTACGACAAATAAGTAAAGATTACAACTTGGATTAATCTTACCATTGTTTTTGAATCAAACGGATTTAATGATCCAAGAATGTATCCAAAAACTAAATAAACTCCGATCGCAATAAGTAATAAATTTTTAATATCATTTTTTTCCATGAAACAAATATAGTAAAAAAAAATTACTTTCTATACTCTATGAAGACATCCATTGGATAAAATCCTGTTTTTGCATATATTTCATCAACAAAAACTGTTCTTAAAATATCAGGTAAATTATATAATAGATCTCCTCTATCTCCATCTTCACTTACTTCGTATACATTTCTCCATTTACCTTCATCATCAATAACTAATCCACTTACCATCACATAAATACTAATATCCGCAGGGTGTTCAACAGGATTATCAAATTTGAAATCTGTAACTTTATATTTTATTCTAAAATAATTGGTGTTGTATTCTCCATCGGTTAAGTATTTATTGATCGTATCTATTGATTTTTTCTCATCAAGTATCCCATCCTCACTTAAAAACCCTTTCCAAAAAAGATATACATTGTTTAAATTATCTATTCTTGTAAAGTTAGAATTACCTAGACCTAACGCCGATATTGTTTTACTTAAAAAATTCTCCCCATTTAATAATTGTGGATTTTTTTCCCAAAAATCAAATACCATTTTTTCAACCCTTTTGTTACCAGACATTAACATATCATATAAATGGTTCTCATTTATGGTTTTCTTTTTTTTCCTACCTTGACAATGAGCTCTTTGTGAAAATCCTTTTGGGTTATTACAATCAATACTTCTTTTATATTTTTCTGACCATTTTTCTGTTACTTCTTTCTTGTCAGATATTTTTCTAACACTAACGATCTTAACACCTTCACCTTTATTCTTAAGTGTTATTTCATTTTCGTGAGGATATAATAAATTATTATGAATTGTTTGATCAACATCAATAAGATCTTTTGAAGCCGATACCGTTATCATAAATGAATTATCCCCAACCCCATCGGCAAAGGAATGACTTGATAATAGATCCTTTTTGTTTTTAGCGTAGTGAGATCCAGGTTTTTTGGTATCAATATCTTTTCTATCGTCAGCTCTAATTATTCTAAATAATTTAATTTCGGATGGTAGATTTTTTATTGATTGTATAATTGATTGAATTTCTTCTTTTATTTCTTCCTCAGAATAACCCATATGTTTTTTACCCTGATCTATTAAACTTTTTAATTCTTTTTTTGAAAGTTTGGGTATGTCTTTTTTTGCTTCATTAATATCTGATTTATAATTTTCCCAAAACTTTTTAAGTTCATCAAAATCATATTCCATTAATTTTTGATCCCACCCACAAGAATGACATAGATATGGGTGATCATCATCATTTTCCTTTACCCAAGAATGACCGCACTTACATTTGATTTTTTCACCAAATATTCGTTTTTCTTGTTTTTCAGTTATGATAATTTTCATATTAATTTATCTTTTGGAACCCAAGGTTTTAAATTATCAGATTTTGATACGATGTCTTCCTTCGGTAGAAACATAACATCTCTTTGTCTTACCCCAGGTTTAAGATTTCTTGCTTTAACCTCTAAAACTTTATCTCCATTTATAAAGATCCAATAATGATGATGTGGATACACAGGTGTTCTACCATTAACACCAAATATAACCGCATTTCCATCACTTGATATTGCATAGTATTTAAATGGTTTTACTTGATAATTTATTTTTTTACCATTTTTTGTTGTTGCAACAATGTCAACACCACTTTTATCTAATGATCCTCCAACCTCGGCAACAACCTCAACAGAATCAAAGACATCAGAATGTTTTTTAATAATATAATCTTTGGCAACTAATTCATTTTCATCACCAGCACTTTTACTTTTGTTTAATACTCTATATATTTCATTAGATATTTCATTACCATTAACGAATATGTCTTCAAATTCTCTATCCAAACCATCACCAATTATTTTAACAGCCTCTTCTCTAGTGGCATTATCCGGAACATTAAAATAATTCGCCAATATCATTGCAACAACATAATGAGTGTTTATATACGCCAATGGGCTATGCTCGTTTCTACCGATAAAGAAATAATGTCCTGATCTATTTTCAACACCTATTTTTTTCAATGAATCAGAATGTCTTAATAATACATCTTCAATCATTTTTCTATATAAACCTTTTGATGGATCCTTGGCAGATGGTTTTTCATTTGTTCTAAGAACTTGTTTTACTTTACTAATAGTCCAAGCCTCATTTAAAAGGTTAGTTAATAAAAGTGATTGAGTTTCGGTTATAATTATCCTCATAATATATAAATACCTTAGTTTTCTTCTTTTGGATCAATGTAAAAAGTTTTACCTTCAATATATTCTTCAGTAACCCATAAATGATTAACTTCTATTTCTTTTTTATTTATTATTATTTCACCGCTTGATCCTTCATTGATTTCCCATCCAGGAAATTTAACACTTAATATAGTGTAACACATTTGTTCAATTTCCTTACTAACTTTTACTTCCCCAATGTTAGATTCACCCATATCCCTTAAATAACCATCATCACCACCACCATCATAACCAATTATTACGTATTTTGGTTTACCTATTTCCTTAAAGTACGTTTTAATCTCTTCCATCCATCCTGGTTTTTCTTCTTTAAGATCATAATACGCACCTGAACTACTTTCGCCATAATATTGCACATCTGTTTCAATTTTGAAGATCTCTTCTTCAGTATCAATATTAAAATACACTCTTACATATCCAGTTGGACTACCCACATCAATATATTGATTTGTTATTTTTGATGCCATGTTATCAATCAATGATTCCACATATTGATCTAATGGAGATAAAAGAGGTATATGTCCACCAGGTATATCAATTCTATTATCAATATAATCCATAGTACCATCCATTACCGCCCCTTCAATCATACCTTTAGTTGCTCCCGATCTTTTCAACAATGAAAATAATAATTTTGCATTCCTATCCATAATGTTTTTAATAATAAATATCAGTCATTAAATTCCAGTTTCATTGTTTTTATCATCCACAATGGTTTCTCGTGTTTTTTCATCGCATCCAACCATTCTTTTGCCGATGGTATATAATTATTACAATCTTCTTTTACGTGACTCTCTAAACAATACCTAGTGTATACTATTTTATCTTCACTATTTTTGAAGTGTGTTCCAAATATTTTTTCACCCATAAAAATACCTTCTGAATGATGTAAAAATATTCTATGGTCAGAATGTCCAACCCACCCCTTCGTTTGATCCATCCATTCGTGTAGATGAATATAATCTTCCCATTTTCCTCCGAATTGTCTTGCGTTTGATTTTGAATGGATTATTGGATGCGCCATATAAATAATTTTTTATAATTATACAAATAACCAAAAGATTACTAAAGACATATTTATATGTATGATGAATTCATACTTTAAATTATTAAAAGAAAACTCCGAGGAAAGTATCTTCAGTAAAATGGAGATCAAGTTATTTAAATTTATTAATAGATTTAAAAAAGAGTTGGGTGATAGATCAACAATGATAAGATTTATTGAAAACTCGTTGTCAACATTTGGGATACCGAAGAATGAAGCGAATAAGTATTATGAACTTTATACATTAAACTATAGACCAGATGGTGATTATGAAAATGTTACCAAATCAAACTTTAAAGATCCAAAAATATATTCAAAACAAAAAAGAACAACAAACGCAGGTGCCAGAGAATTTACATCAAATAAATTACCATTTGCCGGATCAAACTTAAGTGGTGAATGGACAAATACCCGTGATAATGAATGGGCATATATTGTTAAATCTTATGGATGGTATCCAATATATGTCTTTAAATACAACAAATGGTTTGAAGTGGATAACACATATTCATCCTCAACTTCAAAACAGATGAGACAATCGTATCCTGTGAAATACAATTCAGACCTAAAGGATATGGCAATTATTGTAAACAATAACGAGATTAATCAAGTTATTAATGGTCATTTAAAACCTGAAGATCTACTATCAACAAGAGCAAATTCCTTTATTGAGTCAATGAAGACAAAACAAAAGAAGAAAGAATTAACTACGTTTACTCATGGATGGGGAGATAAAAAAGTCAGAGTTAGATATCTTATTTCAAGTGTAAGAAAATCAGGATCAATGTATAAGATAACGGTAGACGTTATGAACGTTGATAAGTTTATTGGAAATAAGTTAGATAGGGAAGCTGGTGATTTCTTTAATGATGAAATGGAAAACATTGATAGAGATCTAATCAAGAAATACATTCAATACCATTTCGCCGATAAATATGGTTCACAATTCAAAGGTTTAAGTGGTGATATTTACACCATTAATGTAATTTTCAAGGGGAAATAAAAAAGTCGGACATAATCCGACTTTCCAATAAACACACCAAAGAATTTTAATTCAAAAGTAGTTTTGCCATTTCAACGGCAATATCCTTTGTTTTAAAACCTTTCTCAACCATTTTCTTAGCGTGAAAGATATTGTATTCAGTTGATCCAACCTCTGTTTCTGTAGATCCAGGTCTACGATTTTTCTTAGGTCTCATGTTATCCTTAGCGTAGATGTCGTAGAATCCAACTTTACAAATGTAACGACCTTTTTTTCCTGATTTTGTTGCCATGTTTTTATTTTTTTTAAGTTAAACGATAAACAAATTTAGTTATTGATTTTTTATTTTCCAAAATAAAATTCAAAAATTTTCTAATTGTTTTTTTTATTTTTTGTGCCTCTAGTGATAATTTATTTGTTGGTTGGTCGTATATGTCAAATCCAATCATATCTGCTTCCCACAGAAGTTCTATTATTTTCCTTTCCATAATTTTTTTATTCACAAAAGAATGAAACCCATGTTCTGGAAATCCATCAAAACGATATTCAATTACTTTTATGGGATTATCATCAAATCCAAGTATTCTTTCAATTACCGTTATCCTCCTGATTAGGAAATTAAATATTTTGGGATCAATCTCTTCATGTTGTGAGGAGATCTGATCTTTTTCATTTTCACTAATGTTTAGTTTCATATTCATTTTAATAATAAATATTAAATGAATTCAATTTCATTGGTAACAGGATCCCACTCAACATTTAATGGTCGGTTTTTAAAGATATATCTTCCATCCAAAACTGAAGCATTAATATAATGTGTATTACCATCAAAGATATATCCATGACTTTCATGAATGTGTCCAAAAACCACAATCTTTGGTTTAATCTCCTCAATTCTTTTCATAAGATCTTCACATCCAACACTCATACCACCAAAACCAATGGTATCCAATTTTCCGAATGGAGGACCATGCACAATTAGAATATCAGTATTCAATGGAATCATATCCCACTTTTCTTTCAATTTCTCACCACGAGGAACATTGAATGCCCAATTATAGAATTCAGGTTGCCAAGGAGTTCCCCATATTTTAATCATATCAATATAATCAACTTCACCCTCACCAAGCATGATCAGATCATCCTGAAGATATTCAATGGTTTTGTATCCAGTAAGTAATCCTCTTACCTTATCACTTTCATCCTGAAAACCCCAATCGTGATTTCCCGCAATAAACAATTTATGATCGTAGTTATCAATCTTATCATACCAATCAAAGAAATGAGTTAGTTCATTTATATACCCACGACCTGTCATATCTCCAGCATGGATTAGAATATCTCCACCCGGAAGAAATCTATCCAAAACATTGTGTTTGTTATGAGTATCAGATATAAATGTAAGTCTCCACTTTTTCATATTACAAATATAATAATAATTTTTGTTCTAATCTATTTTTTTTCCTTTTTTAATTGCATTATCAATGTCATCAGGAAAACGACTTTTTAAAAAAGATATTGATTTAACTCCATTTTGAATTGTTTCTTCAACACCTAATTTGGATTCTCCGCTAGTGTATGTGCGTTTCACACTATTTTGAATGGTATTTTCAATTCTCCCACATAAAACACCACCAGATGATCGGGCGGTAATCACCCCATTTTGAATGGCATTCTTAACTTTTCCCAAATGGCTTGCAGAACATACATGGTGGATCTTACCCCATTTTGTATGGTATCTTCAATTCTCCCACATGAAACACCACCAGATGATCGGGAGATAATTATCCCATTTTGAATTATGTCTTCTACTGGATCATTTTCAAAAGGAAAAACCTCTTCGGTGTTTTTCACCCCATTTTGAATGGCATTCTTAACTTTCCCCAAATGGCTTGCAGAATCATACATGGTGGATCTTACCCCATTTTGTATGGTATTCTCAACAACATCAGGTCTCGATTCATTGCCATTTTTGGTGGATCTTACCCCATTTTGTATGGTATTCTCAACTATACCGGCGTATGCCTCAGTCGTTGCTACGGTGGCTCTTACCCCATTTTGTATGGTATTCTCAACCTCATTAATTCCAAGGAATCTTGATTCAAACCATTTCTTTATAAGATCATTTTTATTATCTTTTATCCCCAACCAAGTAAAAATCTTTTCAAAGAAAAGATAGTTATACCAAAGATTTCCACTACTACTAATGAATTCAATTACCCATTTTTTATCATCAGTAAAAATCAACCAAAAACTTTTGTCTTTAGTGTATAAATCAACACCACAAATTTGTTTATCAATTGTTTTAAACAATAATTTTTCTAATCTACTCATAAAACAAATATATGGAATTATTTTTAAATTAGGAAATAATTTTAATCTCACTTTCGGTTTCAATAACAACTCTTGCACCACAATTTAATAATGGTTTTTGATCACCGCTACCACAATAGATTATTTTGCTAGGTCCAAGAATTTCAACCTCATTACAATAGGTATTCTTTTTTCCTTCCTTAATTGTAATAACAGGAAGATCTGTATCCTTTGTCTTGTTGGATCTTATATGATGTTGATTAACGTGAATTCGTTTCTTTGCCATTACGTTTTTCTTATAACCATTTTAAATCCATTCATATCATTGAATAGATCATAAGTATTATAACGATTGTCATTTATAAAACCATAACCTTTAAATTTGAAAATGATACAATCAGTATTATTATACCAACCATGAATGGCATTTGTTGCATAATCAATTGAGAAACTTCTAAGTTTTCCTTGATCAAATAATTCTTTCATTCCATCTTCAAATTCTTCCTTTGATATTTCAATGATCATATATAATAATTATCTTTCTTGTCAATTAACCATTCGGCAACTTCCATTTCTTTTGCCAATTTTTCTGTACCAAAAACTCTAATGAATTCCATTTTTAATTTCACGGGTATTTTGATCATCTTTATATTACCATCTTTTGCTTCAACCCAAATGTTTAAATTTTTCTTGCTAAATTTCATAATTTGTTTTTTTTAATAACCATTTAAAGAAATGACAACACCTCCCATTAATACAACACAACCTGAAATAATTGCAGCAGATCTACCTCCTTGTTGGAAGAATGGTTTCTTTTCCGTAGTGGATCCGCCTACATAAAATGGTGTAGTCAATGCCCCTGCTACAATAAAACTTGCTCCACCTAACACCATAACCGGGCCTACTCGAACATCTCTACTATTATCCAAAATATTAGATTTGTTTAAGTGAAGGTTAATGGTTTGTTTTGGTGGCGCAACTTGTGAGAATGCACTTGTGGAAAGTGCTAGTGCTAAAGATAAAACTAATTTTTTCATATAACTTATGTTTTTAATTTTTAAAAAAACAGGCTTTGCCTACCTGTGGTGAGTTCCAAACTTACATCGGATACAAATCCTCAAAGAGGGAAACAAGGGATCCTGTATGTTAATTTGATAAAGGTGCTTTAATTGTTGGGTGTGATTGGTAATCTATTAGTTTTATTAAACTATGGTCTAATTCATCAAATGGAACAGTAAACCCATCTGTTCTTCTCATATCACCACATATCATTAGTTTTGGTAAGGGATATGGTTCTCTTGTTCTTCCAACCACTATTTGTTTTTTAATACCTTCATTCATAGGACCATTTGGGTACAGTGTTGGGGATTCTTCAAATATAGGTTGTCCAATCTGTTCCTTGGCTTGTTCAATGTGATTCAAGTATAAATGCGTATCACCTAAATTACCAATCAATTCATCAGGAACCATATTAACTTGTTTTGCAATGATTTCAAGTAGTAAACCATAAGATGCTATATTGAATGGTAAACCTAAGAATGTATCTACTGAACGTTGATTCCACATTAAAGAGATTGCTCTTTTTGGGATGTTATACCAACTAAAATTATCTTTTGGCAATTCATATTCATCCCATTCACCAGGATACGTTTTCTTAAAGTATTCAACTCTTTCATCAAAACTCAACTCTCTTGTATAAACTTGAAATCCATAGTGACAAGGTGGAAGAACCATTTTTCCTTCTGTGATATGTTTTCTTCCGTATCTATTATTAAAATCTTTATCTGTTTTTAGTTTTTCTAAAAACTCTTCTTTTGTTAATTTTTTATCCATAACTTACTTTTATTTTACTATAATATCATTCAAATGAATTGAACGACCATCACACTCCGTTTTTACATATACGTAAGAAAATATGTTACGTTCAACAGGTGCGGAACTTAGGTACCAGTTACCGATTACAAAATTTCTTTTACCGTCACCAAATGACATATTTTGTTGTATTGTAATTTTATTACCAATTCTATATTCCTGTTCAGTTACAGTTGATTTAAAATAAATCTCATTACTATCATCTAACAATAGTTCATAGGATTCTCTACCATTACCAGTAATTAGTTCCCAGTCACTACTACCTATCACCATTAATTTTGGTAATTTATTTTCTTCTGAGGGGCATTCGTCATTTAAGAAATGAAAGTAATCACCTTTTTTAATTACTAAATCCTCTGTTTTTTTGTGTTTGTAGATAATTTTACTCATAATTCCAATTTTTAAAATTTTTGTTTTCTACTTAAAATTCTTTAAATAATCTTGATAAAGTTCATCATCAGTTCTATAATCAGTAACAGGTAAATCTGCTACATTCCACGCATTAACCATCAAACGTCTTGAGTCTGGGTTTGTTTTAAGGTCGTGGATTAGGTTTGATATTTGGTCTATTGATTCAATATTCCATTTTAGCATCGGTCTTTCTGGGTGAGATGGGTCTACTATATCGCTGGTCTCCCATTTAATATTTAACCAATCTCGCCATTGCTTACCATATATTCTACCTAACTCACCCCACTTGTTAGCAAACTCATTATCTGTTTTTATTTTGTTGATGAATTCTTCTTGTGTGTAAAGAGAATATTCTTCGTTAGTAAAAAACCCATCAAAAGATTCTTCTAATTTTAACCATTTTCTACTAAAAGTACCTTCATCAGCATTTTTACAATAGTTCTTATAAGCATCACCATCCCAGATATGACAATTGTTATCAACTAAGTATTTGATATTTGTATCACCACGTAAGAACCATAACAATTCTGTTACAATTCCTTTCCAATACATTTTCTTTGTTGTGAGTAAAGGAAATCCTTCTGACATCTTATGACGGATCTGCTTTCCGAATATGGATAGGGTTCCTGTACCAGTGCGATCATCCTTACGAACACCATTGTCTAGGATGTCTTGTAGGAGTGCTTGGTATTTTTTATCTAGTGTGTTCATTCAATATTCCTTTTAATCGTTTAATTTCCTCAATTACATCATCACCCAATTCAATCTTGGACATCATTGATAAGTCCACAACTTGTGAGTACAACAGATCAATTAGTTCCTGTTGTGTTTTGATTATTTCTTGTTCATTCATACCATTATCCATAGGTTTCATACATTCTCCTGTACAACTATCACCGCAGTTGTACATACATCCATTTGTTCCTTTATTCATAACTTTCTATTTTTTTATTGTCTCTGTAAAATTCCTTAATAAGATTACACATTTCAGTTTGTTCTGTGATGTTTACTCTAGTCGGATTTCTATTTATTGATTCCAACCTCAATTGATAAACCTCATCCTCATTCAAATCACTCAATAAGTAGTAATCGGCCAAACCAAAGTACAACGATATATCATATTCGTTTATATCAAAATGTATGTCATCAACATCAAATGTGAAATACTCATTAACTTTTGGTTTATTATTCCAAAATACTTCATTAACCTTAAATAACCAAATCATAATATTCTATTGTTTTAAAAATTTTTAATTAATTCTATTAAAGCCACTAATAATCCCCAAATTCCTACAATCGAAACACCAATCAATATTATTACTAATATCTTTGGATTTATATACAATAATGTACCTACTGCTATTAAAATTAAGGTGGCAATTACCTTAGAATTTTTTATTAAATCATTAATTTTCATAACTTTCTATTTTTTAAAGTAATTTATTCTGGATTTTGGAAGTGGGTGTTCATTACCTTTACTATCCCTTAGAAGATATAATCCTCCTTTTGTTTTTTTAACAATAGTGAACACTTCATCAGAAGGATAACTTCTCCAAGGTTGAGACATTCTAAGATCCCGACCAAAATCTATTGTGGTTTCTTTTCCGATATATTCATCATTCATAACTTTCTATTGTTTTGGTGTTATTGTTATTGGATTATTTTTCCAAAATTCTTTACCCTCTATACTATTATTAAAGAACATAAAAAATTCTCCATACTTACTTTTTATTTTTTCCATTTTTTCAATGTTAATTTCATCACTATCTCTAAAACTTACAGAAATATTATTAAATGGATGTAACACCCCATCAAAATCTTTATATGTGTATCCTAATAGAGCAACTGGTAGTTTGCACTCACCTTTTATTTGTTGGTAAATTTTATTCATAACTTTCTATAGTTTCGTTTTGATATTTTGTTGTGATTAGTTTGGTTGGTGCTTCATCTTCAACAACCTCCCTTATGTGGTCGTGTTCTAAATTACCAACCAATAAATCATATCCTTTATTATCTTGTAACCATTTTGCTCTTTCTTCTAAACTCAACTCTCGTTCTTGAATTTTTAGTCCCCACTTTTCAGAGAACTCAGGATCCGTTTTACATTTGTTGATGAATTCTTCTTTAGTCCAAGCAGTATCTTTATACAGAATATGATTTTTTTCTCTATAACTCTCATACGCCTCATCAATAATCTGATTGTATCTTTCTTTACTCATAACTTTCTATTTTATATCTTATATCTGTTCTATATTCATGTCTATCATAATAAGGCCAAATCATCTGACCTTCTTCAGTTTCTTTAAACATTATTTCTATTTGAAAAGAATCTAACTGATACATATCTTCAGTAAACCATTGATATCCATTGGAAAAATATCTTATTTGTTTCTTACTCATAACTTTCTATTGTTTCGTTGTTATATGTTAGTGTGATTAGTTTGGTTGGTATGTTATTTCTATCCCAAGATTCAACCGTCATGGGTGATACAAACTCAGAATCATACTTAGCCAATTTTCTTCTTTCTTCCAAACTCAACTCTCGTTCCTCAATCTTTAGTCCCCACTTTTCAGAGAACTCTGGATTGATTTTACAAATATTAACGAACTCTTCTTTTGACATCTTTTTACCTGTACCAGGAATACAATCTTTCTCAAAATTCTTATACACCTCATCAATGATCTGATTGTATCTTTCTTTTGATGTGATGTATTTATTAACAATTCTCTCAATCCCGATTGAGGTGTACCCAAGTTTTTTGTCTTGATTAACCCAAGTCATAAAGTCCAATAATTCTTTATTCATAACTTTCCAGTGTTTCTTTGTTGTATGTTAGTACTGTTAGTTTGGTTGGGATGTTTTGTTGGTCTAACTCAAAATCTTTCCAATCAGATTTCATAAAAGGGTTATTACCATTTAAATGAATTTTAAACCACTCATTTCTTTCTTGGGTACTCAACTCTCTTTCCTCAATCTTTAATCCCCACCTTTCAGAGAACTCAAAACCTGACTTACATTTGTTGATGAACTCTTCTTGTGATAATAATCTAGGGGTTGCATGGTAAATAGGTCCTTCTACAACTATAATGTCTTTATTGATTTCTAAATTAAGATTTAATCCTTTGGTTTTATCAATAAAATTCTTATAAACCTCATCAATAATCTGGTTGTATTTTTCGTTATTCATATTACCATCTATTTTGTTTCCATTTATCATCACCCTGATCTTCCAACTTTCTAACGATACTTAAGGCTTCTTGTGCAGTTGGTGTTTTAACATCAAAATCATAAGCAATTCTACCGACAGAATAAACTAAATACTTGAGGTATTTTCTTTCTAATTCAAGTGTATGTTCAGAATCATAAGGTATTTTCATTGCAGAATTGTCATCAGAAAAATATAAAGACATATAAAAAGGGTTGACAATATCTAATAATTCCGTAAACCATTCTTTTGATACCCTTTCAAATGTTTTTCTACTGGCTGATGTAATCCAGGTATTGGTACTACTCCATTCCTCTTTTGTTAATGTTATTGATATTTTATTCATATGTCTCTATTGTTTCGTTGTTGTATGTTAGTGTGATTAGTTTGGTTGGACCAGGTAAGCTTTGTAATATAGTCATTAAATTAGATTCAGACAACTTATCTATATCTATTATCTTGGATTGATGTTTGGGATTGTAGTTTTGTTTTTCTAACCAATTATTATAAGCATGTGCTTGTTCCTTTAAGGATAACTCTCGTTCCTCAATTTTCAATTCCCACTTTTCAGAGAACTCAGGATCTGTTTTACATTTGTTGATGAATTCTTCTTTAAGTAGAAAAGTAAGGTACATCACATGCTTATTTTCTTGATGGTACTTTTCATACACCTCATCAATAATCTGTTCTTTATTCATAACTTTTGTTTAATTTTTTCATATGATTTTTCTAAAGTGGAAAGTAGTTGTTCAACGGCATTTTCTCCTTCTCCAATAGCAATTTCTTCGTTATTGTCTCCACATCCATCCACAATTTCAGAGGAAAATCCTGAACGATGTTGGTCTAAAGAAATATTAAACCAATGACAACTATGGGGGTATTTTTCGTGATACTCACCATCATAGTTTTTACCATAGAATACACCTAAATCTTCTAATTTAGTCATAATATCTATGAATCTTTTTCCTATCATTTCTTCTTTACTCATAACTTTCTATTGTTTCGTTGTTGTATGTTAGTGTGATCAGTTTGGTTGGGATGTTTTTTTCATTTAACCATTGGGTGGTTTTTTCATCTTCCTCCATTAATAAAGGTGCATTGGATTTTAAAGAATTAACAATGTGTTTTATTCTCTCGTTAAAACTCAACTCTCTTTCTTCAATCTTTAGTCCCCATTTTTCAGAGAACTCAGGATCTGTTTTACATTTGTTGATGAATTCTTCTTTATCCAATTCCCATTGTCTATCATCTCTCATATATTCGTAATAATTCTCATAAGCCTCATCAATAATCTGATTGTAGATATTTACTTCATCCCATTCTTTGTGTTCGTTATCACCAACTAGTTTATAGTATTTACCTTCATATTCCCATATACAATCCCAATTTTCTTTTACTCTTGGATTATTTGGATATGCTCTACCTGATTGGTCGTAATTCAATTTTCCTTTTTTAATTTTCATAACTTTCTATTGTTTTTAATTTCATTAATTTTAACATAAGCGCAAGATAATATACAAAAAAACAATGCTATACCTATTTCTATATCACTCATAACTTTCTATTGTTTCGTTGTATTTCCAAAGTGTGATATATCATAGGATATTTTTTCTGTTTCTTCAACAGTATTATCATCTTTTATTTTACCAATGGCTCTTGATGATACCCAAATTGTTTGATTTTGAGTAAGTAGTTCATTTACCTTTTTTGATGACTCACCATCATTAAATTGAATGGTCTTTCCTTCGTCTGTCGTGTATCCGACAATTTCACCATTATATTTTACAGGGATATCTTTACTCATAACTTTCTATTGTTTCGTTGTTGTATGTTACTGTGATTAGTTTGGTTGGAACCAATGTAGTACTTCCTTTTAACATTGGATTTGTTTGGTCTATTTGTTTCAATATTTCTCGTTCTTCAATCTTTAATCCCCACTTTTCAGAGAACTCAGGATCTGTTTTACATTTGTTGATGAATTCTTCTCTTAAATAAAGGTGATGTCTAGGACTACCATCAAAATAGAAATCTTCTTTCATCCACTTTGTGTCCAAACAATTTCTTAAATAATTTGTATTAGCCTCATCAATGATCTGGTTGTATGTTCTACTCACATCTTCCAAGTTTTCACCAGTAAAAGATTTGAATCTGATTTTAAGATTATCTATTGTATCAAGTTCAATACCATAAGGTTCGTGGTCTGTGTTTAGTTGATATAGTTCTTTATCAGGTGTTATGATAATCTTAAAATTATCATTTTCTTTGTGAAAGAACTTATGTCCGAGTTGTTCATCTTTTCCGTATTGAACAAAGTATTGTGTTATTTGGTTCAAATCTTTTATGTCCATCTTTTTATATTTTTAGTTGATTAAATTTTTACATACTTATAACAAATGATAAACAACATTAAAACGATTGTTGATCATCGGACGTTATATTCAATATTAATTTTTTAACTTATGTTCAAAGTATAATTCTCTGTACATCTTATGTTGTTTTCCGTAAAAATCAGCTAAGAAAAAATTCCAATTATCATCACCATTTTTACCTATTAACATAGCATGTATATTTTGTAGTTTCATATACATCATCGCAACTTTCCCATAATTGTCAGGATTATTTTTTAACTTATTAATATCATCCAATTGTTTTTCTAATTCAGTTTTAGGTATAATCAACCTCATAAACTTTAAAAAATAATCCTTAATTTTTTCTTTTGTTTTCATAATCATAATCCAAAAATTAATACTAAATATAACAACAAATATAAGAAATAAATCTTACTTTGTCTAATTTTTAATGAAAAGATTTACTTCTCATATTTGCAGACGTTATGTGTAATATTATTTTTGTTTTGAGTTATCAGTTAAATAGTTTAATATTTTTTTGATTTTAACTATTTGTCTTCTCCAATTTAATTTTTGTTCATAACAATATATTGAACTAAAATAAATTAATATGGATAAATTTAAATTATTATCTTCATTATTTAATTGAAACCCCATTCGTTCTTGGAACTCTTCAAAACTTTCTTTTTTCATATACTTAATTTTTTAATCGGTAAAACAAAAATAATACAACTTATAACAAATGATAAACAACATTAAAAAGATTGTTGATCATCGGACGTTATATGTAAGTGTTCCGTTCATCGTTCTAATCAACTCGTTGAAAATTTTAAAAGAAAAATCCCACTCACTTTTTTAGACGACTCTTATTTCAATTTTACCTCTACCATCTATGTAGTAATCATATATATCTTCATCACTTTTATATATATCATCCAACCATTGTGAAACATCAAGTTTTTCTCCACCATATTTAGTTATCAATTTGTCAAGAACCTTTGTAGCATATTTACTTCTTTTCTGAGATATTTCTTTACTGAATAATTGACTAACAAAACCTTTCATACCAATATCTTTTGAAGTTTTATATAATGTTTCATATATAGAAAATCCAATTCCTTTCCCAATATAATCATTATACAATTCTATATTATCAATAACTAACCAATTTTCCTCTATATAAAATCTTAATGTTCCGATTTTTTTATTATTCATATATAAATCTAAATTATCGGAGTAAGTTTCTATAAATGATATATTTATTTTTTTGAAGTTATTTTTCAATTGTTCATTAAAACTAATGTTCTCAATATTTTCATTCAAAAACTCTCGTATCGTGGTTTTAATAAAATTTCTCAAATCTTTCATTTGTTTTTCTTTATATATAAATATTCAGAATTAAATCTTCCACCCATCTTTTTCTTTTAAAATTTTTGTTCAGTTCTCCGATTAAACATTCTACCTTAATTAACCACACCTACACATAACAAGGTGTATAAGAAAGTTTGCCATAAAGTTTAAGTGGTAATTTTGAAAGTTCATCTAAGCAAACCTTCTCATACACCCAACCGTTATATGAAATGTTATTTTTGTTTTGAGTATATTTCACTTGTTTTATTCACAGCATCTTGCACACTCTCCATCCAAGTTTTAAGTATTGGTCTAAAATTGAAAATAGACATTTCAGCATCCCAAATAACTTTTGGTATTTCAATTTTAATGATCTTTCGGTCTTTCATAATTTATATTTTTTTAATAGGTAAAACAAAAACAACACATTCATATAACAAATGATAAACAACATTAAAACGATTGTTGATCATCGGACGTTATATTCAATTAAACAGTCTTACCCATTTTATTTCGTTCATACCATACCCACAGACTATCTCTCCAAGGTGTGTCATTCATACCCCATTTTTGAGCATCAATTCTCATATCTTCTGGTAATTCCCAAAATAATTGTTCCATTTCTTCTTGGTTTAGATTTACTTTACCATTATCCCAAGTTACATCCAATATAACATCGTGGAAATGCGCCCAATCATTTTTGTCAAAGTTGTAATCTTCTATTTTATTCATAACTTTCTATTGTTTCGTTGTTTTTAATAATTTAATTAACTTCTCATATTCATCAGGTGATTCTTTTTTTATTACCTCTAATTGATATGCGAGTGGTGTTAAATATTTTTCCTTTTTCTTACTCATAACTTTCTATTGTTTTGGTTTAACAGACCAACTCCAAAGTTTTATCCAATCTGGGTTTCCATTAATGATTGCCCGGTGTTGCCACTTAACCTCTCTCAAAGTTTGGTATGGTTTACCATTATCATCACCATTGAATATTAATTTATCTCCTTCCCACACAGGTTTACCTTCAACATACATAACAGGATAAGGGTTTTCACTAACATCATTGTCGTTCATATTGGGGTTTTCCATCCATTTCCGGAAATCCCACACCTTATTGTCAGGTGCAATTATATTATAATCTTCTTTATTCATATCTTCTTTCAATAGTTTTGATGCTTTACCCTCCATCATTTCGGCAATATTTATTTTTGTTGTTGACGTATCATTTAAACCCATTTTGTCTAACAACTCTCCCCACTTTTTCAGTGTTTCTTCCTTATTATTTTTCATCTTTGTTTAATATACCATTTTAATATCTGAATGACAACTATTAGTGTTAGATTTATTGAAGTTATGATCCATAAAGTTTGTTCACTCATCTTTGTCTTTGTTTTACCAGTATTGTTACATTATCACCTTTTATCCCAAATGATTTCATAAACCATTCAATGGATTCTACCTCACCAAATATCCCATCAATTTCTATTTCATCACCGACTTTTATGTCAGGACAATTGTTATCAATAACATTGAATGTGTAAGTATCTCTCTGTAACACACTCATAAAGAACTTTTGGTATTTTTCTATTTTATATTTCATTTTTTTTAATTCTGTTTTTCATAGATGTTTCTATTCTGTTCCATTTTACTGAAACCATCAATTTGTCCCTGTGTTAGTTTTTCAACCCACTCCTCAAAGTAATGTACATATTTTGCGTGGTTGTGTCTAACCCAAGTTTCGTGTAACCACCTATAAAGTTCATCTGTCATCTTTTAAAATATGATTTAATTTTCATCCACACTATTTCCGGATAATTCCATAACCACCAAAAAAATATATAAATTTTTTTCATCATAATCAAATGGTTTATCTTTTTGACCTTCCAATATTTTATCCAGCCATTCTACAGCTTTTTGTTTCATATGATTTGTTTTAAGCAAACATTAACCAACCTATTGTTATTCCAGCAAATATGCCAACTATGGTACCTAGTATATACCATTTCTCATTAAAGTCTTTCATCTTATTTTGATTTAAAGCTTAATAATTTCACAATCATCTAAATATTTATAAGGTATTGTGACTCTGTGTTTTCCTCTGGGTGGTGAAAGTTTAATTAAATGACTATCATCTGCCTCTAAAATTAAATAATCATTTGTTTTTTCAATTACAAACCAAATTTTCGTTTTATCATTATGACTGTAAAATCTTTTAGATGTAAAAGTTACAACATCACCAACCACACATTCTTCTTCTGTCATCTTATTTTGATTTAAGTTTAAGTATTAAACAACCATCTGCATCAAGTTTTGGTTTAGGCTCAGGAGTATATTTGTCTCCTATAGCAACTTCTTCCATCTCAATCTCCACATCCCATTCAGTTTGTTGTCCACCAAAAGAATTTATTAACTGGTCAAATAGCGTCCCACTTCTGTTTGTGTTGTATGCCACAAGCATCTGTTCCAAACTAAACTTCTTATCACCAAGAATTTCAAGTGCTTTTTGGAAACCTTTTTTAAACTCCAAAAGATTTGATTTATATAAAGCATATACAAACGAAGATGCTTTATTTAATTCTTCTTCTGTTGGATTCCCTAGATGTTCTTTAGCCAATTCATCCAAATCATAACCATTCTCAATTGCTTGGCAGTTCTTTATTGACAATTTGTTATACTGACTTTCCCTTGATGTACCCAACGTATAACCATCATCGTAAGTTCCTTTGGTTGGATCTACAAGGATATAATTTTCTTTTTCTGTTTTATAAAGTTTTGCTTTCATCTTCTTCTTGTTCTTTTTCCATATTAATATTATACGCAATAGTTTAATATTTGTTACTTAATGAGTTAAGAATTTTTCTTTTAAGCCACAATCGTATTGTTTTTGAGCGGATGTTAGATGTTGTGGGATGATGTTTTCCCAATCAATGTATAAATGAATAAATCTACCTAACCTCAAACGATCTTCTCCAACTTGAGGAATATACCACGTTTCCCCATTATTTTTTTCTTCTATTTTAATTCTGTAGTGACTCATTTTTATTATAAATGTTTATTGATAAAATATAATAACTTCGTCTTTATAAATCAATTTGATTAGTTTGGTTGGTGTTGTTGGTTTGAAAGCTTCTTCTGTAATGTAAAGATTTTCCAATTCAACGTCAGTATACTTCATAACCCATTGGATCTTTTCTTCAAAGGTAATCTCCCGTTTATTAAGTCGGATTCCAAATAAAAACCCGAAACCATAGTTATTGGTTATTTCATTAACAAATTCTTCCTTTGTAAGATCCATTTCTTCCTCCAAGATAAATGGTTCATAATGATGAGTTTCATGATAATAATCATAGACCTCATCAATTATCTGATCGTATCTTTCTTTATTCATCGTCTCTCAAATCAATCGTAATATACTCAGGGAAAAGTTGATCCATCCCCACACCCAAACAAACTTTAAATAATTGCGTGTCATCCGATTCCTCACTTATATAAGGTAAGTCTTCATCAGGTAATGTATTAGAAACCCCCTCAAGGGCCTTATCTAATTTAGCGTTTTCTTGAGCGGCTTTCATAATTTTATCCGTTCCTTCTTTAATAGCCGCTTCTGCTCTATCATTTTTCCAATCTTCACTCATATTTATCTTTGTTTTGAAGTTCTTTCAATTCCTTTTTATACTCGTCTATCAACCTACCATTTTTCACAATCGTTTCTGTAAATAATCTTGAATCTTTTTGTGACGCCTCGATAACATCATTCTTTAGATGCCGTATGATAATTTTAATTTCATCTACTCTATCCATATTTTTCAGTGTTTTTTCTTTATTCATTTTTATCTTTGTTTTCAAATTTTAGTATCATTAACATTAGACAAGATCCAACACCTTCAGCCGCCTTCCAATCAAACCCTTCGCTTTCAGGAGTCCAATTTTTATATTCCCACCAAAGTTCAAAAGTTTCTATGGCTAACTCTTTAATTTTATCAGGCAGATTCATATTTTGAATTTTTAATCTACCGTCTTTATAGTTTAACCCATCAAATCTCTTCTTTGCCAATTCTTTAAGTTCTTTTTTATTCATCTGTTCCTAAGTTTTTTAATCCTTCAATAACTTCCTTATTAAACTTTATCGC
>Ga0315900_10003113_pt1 | contig 24544 bp, 19 predicted proteins | sample LakEriMetagenome_FD_203521 | JGI IMG/M metagenome (GOLD analysis project Ga0315900, IMG submission 203521) | Freshwater fungal communities from buoy surface, Lake Erie, Ohio, United States - Buoy 12 MA114 | ecosystem: Environmental > Aquatic > Freshwater > Lake > Lake biofilm | place: USA: Lake...
CTTTGGGCAGGCAATGTGATCCGCGACAACAACCTGATCTACACCGGAACGGACAACGACCGCGATGCGGTTCTGCAAGCCATCGGCGGCACCATCCCCACGAACACCTCGGCGATAGGCTACCATGCCCAGGACGTCAACATGGACGGCGTGATCCGGTATACTGGGGAGAACAACGACAGGGACCCGATCTTGACCAACATTGGGGGTGTGGTCCCAACGTTGATCAGGCCTGAACGACTACCCTGAACGGATAATTGATCGTTGAACGGACCGCTCGATGCGGTCCGTTCGCTTTTTACGCGATCATCGGAACTGTATGAACGATCACAACGATCGCTTCTTCTTGAAGAACGCCTTCATCAGGTCCGCGCATTCGGCCTCAAGAACTCCACCGGTCACGTTGGTCTTGGGGTGCAGCAGCCTTCCGCCGATGCGCCTGTAACCGGCCTTTTCATCGAACGCCCCGAACACGATGCGTCCGAGTTGTGCCCACTGCAGTGCACCAGCGCACATCACACAGGGCTCCAATGTCACGTAGAGGGTACAGTCCTTCAGGTACTTCCCACCCAGATGATCCGCAGCGGCCGTGATGGCCTGCATCTCCGCATGGGCGGTCACGTCATTCAACCGCTCGGTGAGGTTGTGCGCACGTGATATGATGCGGTCCGCACAGACGATCACTGCCCCCACAGGTACCTCGTCCGCCTTGAAGGCCTGCTCCGCTTCGCGCAGGGCCTGCCGCATGAAATATTCGTCGTCATGCACGATCATTCCAGCAGGATGTTCACGTGACGGACCTTGTCACCGTTGGACGAACGAACGTGCAATGAATAAGCGCCTCTGGCCAGCCCCCCTACGAACACTTCCGTGCTTCCCATGCTGCCGCGCAACGAACGCACCATGCGCCCGGTGGCATCAAGCAACGATGCAGACCATGCCCTATCAGACCTCACATACAATAGGTCCTGAGCTGGAACCGGCCAGACATGCAGGTCGGTCGATCTGTTCTCATCCACACCCACGTTGAAGTCGACCGTGCAATCCAGGTAGTGGCTCTCATGGGAGCCGTCATCCACCACGATCCCTTCATCCGAAGGAACGCCATAGGTCCACGCGAAATAGAACAGCATCATTTCATCCGTGGTGGCCTCACCCAGGAACACCCATTGCGGCTCATCCTCCGGCAGGTTGGGGTTCGCCGTGGTGTTATCATAGGTGGCCTCACTGTACAACTCGCTCCCTGCTGGCAGGTGGATGGGCGAACGGAAGGAGTAGATATCCTGCCATCGGAAATCCCACTCCGGTATGTCGATGAGGTTGACGATCGCACCATCCGGCTTCACCGCCCAAGCCCGCATGCTCCGGCAGATCAGGTGAGCATGAGGACCGATGGCCGTGATGGTGGCGTTGATGGGCACCGTGTACTGCGCATTGAAGGTGCGCACCTCATTGGGTGGAATGATGAGCGGGCCGTTCGTGAGCGAGCTGGCATGGTTAAGGATGGGATCAATGGCAAGTTCCCGGACAAGGCCACCATTGCTCAACTGGATATTCACGCGCGTGCTATCCACCTCCACATTGCTCGTGGCGGGATAGTGGACCTGGATGACAAGATCAGCTCCTGCATCAAGCTTGATGCCCATGCCTGGCACGGTGAAGAAGGGCTCCGATCCGGGCACCCAGATACCCACGAGCTTGGCCCCGGATACCCCGATCCCTCCAAAGCTGGTGTACCCGGGTTCAATATCAGCGTCATCCAATGCCTGAGCCTGTCCACTGGCATCCTGGTAGACCAGTACATGGTGGACCATCTCACGATTGCCGGGTACCACCTCAAGACCCGTGATATAGCTGTTGACGGGATTATCAATGGGCAGTACGAAGCAACGATAGAGATCGGCAGAGGAGGCCGGAATGACATAATCCGGCATGATCGCGGTGATATCCGGTCCGGTGATGACCGCTTCACTGGCGTAAACAGGAGGTGGAGGCTCTCCGGAAAGATCACCGGCCGCAGCACCTCCATCGACCCAGGCCGCCAGGATATCGATCTCCTCCTGCGTCAAGAGGCGCTCATGCGCCAACGGTCGGTAGGACGGGTCGGGGGGCCAGGGGGGCATATACCCCGCCTGCGTCGCAGAGCGGATCTCGTTCCTCCAGAAAAAAGCATCGCCATATCCCTCCAGGCTGAAATGGCCCACGCCTCCATCGTGATGACAGGGGGTGCAATGGGTGTAGACGATGCACGCCACGTCGTCGCTCCATGTTGGGGCCTGGGCCTGCAGCATACAGGGCCAGGAGACCGCCAGGGCTATTGGAAGATGTGTTCTGCGCAAGGTCATGGCCATGAGGTTGGTAGAGGGAAATGAGCGATGACGATCAACGTGCTTCCTGGAGCAGATCACCGGCCGGCAGTTCCTGCACCAACAGGTCATCCACGCCGGGTTTGATGTCCTTGATGTTCAACTGTACGGTACGGCGCCCGTTCCATTCATTCTCCTCCACGGTATAAAGCACGCTAAAGGGCCTCCCGCTCTTTACCAATTCGAGATGACGCCCCTGCTTGAAGGCAATGGCATCGAACGATCGCTTGGGGTCATCCGGATGGCAAAGGCTCATCTTGATATGATCGTCTCCCACCAGACGGGCATATCCGGTATCGACCAGGCCCCTTGTAAGGAAAACAGGGCGCATGTTGGCCGGACCGTACGGTGCCATATGGTGAAGGATGCGCACGAACGGCTGGTCCAGGTCCTTCAATGTGACCTCCAGGTCCACCTCTTCCTCGGGGATCCGCATGTGCGGCGCAATTGTGTTGCGGACCACCTGTTCGAACCGTTCGCGGAACGGCCCCACTTGGTCCAATGACATGGTAAGGCCCGCCGCGTACATGTGGCCTCCGAACTGCTCCAGCAGGTCACCACAGGCATTGATCGCCTCGTACACATCGAATCCCTTCACGCTTCGTGCGGAACCGACCGCCTTGCCATTGCTCTCCGTAAGTACCACGGTGGGGCGATAGTGCCGTTCCACCAAACGCGAGGCCACGATCCCGATCACGCCCTTGTGCCACGTATCATTGAATACCACCGTGCTCCAGGCATCGCGGAGGGCCTCATCGCTGGCAATACGGTCCAGCGCATCGAGGGTCATCTCCTTGTCCAATACCTGGCGCTGCACATTGTTGCCATCGACCCGCAGGGCGATCTGGTCAGCTTGTTGCTGGTGGTGCGCCAGTAGCAGCTCCACCGCTTGACGGCCATGCTCGATACGACCGGCGGCATTGATCCGCGGCCCGATGGTGAAGACCAGGTCGGTGATGCTCAGCTGTTTCTTCACATTGGCCATGTTCATCATGGACCGGATGCCGGGGCGCGGCTCGTCGTTCAGCTGCTTGAGGCCGAAGTGGGAAAGCACCCTGTTCTCACCGTTCACCGGCACGATATCGCACGCGGTGCTAACGGCCACGAGATCGAGCAAAGGCAGCAGCTCGGTGAGCGGGATATTGTTGTGCTCGGCGAGCGCCTGCATCAACTTGAAGCCGATGCCGCAGCCGCTCAGCTCCTTGAACGGATAGGGACAATCAGATCGCTTGGGATCGAGCACGGCTACTGCGGCAGGCAATTCATCCCCCGGGCGGTGGTGGTCGCAAATGATCATGTCCACCCCGCGTTCCGCTGCATAGGCCACCTTGTCGATGGATTTGATGCCGCAATCCAACGCGATGATGAGCCCGACCTCTTCATTCACGGCATGGTCAATGCCCTGGAACGAAATGCCATAACCCTCGGCATAACGATCGGGTATGTAGAAGGTCAGGTTGCCCGTGAACCGGCTCAGAAATGAATACACCAAGGCCACCGCCGTGGTGCCGTCCACATCATAATCCCCATAGACCATGATACGCTCGTTCTCACCAAGGGCACGCTCCACACGCTCCACGGCCTTGGTCATATCGGCCATCAAGAACGGGTCGTGCAACTGGGCCAAGGCCGGCCGGAAGAACACCGAGGCGGAAGCGGGGTCGATAATGCCGCGCTGTGCGAGCAGCTTGGCGGCCATATCGGGACAACGGTCGTGTGTAAGCGCTGCCACGGCCTGCTCGTCCGGTGCGGGTTTCAGGCGCCAACGCCTGGTCGGAAAGGAGCTCATGCCCCGAATGTAAGACCATGCAGCGGGAAGATCAACTGTCGATGAACACAACCTGCTAAGGTTCGCGCGGAAGAATAAGCCACGGTTGTTCGATCAGTGGAAACCACCATGGTTCAATGACTTCCGGACCATACGAACAGCAACCTTCCGGCATAAAGTAACAAAGCCCCCCACCCTGCGGTGGAAGGCCCTGTTACCTGTGGTTCCCTGCCTTCAGCAGTGCGCACGCAAGAGCATCCTATCGGTAGCCGTTGATGTAGGCATTTGCAATGATCTCGCTTTCGCGGATCAGCCCCTGCACGATCTCCCGGATCACACCGTTCAGCTGCTCGTCCGAATACCGGGTCAGGTCCTGGTACACGTGCGTTTTGCGCTTACTGCTTTTAATGAAGGCGATCTTGTCCTTCTTTGTCATGTGGCCTTCTACGGCAGGTGCGGCCAAAAAGATCCGGCCGGAAGGAAAAAAGTGCCGAAACCCGCGCTGGACGGCACATTCGTGAACGACGACGGGGCGCCTTCGGCACCCCGTCGCAAGTTCACCAGACCCGGGCTCCCCGCCCATGGCACTCACCCACCCCTGGGTGTGCGCCCGAAGTGTTCACACCATGGCCGCACCACCCGCGCGCCGCAGTTCATGCAGCCGTCGAAGGATGTCCATGTACCGGTCCACATCACCGGCAAGCAGGAGGCGTTTGGCCTGGAGCTTCAAGGAGCGGTAGAGGTCGATCGGGGCTTTCATGGCGTATTGGTTCAATGTTGTGCAAGGCATACTTTCAAGTGCCGTGCCAAACTGCCCTTACGTGCCCGGGGATGGCCAGTACATCACACGCCAGCGCCTATTTTTGTCAACGATGCATAGCGGAGCCTACCTCGTTGGTGTGGCCGGTGGCAGCGGATCGGGCAAGACCAGCCTGGTGCGCGCCCTCCGCAACAGCCTTCCCTCCGATAGTGTGTGCGTGGTGTCCCAGGACGACTATTACCATCCCAAGGAGCTGCAGGCCGTTGATGCCAATGGCAAGGTGAACTTCGACCTGCCCACCGCCGTTGACCTTGACGGATTGACCGAGGACCTGCAACGCCTGGTGAGCGGCCGATCCATCCAGAAAAAGGAATACACCTTCAATCAGGAGGGAAGGGAACCCGGCACCATCGAACTGCGGCCTGCGCCGGTGATCCTGGTGGAAGGCTTGTTCGTTCTCCACCATGAGCCCATCCGCGAACTGTTCGACCTTCGGGTGTTCATCGACGCGAGTGAAAGTGCCCAATTGGACCGCCGACTGAAGCGGGATGCGAAGGAGCGCGGCTATGGATCGGACGAGATCCTGTACCAATGGGAGAACCACGTGCTGCCCGCCTACCGTAATTTCCTATTACCGTACCGCCACTTGTGCGACCTTCACGTGGTGAACGAGCTGGGGTTTGAACGGGCGGTGAAGGTGCTCCGCAATCACCTGATGCATACGGCAGGCGTGAGCGAGTCCCCGGCCCTTCACTGACCGTAGAGTCGGTGCTGCCTGATGTAGCTGATCACGGATGGCGATAGCCGGTCATCCACGGGTCGCCATGCCCGAATATCATCGCGGATCCCCGTGGCCGAGATCGGCATGAGCGGTGCATCGGCAACAATATGGACCCCGGGGTGGCCGTGGAAAACAGTGGAGGCCAGATGGTCCTTCAGTCCTTCGCGCGGGTAAACCAGCAATCGATGATGCTCCAGGATATCCTCCGGGTCCTTCCAACGATGGAAGCCCGCGAGGTTGTCACTACCGATGATGAGGTCAAAACGATTGTCAGGCCAGCGTTGGCGCATAAAGCGCAGGGTGTCAGCCGTATAGTTGGGTTTGGGCAGGTCCAGTTCGAAACCGCTGGCCACAAGGCCCTCATGCCCCAGGACGGCCAGGCGCATCATGGCCAGGCGATGGTGATCGGGGCTTATTATCACGTCCTGCTTGAACGGATTCTGCGGGGTGACCACGAACCAGACCTGGTCAAGCGAACGAGCCTTGATCATGTGTTCGGCAATGGCCACGTGGGCGCGATGCGGGGGGTCGAAGGTCCCGAAGAGGCAGCCAATGTGCATCAGAACAGGAATAGGCGTACCAAGGAAACAGCCTCTGCGCAGGCGGCCTCCAGATCATCATTCACAATGGTGGCATCGAAGCGGTCCGCGAAGGAGAGCTCATGCACGGCCTTCTCCACCCTCACCTTGAGGGTGCCATCATCCTCGGTACCTCGGTCGCGCAAACGGCGCTCCAAGGCTTCGACCGAGGGCGGGCTCACGAAAATGGCCAGGGCGCGGGTCTGGTAGATCTCCTTGAGGTCCAAACCACCGATCACATCAATATCAAAGATGGCATGATGCCCCTCTGCCCAGATGCGCTCCACCTCACTGCGGTAGGTGCCATAGAAGCGGCCGGGATACACCTCCTCCCACTCCACGAACTCACCTGCAGCGATATTCCCCTTGAACTCGGCCTCGCTGATGAAGTAATAATCGCGCCCGTGGATCTCTCCGTTCCGCGGAGGGCGCGTGGTGGCGCTTACGCTGAACGTGAGTTTCAGGTCCTGGGCCAGGAGGTGTTTCACGATGGTGGTCTTGCCAGCACCCGAAGGGGCCGATAGGATCACACACTTGCCACGCTGCGGTCCGTTCATGAGGTTCAAAGCACGTTCAGCACTTGCTCCTTGATCTTCTCCAGTTCGTCCTTCATACGCACTACCAGCCGTTGCACGGTAGCATCATTCGCCTTGGACCCGAGGGTGTTGATCTCCCGCCCCATTTCCTGGGCAATGAAACCCAGCTTGCGGCCCTGTTGCTCATCGGCCTGAAGGGTCTCCATGAAATAGGTGCAATGCGAACGCAGACGAACGCGCTCCTCGGTGATGTCCAGTTTCTCCAAGTAGTACACCAGTTCCTGCTCGAAGCGGTCCTGATCCACGTTCACCTGCAGCTCGGCAAGCCGTGTCCGGAGCTTTTCGCGGGTTCGGTCCGTACGGCCATGGTCCAACGATTCCGCCTCTGAGAGCAACTGGCCGATGAGTGCGACACGCTGTGAAAGCTCCTGTTCCAAACGCCCACCCTCGCTGCCGCGGAACCGGTCGAACGCTTCCACCCCCTGGCGGACAAGGGCAAGGACTCCCTTCCATTCCTCGTCATCAGCACGGTCCGAGGTCGTGCTGACCACATCTGGCAACCGGAGCACTTGCGCCAGAATATCCGTTCGATCATTTGGTGCCACCTCGGCAGCGATGGCGTTCAGCTCCTGGTAATAGGCCTGGATGAGCGCTTTATCGAAGCTGGTGCGCTTGGCCAGCTGTTGTTGCTCGCAATGCACGACCAATTCGGCCTTGCCTCGCACGATCTGTTCACCTGCCCACTGCCGTAGCTCGGCCTCGCGGTCCTTGTAAAGCCCAGGCACCTTCACCAGCAGGTCCAGTTGCTTGCTGTTCAGCGAGCGCACCTCCACGGTGACCTTACGCTCCTTCACCACACCTTCGGCGCGGCCGAAACCGGTCATTGATCGCAACATGCGGATAGAATGGCCGCAAAGGTAGGCGTGCGTTCAACGCTGCGCTTGTTGTTCGCTATCGCTCCTGCTCACGAGGTGAACACCCAGGAAAATGATTGCTGCACACAGGACCTGCGGCCAACCCAGTGACGCAACATACTGACCGGGTATCCCCAGCCGTTCGGCACCGACCTGAACGAACAGCCACGTGAACACCGCGGCCAGGACCGGCTGCATGTAGATGTAGGTCCCCACCACGCTCGGCGACACCACGCCAAGCGCCCATGTGTTCAGCAGGTATGCCACGAATGTCACCATCACCACGACGAAACCCAGGGCCCACCAGACCGGCGTGCTCAATGCCGACCAATGCACGGCCATCAACTCGGACCACCCGAAAGGCAGCACCAGCACGAGCCCCAACAGAAAGGACCAGGCCATGACCGTGACCGCGGTATACTTACGCATCAAGGGTTTCACCAGGACGAGGTACAGACCGTAGGATGTGGCGTTGATGAGAATGAAGAGATCGCCCCAGGTGGATGCACCGGCCATTGAACCCGTCGGTTTCAGGAAAATGAGGATCAATGCACCAGCCGCACCCAATGCCACTCCCAGGACCTTTCGACGGGTGACCCGCTCGCCAATGAGCACAGCGGCCAGCACCAGCACCAATATGGGTGTAGCGACCATGATGATGCTCGCGTTCAAGGGCGTGGTGCGCATGAGCCCATGGAAGAACATGAGCTGGTTCAATGCCACTCCGAAGACCGCGCACAAGGCCAGGCGCAGCATGTCCGACCGGTACACACGTTCCGGACCGAACGCACGCAACAACCAGAATAGGAAGGTGGCGCCGATCACACGGAGCAGGATGAAACCCGAGGGTCCGATGACATTCGGCATGAGTCCTTTGGCCACGACATAATTGACCCCATAGATGAAATTGACCGCGAAGAGGGCCAGATGGGCGCGGGTCGTGCGGTTCATCGTTCGGCCTAACGGATATCTTTAGGGCCGTCGGCAAGGGTCGGCGACAAAACTATCGGATGAACGAGGTAGTGAAGGGAACGGACGAACAGGACATTCGGCGAAGCTTCCGGATGCGCAAGGTGCTTTTGCCTGTGCTGATCGGCATGTTGGCCGCAGGCTGGCTGCTCTGGCGCGACCTGGGCAAGGAGCGATTTGAGCGTGCATTAAAGGGCGGCGGTACCTACGCTTGGGTGGACGTCAATAAGAACAAGATCCCCGACCTGGCCGACCCGGCGGAGTTCGTGGCCGTAGAGAGCGGTAGCGGTGAATACCGAAGGCTGACCACACGCGACATCCTTCGAACCATTGATTGGACCTGGTACAGCACAGGCTGGTTGTTCCTGGCCGTGGTCGCCACCGCCTTCCGTGACCTGGGCTACATTTTCAGGATGCGGGTCCTTTCGGACGGGCACCTTTCGTGGCGCCAGTCCTTCAACGTCACCTTCCTCTGGGAGTTCGCATCAGCGCTCACTCCATCGGTGGTGGGAGGATCCGGTATAGCCATGTTCATCATCGGGCGCGAAGGAATACCGCTTGGGCGGGCCACGGCCATCGTATTGGTCACCGCTTTGATGGATGAACTGTTCTACATCATCATGGTCCCCTTGGTGTTCCTTGCCGTGGGCATGGAACACCTCTTTCCCGCCCAACTGGACCACGCTTTCTGGGGCTTGCCGATCAAGACCATCTTCGTCATCGGTTACCTGTTCATCCTGGTGATGGTGCTGGCCATCTTCTACGGGGTGTTCTTTCGCCCCAGGGCCTTCAAGTTCGCCCTGCTTCGTGTCTTCAAGCTCCCCTTCCTCCGACGCTGGCGGCCAGCAGTGATCAAAGTGGGTGATGATATTGTCCTCACTTCAGAGGAACTACGCGGCAAGCCCAGACGATTCTGGATAAAGGCCTTTGCCGCGACCTGTTTCTCCTGGGCCAACCGCTTCGTTGTGATCAACCTCATTGCGGCTGCGTTCTTCACGGTGAATGACCACTTGTTGCTCTATGCGCGACAGTTGATCATGTGGGTGATCCTGCTCATCAGCCCAACCCCGGGAGGCAGCGGCGTGGCCGAGATCGCCTTCTCGGGATTCTTCCGGGACCTCCTACCGGCGGTCGGCTACATCGGGGCCATCGCCGTTATCTGGCGTCTGCTCAGCTACTACCTCTACCTGTTCATGGGTACCATCATCCTTCCGCGATGGTTGCGCAGGACCGGCCACAACACACAGGGCTGACCGCCTCCACCTACCTTCGCCGCCCATTCCTTTCCGCATGAAATTCGGCACCAAGGCCATCCACGCCGGCGTGGAACCGGACCCCACTACAGGGGCCATCATGACGCCCATCTACCAGACCAGCACCTACGTGCAGGCAGCACCGGGCGACCACAAAGGCTACGAATACAGCCGCACCCACAACCCCACGCGCACGGCACTGCAGAACGCCTTGGCCGCGCTGGAGAACGGCAAGCACGGCCTGTGCTTCGCGACGGGCATGGCCAGCATCGATGCCATCGTGAAGCTGTTGAAGCCGGGCGACGAAGTGGTGAGCACCAACGACCTTTACGGTGGCACCTACCGTCTGTTCACCAAGATCTTCGAAGGCTTCGGAGTGAAGTTCCGCTTCGTGGACATGGGCGACCTGAGGAACGTGGAGGCCGCACTGACGCCCCGAACGCGCCTGATCTGGGCAGAAACCCCAACGAATCCGCTGCTCCGCATCATCGACATCGAAGGGCTTAGCGCGATCGCAAGAAAACAGGGCTGCCTGCTGGGCGTGGACAATACGTTCGCGAGCCCCTACTTGCAGAACCCGATCGACCTGGGTGCCGACATTGTCATGCACAGCGTTACGAAGTACCTCGGCGGCCATAGTGACGTGGTGATGGGCGCCTTGGTCGTGAAGGACGATACGCTTGCCGAGCGCCTGGCCTTCATTCAGAACAGTACCGGCGCCACCCCCGGTCCTATGGACTGTTTCCTGGTGCTGCGCGGCCTGAAGACGCTTCACCTGCGCATGCAGCGTCATTGCGAGAACGGGAAGGTGGTGGCCGAATGGCTTGTGGCACATCCCAAAGTGGATAAGGTTTACTGGCCCGGCTTCGCCACGCATGTGAACCATGCGGTGGCCGCGAAACAGATGCGTGGCTTCGGTGGCATGATCAGCTTCACCCTGAAGGGCGACAACATGGCCGACGCAACGCGCGTGCTCAGCAGCACCAAGCTCTTCTCCCTGGCCGAAAGCCTGGGCGGTGTGGAATCGCTGTCGGGCCATCCGGCGAGCATGACCCACGCCAGCATTCCCCGCGAAGAGCGGCTCAGGAACGGATTGGCCGATACGCTGATCCGCCTGAGCGTAGGTCTTGAGGATGCCGACGACCTGATCGCCGACCTTGACCAGGCGCTGGCCTGAACCTGCGGTAAGGTCTCCAAGGAAGGCGTGGCGATAAACCGCGAGCCGTCGCAGGCCCGGAAGTGAAGGCGCTATCTTGCGAAGCAACTCATTCCCACAACATGCGGAATTCCGTAGTGGCCATGGTCATGGCCTGTACATCATTGACCACTTTGGCCCAGGACCAGGGCTTCACTTGTCGTTCCAACGATCCGGCTGTCCTGCAGCGCATGGAGGCCGAACGCCCCGGTTTCACGGAGCGCGCCATGCAGGCCAAGGCACGACAGGAAGCACACCGGCAAGGCGCCCATCGGGGCGGAGGTGGCCCATTGATCATACCCGTGGTGTTCCACATCATCCACAATAACGGACCGGAGAACATCAGCGATGCCCAGGTGTATGACGCCGTGCGCGTGCTGAACGACGACTTCAACAGACAGAACCCCGATTGGACCAATGTGAGGCCGGAGTTCCTGGACCTCGTGGCCAATGTGGGCATCGAGTTCCGGCTGGCACAGCTTGATCCGGAAGGCAATTGCACCAATGGGATCACCCGGACTGTTTCCACACAGACCAACAATGGTGATTTCGAGATGACCCAGCTCATCCAATGGCCACGGAACAGCTACATGAACGTCTGGGTGGCCGCCAGCGCCAGTGGTGCGGCAGGTTACACCTACTACCCGATGTGGCTTGACAGCTGGCCCGAAGCGGATGGCATCGTGCTGCTCCATAGTTATGTGGGCAGTATTGGCACCAGTTCCGTCTCGCACTCCCGTGTGCTCTCCCATGAAGTGGGGCATTGGCTCAACCTGATGCACTGCTGGGGCGATAGCAATGAACCGGGCATGCCTCAGAACTGCATGGATGACGACCAAGTAACGGACACCCCTCTGACCGTAGGATGGACAGCGTGCGTGCTCAGCGGTGCATCATGCGGCTCCGACCTTGACAACGTGGAGAACTACATGGAGTACTCCTACTGCGCGAAAATGTTCTCCCGTGGGCAGGCCGAACGGATGTTGGAGGCACTGACCTCTCCCGTTGCCGAGCGTGATCAATTGTGGCAACCAGGCAACCTGCAACAGACCGGAGTGCTTGGAACACCTGTCCTGTGCAGTGCGCAATTCACTGCGAACATGCGCGAGGTCTGTGCAGGCACCCCGGTCATCTTCAGCGACCTGAGCTATAATGGTGTGCAACAGCGCGCATGGACATTTGGGGGTGGTGAGCCCGCCACATCAAATGCCAGCCAGCCTTCGGTGACCTACGCTACGCCAGGGACCTACCCGGTCTCACTCGTGGTCAGCGATGGGACCAACTCTTTGGAAGTGGTCGCCATGGACTACATCACCGTTCTGGCCAACCCGGGTGCAACACCACCCTTGGCCGAAGGCTTTGAGAACATTTCGACCCTGCCTACGGCGGAATGGAGCGTCCAGGACCCCGATGGAGATGGCGGTTTCACCCTTACGGATGCAGCCTCCTATTCGGGAACGCACAGTGCACGACTGCTGAACGGCCCCGCCAACTGGAGCCATAGCGATGCCCTGGTCTCCACCACCTACGACATGAGCGCTGCCGAGGACGTGACGATCACCTTCAGATATGCCTACGCGAAACGCGCTCCTTCCAATGAGGATGTGCTCCGTGTTCACGTGAGCAATGATTGCGGCGAGACCTGGAGCCTGCGCCAGAGCCTGAGGGCTTCGAACACCACCAGCAATGTGCTCACCACCGGAGGTATCGTAAATGGCACGTTCGTGCCTGCGGGTCCTGAGCAATGGGGTTACAGCGTAGTGAACAACATCAGCTCGGCCTACCACGCCCCGAACTTCCGATTGAAGTTCGAGTTCGTGAGCGGCGGGGGCAACGCGTTATACCTGGACGATATCAACCTCAGTGGTACACCCGTTGGGGTCTGGTCATTGGACAACATCGCCATGGGTCCAGTATTGGCCCCCAACCCGGCCTCCGACAATACCGTTCTAGTATGGCGGCCCGAAACGACAGGTATCTACGAATTGGAGCTCGTGGATGGCATGGGGAGGGTCGTGCAACGGACCACCATTCAGGGCAGGACCGGCATTACCGAGCGCACGAACATCGATCTTGTCGGCTTTCCGCCGGGTATTTATAGTGTTGTGGTGCGGTCCAAGGATGGGCGGTCATCGACCCGTTTGGCCGTGGAATGACAGAGGCTGGTCGATCAAACTCAGACGTTGACCTGCCATATGGCCCCCTTCATAGGAAGGCGGACAGGGTATGACCAGCCGTGGGCCGTTTCAGGATCACCAGCTTGTATCGAACGATCGACGTGCCTGTGACGTTCCGTTGATAACGGGTTCAGTAGTTTAGGGACCCATTTGGTACACCTGCACCCCCGAACCGTCATGACCCTTCGACCCTTTGCGTTCATTATCGGACTGGCATCCACCCTCGCTCTTATTGGCCAGGACGGAGCCGTACATCCATGCGGTGCGAACGACCTGCGCAAACTGGAGCGCTTCCACCACAACGACCCTGCTGAACTGGCCCGCATCGAGGCTGCTGAAGCCGAGCTGGAGGCGTTCACGCGTGCTTTCGAAGGTGCCCCGAAAGGAGGTACCGCATATATCATCCCTGTGGTGTTCCACATCATCCACAATAACGGTCCGGAGAACATCAGCGACGAGCAGGTCTTTGATGCCATGCGGGTCCTCAACGACGATTTCAACCGGTTGAATACCGATTGGCAGAACGTGAACGATGCTTTCCTGGGCATTGTGGCCAACGTTGGAGTGGAGTTCCGCCTGGCCCGCAAGGACCCCCAGGGCAACTGCACCAAAGGCATTACGCGCACCGTTTCGACCCTGACCAACGATGGTTCGCAGACCATGAAGGACCTGATCCAATGGCCGCGGAACAAATACCTGAACGTATGGGTGGCCGCATCCGCTGATGGTGCTGCCGGGTATACCTATCGCCCTTCCGCTGTGGCCAACTGGCCTGCAGGTGATGGCATCGTGCTGTTGCACAACTACACGGGCAGCATCGGGACCAGCTCCCCATCCAGGTCCCGCACATTGACCCACGAGGTGGGTCACTGGATCAACTTGGCACACACCTGGGGCAATTCCAACGAGCCTGGGCTGGCCTCGAACTGCAGTGACGATGATGGCGTGAGCGACACTCCCAACACGATCGGGTGGACGACCTGCAACGTGAATGGTGCCACCTGCGGGTCCCCGGTTGACAACGTGGAGAACTACATGGAGTATTCCTATTGCTCCAAGATGTTCACCGAAGGGCAGAAGACGCGCATGCTCGCTGCGCTCAACTCCGGTACCGCACAGCGCAACCAGCTATGGACGGCCAACAATTTGACCGCCACTGGTGTCGGCATCGACCCGGTACTATGTGCTGCGGAGTTCAGTGGCACGGCACAGACCATTTGCGCGGGTACCACGGTGACCTATACCGACCAAAGCTTTCACGGTGTCACCTCGCGCACGTGGGACTTCCCGGGCGGCACGCCGAGCTCGAGCACGGATGCTGAGGCAACAGTGACCTACACCACACCCGGCGTTTACCAGGTGGGACTCACCGTTAGCGATGGCACCAACACATTGAACACCACGGCAAATAACTACATCACCGTACTGGCCGACCCCGGGATGCCCGCTCCCTTCACCGAAGGTTTCGAGCCCATGAGCTCGTTCCCATCAGAGATGTGGACCGCAGTGAACCCCAATGGCGACAACACCTTTGTCCCCACTACTGCGGCCGCCTATTCGGGCAACCAGAGCGTGCGGATCATCAACACCGCGTCGATGTCCGGCAGAAAGGATGAGCTCGTCTCCTCCACCTTTGACATGAGCGATGCCGAGGACGTGACCATTTCGTTCCGCTACGCCTACGCGAGGCGCTCTGCGGCCAATGACGATATCCTTCGCTTCTACGTCAGCGCGAATTGTGGTGCCACGTGGAGCCTGCGAAAGACACTGCGTGCCAGCAATACCTCCACGAACGTGCTGGTGACCGCGCCGAACACCACGGCCTCATTTGTTCCCAACGGACCGGACCAGTGGGGTTATTCCATTATTGATAACGTGAGCACGAGCTTCCATAGCTCCAGTTTCCGTTTCAAGTTCGAACTGGAAAGCAACGGTGGTAACAACGTGTACATCGATGACATCAACATTAACGGAATGCCCGTTGGTCTGGCGGAGACGCTGAGCAATGCGGGTGGCGCCTTGGTACTGATGCCCAACCCGGCCACCGATGTGGCCCAAGCCATCTTCGAGGCCACCGGAAAGGACCGTGTGAGCGTGGACCTGCTCGATGTTACGGGCCGCTTGGTGCGCGAAGCGTTCCAGGGCCAGCTTGGCACTGGGCAGCAACGTGTGGAAATACAGCTCGGTGGTCTTCAAGGCGGCATCTACTTCGTTCGGGTGGTCCAGGGTGGCCGCTCAGAGGTGGCCCGTTTAGTGGTGCGATGAGGGCGTTGACCTTCGTATCCGCCCTTCTGCTGTTGGCCGGATGCGGCCGAGTGACCGATGGCACCAAGGATGCCCTGAACAAGGGGGGTGAGCTGGCCGGTAAGGCAGCGTCCGAGGTGTTGGAAGGGGTGACCACTGGCGTGGAGAAAACGCTGGCCGTGGAGGTTTCCGTTTCGGAGGGTCTCGGCGCGCGTGGCATCACCTTGGGTAGTCGGGATGTGGCGCAGGACGCCGAAGGCCGCACCAATGCGTTGGTGGTCTATCTGGTGGCCGAAAGGGACTTCAATGACACCTTATCGGCGATGGCCTATGACAAGGAAGGGAAGGAAATGGGACGTGCAATGCTTCCGGTCCAGTTGGCCGCAGGGAGCGCCGACCATTATGTGTTCCAGTTCCAAGCACGCACGGACCTGACCCGCAAGAGCAAGGTCGTGATCCAGTGACCGGCATAGGACCAAGGGGAAAAAAGGGAAGGCCCATCCTGCTCGGATGGGCCTTCCTTTTCGCAGAACGGTTCCTTCTATTCCTTGAAGCCGACCATGATGGCCACACAGCCAACATGGACCATGTCGCTCTTACCCTTGGTCGGCACCCACACCACCACGCGCATCTGCATGGTGCTGGCGGCCTTTAGGTCGAAATGGTGCTTGGGCTCATCCGCCAGGCTCTCGAAGATGATCTTGTTGTTGGCGTCCACCAACTTCCAATTCACCTCGCCCAGGATGGGGTGGCTGCACACCATCACACGATACTCTTGCCCACTGAAGAAGGTAAGGTTCACCTCGGCCTCCTCTCCCGGGGCCAGCTGGGCCGCATTGAACGACTCGTTGAACTTGTATGGGGCCAGTTCGGGAACACACTTGTTCTTGGCGAAACTGCGGCACTGGGCCGAGGCTCCAGCAGCCACAAGGAACAACGCGCCAGCCAACAGGGTGGATGCGAAGGGGGTCCTAACGTTGCGCATGGCGGCGATCAGTTGATGTAGGTATTGCGAATGGCGGCGACCTTGTCCCGAATGGCGGTCAGTTGGTCATCGGTGAGCGTGCTCTGGGCATTGCCTCCACCGACCACGGCAACGCCGCCCTCGGTGCTCACCGTTGTTTCCTTTGCAGTGGTGGCTTCCTCCCCGCTGAAAAGGGCGGCTATGGCCTCCAGATCGGACTTCACGCCATTGAGCGCTGGTTCATCCACCTCGTACGAAGCGATCAAATCGAGCAGGTCCTTGAGTGAGTAGTGCTGCTCGGCGATACGCTGACGCAGCTCGGGAGAATCGTTCGTGCGGGCCACCTGGGTCGCGATGTACAAGCCTTCGACCCAACCACCGGCGATCATGAGCGCGCTGATGTTGTCGCGTCCGTTCTCCTTCAGGTAACCATCCACGTTCCAATAGGTCTCGCTGATGATGTCCAGCAGGGCATCACGGTCGTTCTGGCTGCGCTCCATGGCCTCCAGCGTACTGTCATTGAACACGCTGCTCACACCCAGGCGGTCGGCCAGTTTCTTTGAGCAGGAGGTGTAGAACATGCTCTCCTGAGTGTGTTTGAACACACTGGCATAGCTCAGGTCCGCGCCGTAGATACCCAGGTTCAAGGCCTGCTTGCTCGCGGCCGTGTACTTGTCCACGTTCTTCACATCGTTCAGGATCTTCCCGTTGTAGGAGGCGCCTGCCTTCTTCAACAGCGAAGCGGTCTCCATGGGCGAGGGGATGTTGTAGAAGATGTTCTTGGTCTTCTTCATCCGGTCGGCCACCAAGGCACTGTCCTCGCTGTTCTCGACCTGGAGTTGGTCCTGTTGGGGCTGTTCGCCTCCGCAGGCGCTGAACACGGCCAGGAAGGCCAACAGCATCGGCCAGTTGTTCGATCGCATCGCGGTCATGGGGTTGTGGGGGGAATTGGCGTAAAGGTCCATCGCATGGGAGCGGGGGTCAGTGGGCTTCGAGCCAGTTTTTCCCCATGTTCATGTCAACAACGAGCGGTACATCCAGTGCGATCGCGTTCTCCATGAGCTCTTTCACGAGCGCTTGTACGCGATCGGCCTCTTCAAGTTGCACATCCAGCACCAGTTCGTCATGTACCTGTAGTAGCAGTCGGCTGCGAAGCCCATCGTGCAACAGTCGATCGTGGATGCGCACCATGGCCAGTTTGATGATATCGGCGGCCGTTCCCTGCATGGGCGCATTGATGGCGATGCGCTCGGCCTGTGCCCGCACTGTCTGGTTGGCGCTGGTTATATCGGGCAGGTAGCGACGCCTGCCGAAAAGGGTCCGTATGTAGCCATGCTTCCGTGCGAACTCCACCTGTTCGTCCATGTAGCCACGTACACCAGGGAACTGGGCGAAATAGTCGTCGATGATCTGCTTCGCTTCGGTACGGGGGATGCCCAGGTTCTGGCTGAGGCCGAAGGCCCCCTGCCCGTAAGCTATCCCGAAGTTCACGGCCTTGGCCCGGCTGCGCTGTTCCCGTGTCACCTCGGTCAGGTCAACATTGAAGACCTTGGCTGCTGTGGCCGCATGGATATCGAGCCCATGGCGGAAGGCATCCTGCATATTACGGTCGCCGCTCATGTGTGCGATCACGCGCAGTTCGATCTGGCTGTAATCGGCGCTCAGCAGACGGTGTTGGTCATCCCGAGGCACAAAGGCCTTGCGGATCTCGCGTCCTTTCTCCGTGCGGATGGGGATGTTCTGCAGATTGGGGTCCTCGCTGCTCAAGCGACCCGTGGCAGCCACGGCCTGGCGGTAGTTGGTGTGCAGCCGCCCGGTGCGGGGGTCCACCATGGTGGGCAACGTGTCCACATAGGTGCCCTTCAACTTGCGCAGGCCGCGATAGTCCAGGATCATGGGGACCACCGTATGGGCATGGACCAGCTCAGTAAGTATATCCTCACTGGTCTGGTACTGGCCGGTCTTGGTCCGCTTGGGCTTCTCGCCGCCGATCTTCAGGGTCTCAAAGAGCACATCGCCCAATTGCTTCGGGGAATCGATGTTGAACTCGATGTTCCCACATGCCTCCTTGATCGACTTCTGCAGATCCAGGATATCCTCGTTCAATTCCTCGCTGAACACCTTGAGGGCCTCCACATCCAGGCGAATGCCTTCCATCTCCATGTCGGCAAGTACCCGCACCAAGGGCATCTCCATGTCCTTGAAGAGCTCCTCCAGAGCATCCTCCTTCAAGCGTGGCGCAAAGGCCTCATACAGCTGCCACGTGATGTCAGCATCCTCTGTTGCATAAGCCGCCACTTGTTCCAACGGCACATCGCGCATGCTCTTCTGGCCTTTGCCCTTCGGGCCGATCAGCTCGGTAATGGACACCGGGCGATACCCCAGCACGGTCTCGGCCATGTAGTCCATCCCGTGCCGTAGCTCAGGTTGCAACAGGTAGTGTGCGAGCATGGTATCGAACTGGGGGCCCGCCAGATGCACACCGTAGCCCTCGAGCACGATCAGGTCGTACTTGATGTTCTGACCGACCTTCAGCGAACGTGCATCCTCAAGCACCTGCTTGAACCTGCCAACAACGACCTCTGCTTCCTTGCGCTCCAAGGGCACGGGCACGTACCATCCCGTGTGTGCTTTCCAACTGAATGACAAGCCCACCAGTTCGGCATGCCGCTCATCAAGGCTGGTGGTCTCCGTATCGAAGCAGAAACGCTCCTTTGCGGCCAGCAGTCGTGCCAACTCCTCCTGCTCCGTTGCTGTGGCCGCAATGAAGTACTCATGCGGCGTGGTATGTATGGTGCCCAACGGGCCGGTAAGCAAGGGGTCCTCGCCGACCAGCTCTTCCTCCCCGGCGCCGAACATGTCCATTTGATCCGAAGGCACATTTGCCTTGGCACGCTTTGCTGGAGCAGCAGGCGCCTGCAGTTGTACCTCTTCCCCCAGCACGGACTTGAGCAGATTGCGGAACTCCAGCTCGCTGAACACCTCCATGACCTTTTCCTTGTCCGGGGGATCCAGGTGCAGGGCATCATGGTCGATGTCCACGGGTGCATCCACGATGATGGTCGCCAATCGCTTGGAGAAGACCCCCTGGTCCTTGTGCTCGAGGATCTTCTCGCCCAACTTGCCCTTGATCTCGTGGGCGTGTTCGATCACCGATTCGAGGCTGCCGTACTGCTGCACGAGCTTGATGGCCGTCTTCTCTCCCACTCCGGGAATGCCCGGGATGTTGTCAACGGCATCGCCCATCAGGCCCAGGATGTCCTTCACCTGATCGGTGCTCGTAAGGCCCCAGCGGTCACAGATCTCCTTGGGTCCCAGCACCTCCGGGGGGGCACCGGCACGCCCAGGCTTGTACATGAGGATCTTGTCGGTCACCAATTGTCCGAAATCCTTGTCGGGCGTGACCATGTAGGTGGTGTACCCCTCCTGCTCCGCCTTCCTGGCCAGCGTACCGATCACGTCATCGGCTTCGTAGCCATCGCTCTCCAGCACGGGAATGTTGAACGCCTCGATGATCCGTCGGATGTACGGTACGTTGCTGCGGATGTCATCCGGCATTTCCTGCCGGTTGGCCTTGTACTCGGTGTGCTCGATGTGGCGATCGGTGGGCGCAGCGGTATCGAACACCACGGCGATGTGCGTGGGCTTCTCGCGCTTGATCAGGTCGAGCAGGGTGAGCGTGAAACCGAAGGCCGCACTGGTGTTCAGCCTCTGGCTGTTGATGCGCGGCGCCTTGATGAAGCTGAAGTAGGCACGGTAGATCAACGCATAGGCGTCGAGCAGGAACAAACGCTTGTCCTCTGTGGCCGTGTTGCTGGTCAATGGTGCGTCGAATTGATCGGACATGGGCCGAAGGTAGCGCGGCCGTCACAGGCAGGTCGGTACTACGCTCCGCGCCTTGGACCACTTGGAAAGACGAAGCCCCCGCTCATCGCAGGGGCTTCGGTATTTGACAGGCCTGCGCTCAGCGGACCACTTGGAAGGCACGGGCGGCGCCCATTCCTTCCGCAGTGCGCAATGCGTAACGGTACAGCCCGACCTCAAGGCCCGCAACATCGAGCACGATCTGCGAACTGCCCGAGGCAACACGCTGCTCCATCACCTTGCGACCCGTGGCATCGAACACTTCGATGGTTGCGGCCACCTTCAGCTCGTTCAGCGGAATGGTGATACGGTCCGAGGCCGGCACCGGATAGGCCTGTCCCAGCGCATCGGCCAGCATGGCCTCGAACTCGGAAACGCCCACCACACCGTAGAACCAATCGTGGCTTACCTGGACCATGGCAAGGGCCACAGCAGCATTGCTCATCTGCTCAGGGCCCACACCGAAATACACCACCTTGTAGGTGCCATTATCGCAACGCAACGCGCCGATCTTGTTCACGTTGGTGCCATAGTGCAGGATGCCCACTGCCGGCGCGATCGGGGTGATCTCCTCGGGATAGGTGTTGTTGTTGAAGACATTGGCCACCGTGCTGTTGGGCAGGTTACCGAAGACGTCATCCGCATCGAAGAAGTTCACCGAGCTGTTCGCGGTGCTGCCATCGGCCACATACGTGGCGTACATGTGCGACGCATAAAAGGCCTGTGTGATGGCCGTACCGTAGCTGCCCGTGGCGCCGCTCTGGTCCCAACCAATATCCTGACCAGCGATCATCACATCACCACCGGCATCCATGTGTGCTGTGAGCACGGCTACTTCGTCATCGGTGAGCGACGGGAATGTCCAGCTGATGTTCATGTACAAGTTGTTGACCCCGGCCAAGGCGCCCTGTTCACCAAAGCGCATGAACTTCGCCTTGCTTGTTGCGGCAAAGGCCTGGTTCCCGGCCTGTTGAAGTCCGTCGAGGTACAACTGTTCCCATGGCTCGGCACCGGTGTGGGTGACGACCAGGTCGGTAATGCCACTGATCACGTTGAATTCCTGTTCCAGAACGGGAGCACCTGGATCGTTGATGGATACAATGGACAACACGTATCGGCCGATACCCGGCGTTGCGCTCGGGGTCACCTGAACGGCAATGGTCGCCGTGGCGGCATCGGCCACGGCCATGGTTCCCGGGTTCGCGATCGCCACTCCATTCACCGATACCGCACTCGTCCACGATACCGGGGAACCATAGCTGGTCAGCGTTACTTGATAGTCCGCAGCAGTGCCAAGCACATTGGTGAGGGTGCTGTTGAAGGTGCTCAGCTGACCATTGCTTCCCGCCACATGGGTCTGCTCAGGGCCGTTCAGTTCGCCGATCACCAGGGTGGTACCACCATCGGCGGGCACCTCACGCACTTGGTACACTTCGCTATGGTCCTCGCTCACAAAGGCCACCACTTCGCAATTGGCCACGTTCCATTGCTCGGGCACCGTGAATGTGTAGGTGCGCACCAAGGAGGTGCCTTGCGTGGTGGTGTTCACTGCTTCGCCCCAGGTGCCGGTGATGTAGCTGCGTAATACATGGTTGTGCTCGTAGTCAGTATGGTTCCCGGAAGGGCCGTAGTCCGTCTGTGGTCCGATGATGTTGCTCTCCACCAGCAGCACACTGATGTAGTCGTCGCCACCAGGGCTGTCCGCCGTATAGAGCAGCTCGACGCTCACGGTCAGTTCGCGCGTGCCCGCATCGAATGCACTGGCCAGGCCCAGGTTCACGGGAGAGGGAAGCGCGAGCATCTCGTTCACCGCTCCCTCCCATGCACCACGTCCGAGATCATCGGCCCCATTGAAAAGGTGCCGGTTGATGACGCCAGCAGGATATCCACCAATGGTGAAATAGGAATCGATGGCCGTTCCGTCGGTGGTCCGGAAGTCGGGCTCACCTGCGGCGGGTGTCGCATAAGGGCCTGCATGTACCCCTACCACGGCGATACGAGGACCATGTTGTGCCTCCAGCGCAGCCGCAATGGCATGTCCTTCGGGGCAATAACCACAGTGGATACCGGTGAAATCCTCAAGAAGAACGGTCCTGTTCTGCGGGGAGGTGGAAACCAGCGATTGGCCGAACGCCACCGAGGGCAGCAGGGCAAGAAGTGTTAGGGTCCTGTTCATGGTCCGGGTGAATGGTTGACCGTGAAAGTACCCGGCCTCCCGGATCGGCCCCGTCATGATCACCCCTCGCTTGGAGTGCTTCCGGTGTCTCCTTGGAACTTATCGCTCCCTCCAGACCACCTCCAGCACGGTGCGACCCACCGCGTTGAGCGTGGCCCGATCGATCACATCCATATTGTCGGCATGTGTGTGCCAGCTGGGATGGAATGAGCCGGACGCCTCGTGGTACTCGATCACATCCACCGTGGGTATCCGGAGGTCCCGGTTGATGGGCACATGGTCATCCGTCCCCACGAAGTACTTCGTCTCCTGGATGAAACGATCACCATGCCCGAGGGCTGCTGCCGTGCGCCACACCTTGGCCACAATGGCCGGAGCGAACTGCATGCTGATGGCCTCGCGGTAGAACACGGCATCCTTGGCACCCACCATATCGAGCAGGATACCGAAGCGGGCCTTGTAACCCGGCACATGGGGGTTCTTGGCGAAATACTGTGCGCCCAGTGCCCATGTATCCATACTGTTCTCCTCCATGGTCATTGCGCCACTGGGCTGTCCATGGTCCTCCACATCGGTAAAAAGGATGTCCACACCAGGACCGTGCTCCTTGGCGACCAAATGCCGTGCGATCTCCAACAGAACACCTACTCCGCTACCACCATCATTGGCGCCATCGATCGGTTCATTCTTCCGCACATTGTCCTTGTCAGCATAGGGGCGGGTGTCGTAATGCGCGAGCAACAGGACCCGGTCCGGAGCATCGGGCTTCCACCGTGCGATGATGTTGCGCAGAGGCAGCTTCTGACCGGTGTACACTGTGACCGAACCGGTCTGCTCGATAACCTCGGCACCGGCGGCCTTCAGGCGGGCCACCATCCAATCGGCACAGGCCCTGTGGGCGTTCGTTCCCGGCACCCGCGGACCGAAGTCCACCTGCCGCTGCACGAAGGCGTAAGCACTATCCGCATTGAACACAGGTGTTGGTGGAAGTTCCGGCAGTGCGGGCTCGGGCACCGTTGAGGTCGCCGGCTCATCGGGTGTGCAGGCCGCCAGCAAAAGCACCAGCAACAGGGGCCAGGCGTTCAGGTTCCAGTGATGGTTCATGCGCGTTGCCATGTGGTGCCCTCCTTGGTGTCCTTTAGTACAATGCCCAGCGACGCCAATTGATCACGTACGCGATCGCTCGCCGCGAAATCCTTGCGGGCCTTAGCCTCGGCGCGCATACGGATGAACTCCTGCACGAGGCCGTCCAACGCGGTATCGTCGCCCGCTGCGGCTGTTTCGGTGCGCAGGCCCAGCACGTCGAACACCATGGCCTTCATCAGTGCGCGCAGGTCTTCGATCGCCGTTGCACCAAGCGCCACTTTCCCGTCATTGGCCGAATTAATGAGCCGGACGGCCTCGAACAGCTCGGCGATCATCACCGGCGAATTGAGGTCGTCGTTCATGGCCGCATGGCAGCGCTGGGCCAGGGCGCGAACGGCCTGCTCCTGCGCAGCGTCGGCGTTGGTGGCCGGCCTCAGCTTCTCCAGCGTGTCCATGGCGGTCATCAAGCGCTCCAACCCCTTTTCCGAGGCCTGCATGGCAGCATTGCTGAAGTCGAGCGTGCTGGCGTAGTGGCACTGCAGCATGAAGAAGCGCACGGTCATGGCGCTGTAGCCCTTCTCCAGCAACTTGTGGTTGCCGGTGAGCAGCTCTTCCGGTGTGAAGCCGTTCCCTTCGCTCTTGGCCATCTTGCGGCCGTTCACGGTGAGCATGTTGCCGTGCATCCAGTAGCGCACCGGGGCATGGCCATCGGCCGCCACGCTCTGTGCGATCTCGCACTCATGGTGCGGGAACTTCAGGTCCATACCGCCGCCGTGGATGTCGAAGGTCTGACCCAGGTATTTGGTGCTCATGGCCGAGCACTCCAGGTGCCAGCCTGGGAAACCTTCGCCCCAAGGACTGGGCCACTTCATCAGGTGCTGGGCCTCGGCACGTTTCCAGATCGCGAAATCCA
>Ga0315900_10003114_pt1 | contig 24543 bp, 20 predicted proteins | sample LakEriMetagenome_FD_203521 | JGI IMG/M metagenome (GOLD analysis project Ga0315900, IMG submission 203521) | Freshwater fungal communities from buoy surface, Lake Erie, Ohio, United States - Buoy 12 MA114 | ecosystem: Environmental > Aquatic > Freshwater > Lake > Lake biofilm | place: USA: Lake...
TGCGAGCGTCCCGGGGCAGTCTTGCGCGCTTTGCGCTGGCGCCCGGGCAGGTGTCGCGGGCGGTGGCGCACCGTCGGGTCGAGGAGCTCTGGTACGTGCTCGAGGGCGAGGGCTGGATGTGGCGCCGTCAGGGCGAGAGCGCGTCCGTGGTGGCGCTCGCCCCCGGGACCGCGCTGTCGATTCCGGTGGGTACCGCCTTCCAGTTCCGTGCCGCCGCCCACGCCCCGCTGGTGGCGATCGGTCTGACGATGCCGCCCTGGCCCGGCGACGACGAAGCCCTCGCCGTCGAGGGTTGCTGGCCGACGACCGCCTGAGGGGGCGGTCGCGGGCGCGCTGACACCGGGCGGATGACCGGCCGAGCTCGCCCGACCGTCGGCCGTGCCGGTCCTGGTGATGCGCCTACACTCGGGACGCAGAAGCGATCCGCGGCTGGCGCGGGCGCCGCCATGCCCGCGCGAGGCTGCCATGATGTTTCGCACCTTCTTCCTGCTCACCGTCGTCGGGGGGCTCGGCCTTTACACCCAGGCGGGCCGCGAGCCGCTTGCCGGCTGGATCGCGCAGGGGCAGGCGCTGATCACGCAGACCCGGACCGAGGCCGCACGCCACGGCAGCACCCTCGTGGCGATGTTGCCCGGCCGTGGCGGCGCGGCATCGACGACACCAGCCTCCGCGGGCGCCCACGCGGCCGGCGGCAAGCCGGCAGCGAACGGCGCGGCGACCACCGCCGTGGCGCCTGGCGGGCTGCGCAAGTGCCTGCAGCAGGGCAAGGTGCTCTACACCGCCGAAGCCTGCCCGCCGGGCTCGACGGAACAGGTGGTGAGCGGTGGCGTGAGCGTGCTGCCCGACAGCCGCGAGGCGGTTGCCTCGGCCCGCGCGGCGATGGGCTCGGCGACCGATGCGCCCAAGGCCGCCGGCGCGGACGGCATCCGCGACGACCGCAAGGCAGCGCCCAAGAATGCCTTGCGCGAGAAGCTGCTCGGGCCCGAGGATCCCGACATGCGTGCCAAGGCGATCGATCGCGCGATCGGCAACTGAGCAAGCGCTGAGCGCGCTCAGCGCGCGTGCCGCGGCCGGCCGCTAGGCTCCCGGCAGGGCTGGTGACCGCACCGGCTGTCGCCGCGGGCCATGCGCATCCTCTTCGTCCACCAGAATTTTCCAGGGCAGTTCAAACATCTCGCGCCGGCGCTGGCCGCGCGCGGCCACGCGGTGGTGGCCACCACGATGCGCCGTCAGGCGCCCGCGCGCTGGCAGGGCGTGCGACTCGTGCGCTACGGGGCCGGCCGCGGCTCGACACCCGGCGTGCACCCCTGGTTGTCGGACCTCGAAACCAAGACCATCCGCGGCGAGGCCTGCCTGCGCGCCGCACTCGCGCTGCGCGACGGGGGCTTCGTGCCCGATGTCGTGATCGCCCATCCCGGCTGGGGCGAGGGCCTGTTCCTCAAGGAGGTCTGGCCCGACAGCCGGCTCGGTCTGTACTGCGAATTCCACTACAGCGCCGACGGCGCGGACATCGGTTTCGACCCGGAGTTCCAGCGCGCGCAGCCGGGCGATGCCAGCCGCCTTCGTCTGAAAAACCTCAACAACCACCTCCACATGGAGATGGCCGAGGCGGGGCTCGCGCCCACGCGCTGGCAGGCGTCGACCTTCCCGCAGCCCTTTCGCGACCGCATCACCGTGGTGCACGACGGCATTGACACCGCGGCGGTTGCGCCTCGCACCAACGCCCGCCTGACGCTGCCGGGCGGCGGCAGTGTCGGGCGCGACGACGAGCTGCTCACCTTCGTCAACCGCAACCTCGAGCCCTACCGCGGCTATCACGTCTTCATGCGGGCGCTGCCGGCCATCCTGCGCCGACGCCCGAAGGCGCGGGTGCTGATCGTGGGTGGCGACGGCGTGAGCTACGGCGCGCGCGCGCCCAGCGGGCGCACCTGGAAGGAGATCTTCATCGACGAGGTGCGCCCGGCCATCGCCCCCGCCGACTGGGCGCGGGTGCATTTTCTCGGCAACCTGCCCTACGCCGATTTCGTCGCGCTGCTGCAGGTCTCGAGCGTGCATGTCTACCTGACCTACCCCTTCGTGCTGTCGTGGAGCCTGCTCGAGGCGATGAGCGCGGGCTGCGCGATCGTCGCGAGCGACACCGCGCCGTTGCGCGAGGCGATCGAGCATGATCGGACCGGCCGGCTGATCGATTTCTTCGACGTCGCCGGTCTGAGCGACACGGTGTGCGCGCTGCTCGAGGATCCCGCCGCGAGGGCGACGCTGGGCGCGCGGGCGCGCGCCTTCGTGCGCGAGACCTGCGATCTGCGCATCCGCTGCCTGCCGCGCCAGCTCGCCTGGGTGGATGCGCTGGCCGCCGGGGCCGGCCCGGCCTAGCTGGTCGGTCCGGGCCGCGGGTCGGGTGCCATCGCCTAGCCGATCAGGCCGAGACGCCGGCCGATGGCCACCGCCTGCGTGCGGCTGCGGGCGTCGAGCTTCATGTTGATGTTGCGCAGATGCGTACGCACCGTACTGTCGGACACGAACAGCTTCTCGGCCATGGCGCCGTTCGAGTAGCCCTCGGCAAGCAGCTGCAGCACGCGGATCTCGGTGCGGGTGAGCGTCTCGACCGGGAGCGTTGACGGCGCGGGGCTCGCCGCCTCGGTCTCGGGTGGCGAGCCCGGTCCGAAGGCCTTCGCCAGACGCTGCAGGTAGTCGGCGTGCAGCGGCTGACCGAGCGCGGCCTCGTCCTGCGCGGCGGCGGCGGCAAGGGCGCGCACCAGCACGCCTGCGGGCTCCCCCTCGTCGACGATCAGGCGCACGAAACCCTCGACACCCGCGTCGCGCAGCGAAGCGGCCATCGTGCCCCGGGCCGCCGCCGGCTCGCCGGCGCGCGCCTGCGCGATCGCGAGCAGCACCCGCAGCCGCAGGGCCCGGCGGTGCCGGGAGCGCGCGCGCGCCTCGGCGATCGCGCCCGGCAGCGCGGCGAGCACCGCGCGGGCATCGCCGAAGCGCAGCGCCCAGCGCCAGCGCCCGATGTCGATGTCGTCGATCTCGTGCGCCGGCAGCTGCAGCCGTCGGGTTCGCGCCCATACCTCCGCGTCGTCGGCGCGATCGAGTTCCTCGAGACAGGCCCGTCCGTTGCCCTGCAGCGCGAGCAGGCCGGCCCGCTCGAGCTTGGCACTCGCGGCCACCCGGGCGAGCTGGCGCTCATGGCCGAGGTACTCGAGCTCGACGAGCAGCTGAAAGGCGAGGTCGACGTCACCGCGCCAGAACGCGATCCGCGCGCGCATCGTGTGGCCGAGGATCATGTGGTCCGGCAGCCCCACGTCGCAGGCCGCCGGCAGATACAGACTGAGCAGGTGGTCGGCCTCGTCGGTGCGGTCGAACTCGTAGAGCACGCCGGCATGCAGCACGCCCGCCCAGGCGTTGCCCTGCGCGGCGCCGTAGGCGCTGCCGCCGCTCGCGCTTGCCGCGATGCGAAAGCGCGCGCTCGCCTGCCTCAGCCGGCCCTCGCGCAGATCGATCATGCCCTCGACCGACTCGGAGTACATCCGGTTGAAGGCGCTCGCGCCCTGCGCCCGACGTGCTGCGTCGAGCAGCCGCTGCGCCTGACGGTGCTCGCCCATGATCGCCACGACATGGGCCATCGCATTGGTCAGCACGCTGTCGGCAAAGGCATCGTTGCCCGGCGGTGTCGCCAGGCTTTCCTGACCGGTCTCGTAGGCCTGCTCGAGGCGGTCGCTCATCGCGAGCAGCACCGGGCGCAGGGCCCGCAGTTGCGCCTGCACCTCGCGCGCAGGCGACTCGGCACAGCCCAGGCGCCCGAGCAGCCCGAAGGCTTCCCGCGGGCCGCGGGTGAAACAGGCCGCCCAGACCGCGATCATCGCCAGACCGGGGTGTGCCGCCAGTCGATCCTGGGGAAGGGCGGCGAACCAGCGGGCGAGCAGGCGCATGCGGCCCTCGGCGAGAAAGGCTGCCGCGTGGCGCTCGAGCAGCGCCAGCGCGTGGCCGTGCTCGCCGCTGTCGATTGCATGGTCGATCGCCGGGACCGGTCGGCCGGCGAGCTCGTACCAGCGCGAGGCCGCCAGGTGCAGCCGGGCGGCTTCCTGCGGCCGCTCGCGCGCGAGTTGCGCCCGCAGGAAGCCGGCGAAAAGGCTGTGGTAGCGCCAGCCGCCGGCCTCGCCCTGCAGGGGTGCGACGAACAGGTTGTTCTCGTGCAGATGCGCGAGCATGGCCGCGCTGTCGTGGCCGGGGGCGAGCGCGTCGCAAAGTGGCGGGTTCAGGTGTCTGAGCACGCTGGTGCGCAGCAGGAAATCGCGTACCGCCGGTGGCTGTGCGGCGAGCACGTCCTCGGCGAGGTAGTCGGCCAGTGCCCGCTCCGAGCCCGGGAAGTCCTCGACGAATCCCCTGGACGACGATCGCCCCTGCAGCGCGAGCGAGGCGAGCCAGAGTGCCGCGGCCCAGCCCTCGGTCTGGCGGTGCAGGCGGGCCAGCGCCTCCGGGGGCAGCGCGAGATGCCGGCGCCGCGTCAGGAACTCCGTGGTCTCCTCGAGCGAGAAACGCAGACGCTCGGCGTCGATCTCGAGCAGTTGTCCGCGTACCCGCAACCGGCCCAGGCCGAGCGCAGGCAGGCTGCGCGAGCCGATCAGCAGGCGCCCGCCGGCTGGCAGATGCTCGATGATCTCGCGCACCAGGCCGAGCACCGCAGCCTCCTGCAGGCATTCGGCATCGTCGAGGACGAGTGCGAAGGGGTGGGCGTGCGTGGCGAGATGCTCGATCACGCTCAGCGGCTCGGTGTCCGGGTCGGGTTCGCCGTCGAGGTCCGACTCGGGATCGGCGCCGACCATACCGGCCACCGCCTGCGCCAGACAGGCGACGAAGCGGGAAGGGTCGTTGTCGGCGGCATCGAGCGTGAGCCAGCCGGTGGCGATCCCGCGGGCCCGCAGCCGGTCGTGCGCCTGCAGCAGCGCCGTCGTCTTGCCGAAGCCGGCCGGTGCGCGCACCAGCACCACGCGGGCACCGGGGCTGTGCTCGACGAGATCGCAGAGCGCCCCGCGTGGCACTTCGGCGTCCGAGGCGCTCGGTGGGCTGAGCTTGGCGGCAAGGCGGGCGCGCAGCGAGCGCTCGGCGGCGCCGGAATCGGCGCGGGAATGGCGGGCAGCGGGGGGCATGGGCTCGCAGGGCGCTTTCCGGCACCGCATTGTCGTGGGCCGATGGCATTCGCCGCAAGTATCGGACTGCCCACCCGCGCCCGCGCTGGCCGGTGTGGCGGCGCTGTCGGACAATCGACCGATGGTCAAGCTCGTCTTCTGCCTGCACCGGCTGCCGCAGCTCACGCGCGAGCAGTTCCAGCGCCGCTGGCGCGATGTCCACGCGCCGCTGGTGGCCGCCCACGCCGCCACGCTCGGCATCCGGCGCTACGTGCAGTGCCACGCGCAGCCCGACGAGGCAGCGGCCGGGCTTGCCGGCGCGCGCGGCTCGCCCGCCGGCTACGACGGCGTGGCCGAGCTCTGGTTCGACAGCCTCGAGCAGGCGCGTGCTGCCCGCGGCCCGGCGGCCCGCGAGGCCGGCCGCATCCTGCTCGAGGACGAGCGACAGTTCATCGACCTGGCGCGTTCGCCGATCTTCTTCACCGAGGAACACCCGATCCACCCGGCGCCCTGAGCCGACGGGCCCGCCGGGCCGGCGTTCGCCGCCCCGGCACTCTTCGGCCTCATTGCCTCGCCCGACCACCCTGAATCCCTCTCCAGGAGCCCGTCCATGGATTTCTCCCTGCCACCCGACCTCGTCGCCTATCTCGCCGAGCTCGACGACTTCATCGAGCGCGAAATCAAGCCCCTGCAGGCGCAGGACGACAACGAGCGCTTCTTCGACCACCGCCGCGAGTGGGCCCGTACCGACTTCGACAACGGCGGACTGCCGCGGCACGAGTGGGAGGAGCTGCTCAAGGAGGCCAAGCGCCGCGCCGACCGCGCCGGCCACCTGCGCTTCTCGCTGCCCAAGGAGTTCGGCGGCCGCGACGGCGGCAACCTCTGGATGTCGGTGATCCGCGATCACTTTGCCTCCAAGGGTCTGGGCCTGCACAACGATCTGCAGAACGAGCACTCGATCGTCGGCAACTTCCCCTTCATCGTCATGCTGCGCGACTTCGGCACGCAGGCGCAGAAGGAGAAGTTCATCCACGGCTCGCTGGCCTTCAAGATCCGCGTGACCTTCGGCCTGACCGAGCCCAACCACGGCTCCGACGCCACCCACATGGAAACCCGCGCGGTGCGCGAGACGCGCAACGGCGTGGCCGGCTGGCGCATCGACGGCGAGAAGATGTGGACCACCGGCATGCATGTGGCCACGCACTGCTCGGTGTTCGCGCGCACCAGCGGCAAGGACGGCGACGCCCGCGGCATCACCGCCTTCCTGGTGCCTACCGACACCCCGGGCGTCAAGGTCGAGGAGTACCTCTGGACCTTCAACATGCCCACCGACCACCCGCGGGTGAGCTTCACCAACGTGTGGGTGCCCGAGGACACGATGTTCGGCCCCGAGGGCGGCGGTCTGGCGGTGGCGCAGGCCTTCGTCCACGAGAACCGCATCCGCCAGGCGGCCAGCTCGCTGGGCGCGGCCACCTTCTGCGTGAACGAGAGCGTGCGCTACGCCCGCGAGCGCAAGCCCTTCGGCCGGCCGCTGGCCGAGAACCAGGCGATCCAGTTCCCGCTGGTCGAGCTCGCCACGCAGTGCGAGATGCTGCGCCTGCTGATCCGCAAGACCGCCTGGGAGATGGACCAGATGCCGCACCCCGAGGTCGAGAAGCGGCTCTCGGACAAGGTCTCGATGTGCAACTACTGGGCCAACCGGCTGGTCTGCGAAGCGGCCGACCGCGCGATGCAGGTCCACGGCGGCATCGGCTACTCGCGCCACAAGCCCTTCGAGCACATCTACCGCCACCACCGCCGCTACCGGATCACCGAGGGCTCCGAGGAGATCCAGATGCGCAAGGTCGCCGGCTTCCTGTTCGGCTTCATGGGTCCGAACAAGCGGTGAACGAACGGGCCGCGCCACCGGCCGCCGCGGGCGCCGACCAGGTCGTGGCGGCTGCGCCGCTGCAGGTCGATGTCGACGCCCGCGGCGTGGCCACCGTGCGGCTGAACCGGCCGCAACGCAACAACGCCTACGACGGCGCGCTGCTGCAGGCGCTGCTCGACGGGCTGGTCGCGCTGCAGGCCGACCCGGCGGTGAGGGTGATCGTGCTGCGCGGCAACGGCGCGCACTTCCAGGCTGGCGCGGATCTCGGCTGGCTGCGTGAGGTCGCCACGCGCGACGCGGCCCAGGGTAGCGACGCCGCCGGTCTGGCGGCTTCTCGCCTGACCGCGCAGGCGGTGCGCGCGCTCGACGACTCGCCCAAGCCCACGGTCGCGCTGATCCATGGCTCGTGCATCGGCGGGGGAACCGGCGTGGCCGCCGCCTGCGACGTGGTGATCGCCGAGCGCAGCGCGGTCTTCGCGATCAGCGAGGCGCGCTGGGGGCTGGCCGCCACCATCATCTTTCCGCAGCTCGATGCGGCGATCGGCGTGCGTCAGGTGCGCCGCTACGCGCTGAGCGGCGAGCGCTTCGACGCCGTGCGGGCGCAGGCGATCGGCCTGGTGCACGAGCTCTGCGAGCCGGGCGGGCTCGATGCCGCGGCGGCGCCCGTCATCGACGGCCTGCTGCGCAGCGGGCCGCAGGCCAGCGCGATCAGCAAGCGCAGCGCGCGCGCCTGCGCCGGCGCGATCGTCAGCGACGCGCGTTTCGAGCAGCTGGTCGAGGAACACGCGCGGCGCCGTCGCAGCGCCGAGGCGGCCGAGGGGCTGGCTGCCTTCGCGCAGCGCCGCCCGCCGGCCTGGGCGCCGCGGGACTGAGCGCTCAGCGCGCCGCCGGGTCGGCGGCGAGATCGGCGAGCAGCGCGTCGAAGGCGCGCACGCACAGCTCGGCGTCGTGGGCGGTGATCGACTCCAGCGGGTTGTGGCTGATGCCGGCGTTCTGGCCGCGCACGAAGAGCATCGCCTGCGGCATCACGCGGTGCAGCTGCATCGCGTCGTGGCCCGCGCCGCTGGGGAGCCGGAAGAGCGGCAGGCCGAGTGCGGCCACCGCGCGCTCCCAGCGCGCCTGCCAGGCGGGTTCGCTGGGCGCGGCGGCCGCGATCATCGTGCGCTCCAGGCTCAGCGCCACCCCGCGCCGCTGCGCGATGGCCTGCGCCGCGGCGAGCACGTCGTCGACCAGCGCGTCGCGCTGCGCGTCGGTCGGGGCACGCAGATCGAGGCTGAAGCGGCAGCGCCCCGGTACCACGTTGATCGAACCATCGGGCACCGCGAGCATGCCCACCGTGCCCACCGCGCCGGGGTCCGAAGCGGCGCGTGACTCGACCCGCAGCGCGAGCTCGGCCGCGGCGGTCGCCGCATCGCGGCGCCGGTCCATCGGGGTGGTGCCGGCGTGACAGGCCACGCCGGTGTAGTCGCCCAGATAGCGCGCGCTGCCGTTGATCGAGGTGACCACGCCCAGCGGCAGGTCGAGGTCGTCGAGCACCGGGCCCTGCTCGATATGCACCTCGACGAAACCGAGGTAGCGGTCCGGATCACGCCGGCAGCCGGCAATTGCCTCGAGCGTGCCGGGCAGGCCGGCGGCGCGCATGGCCTCGGCCATCGTGATGCCCTGCACGTCGGTCTGCGCGAGCCAGGCGGGCTCGAAGCTGCCGGTCAGCGCGCCCGAGCCCAGGAAGGTCGCCTTGTAGCGCTGGCCCTCTTCCTCGGCAAAGCCCACCACCTCGATCCCGAAGGGCAGGCGTCGGCCCTGCGCATGGAGCGCTCGCACGCTGGCCATCGGCACCAGGATGCCGAGGCGACCGTCGTAGCGACCGCCGTTGCGCACGGTGTCGTAGTGGCTGCCGGTCAGCAGCCGGCGCGCGGCCGGATCGGAGCCGTGGTAGACGCCGACCACGTTGCCGACGGCATCGCGCGTGACCTCATCGAAGCCGCAGGCGCGCATCCAGTCCTGCAGCTGTGCGGCGCAGGCCTGGTGGGCCGGGGTCAGGTAGGTGACGGTGAGCTCGCCTCGCTCGGCAAAGCCCGGATCGCTGTGTTCGGCGAGCGCCTGCGCCCAGTCCCATACCCGCTCGCCCTGGTCGATGGTCTCGCCGCACTTCTCGGCGATGCGGATCTCGGCAATGCGGTGGATGTTGCGCAGGCTCTCGGCGAACTCGAGGTCGGGCGCGCCGTGCAGGCGCCGCTCGAAGGCCGCGATGATCGCGCCGCGAGTCAGGCCAGTGCCACGCGCGCCGCGTACCGCGAGGATGAACGGAAAGCCGAACTTCGCGTTGTAGTCCGCGTTCAGGCGCTGCAGCGTGGCGAACTCCTCGGGGGTGCAGGCGGTCAGGCCGGCCTTGTTCTGTTCGGTGGTCGACTCGGCGGTGAGGGTGCGCGCGACCATCGCGCGGCCGGCGAGCTCGGGGTGGGCGCGGATCAGCGCGAGCTGCTCGTCGCGGCTCGCCGCGCGAACCGCCTCGACCAGCGCGCGCTTCAGGTGCGCGAGGCTCGCGAAGGGGCGAGCCCCGGCGGCGCGCTGCGCGATCCAGGGCGAGTGTTCGTAGACCCCGTCGAGCAGGGCCACGAAGCCCGCCTCGTCGGCGGTGTTGAGCCGCGCGAGCGCGGTGGCGGGATCGGGGGCGATGGAGGCGCTCATCGTTCGTCTCACGCCCACACGAATGCGGTCTCGGGGTCGAAGGGATGCGTGGTCCGCCAGTGCTGCGCGATGTCGATGCGCCGGGTGATCCAGACCCGGTCGTGCGACTGCACATGGTCGAGAAAGCGCTGCAGCGCACGCATCCGACCCGGGCGTCCGAGCAGCCGGCAGTGCATGCCGATGCTCATCATCGAGGGCATCTCGTCGCCCTCCGCGTAGTGCACGTCGAAGGCATCGCGCAGGTATTCGAAGAACTCGTCGCCATGGCTGTAGCCCTGGGGCAGCGCGAAGCGCATGTCGTTGCAGTCGAGCGTGTAGGGAACGATCAGGTGAGGGGCGAGGTTGCCGTCGGTGCGCCGCACCTGCATCCAGAAGGGCAGGTCGTCGCCGTAGTAGTCGCTGTCGTAGGCGAAGCCGCCGAAGTCGGCGACCAGCCGGCGGGTGTTGGGGCTGTCGCGGCCGGTGTACCAGCCCGCGCCGTGCAGCGCGCGCGGCCCGCGCCCGCCGGGTGTGCCGTCGCCGGTGAGCGCGGCGATGATCGCCATGCCGCGCGCCATGTGCTCGCGCTCGATGGCCTCGTCGATGCCCTGGTAGTGGATCCACCGCCAGCCGTGGCAGGCGATCTCGTGGCCGAGTTCGACGAAGGCGGCGGTCACTTCGGGGCAGCGCTCCAGGGCCATCGACACGCCGAATACCGTCAGCGGCAGGCCGCGGCGCTCGAACTCGCGCAGGATGCGCCACACGCCCACCCGGGATCCGTACTCGTAGATGCCTTCCATGCTCAGGTGGCGCGCCGGATAGGCCGCCGGATTGAACATCTCGGACAGGAACTGCTCGCTGCCTGCGTCGCCGTGCAGCACCGAGTTCTCGCCGCCCTCCTCGTAGTTGAGGACGAACTGGACGGCGACGCGGGCCTGGCCGGGCCAGCGGGCGTGCGGGGGATGGCGGCCGTGGCCGCGAAGGTCGCGCGGATAGCGGGATGGGCTCATCGGAGGCGGTGCTTTCGAGGTGGCGATGCGGGGACGGGCCGGTGCGCGGGTCGCTCGCGCGCCGGCGCCTCACCGGCCTCGCACTGTATGCAAGCCGCGCGGTGCGCGCAAACCGCGCCGCGCGCCCGGCTGGTGTCCCTGGAAGTTTCGTCCGCCGCCGATGCCGATCGGGGTGGCCGACCCCGCTAGAATGGGATGGTTGCGCGACGCCCGGAGCCCGCCTTGGATACCGCCCACCTGCTCGATGTCCTGAACCTGCTGCTGCGCTGGGCCCATGTCATCACGGCGATGGCCTGGATCGGTTCCTCCTTCTATTTCGTGATGCTCGACAACAGCCTGACGGCTCCCGAGCACGACGATCTGCGCGCCAAGGGCGTCGACGGCGAGATGTGGGCGGTGCATGGCGGCGGTTTCTACCATTCGAACAAGTACATGCTCGCGCCGCGCTGGCTGCCGATTCCTCAGCGGCTGCACTGGTCGTACTGGGAAAGCTACTCCACCTGGCTCACCGGCTTCGCACTGCTGACGGTGCTCTACCTCTTCAATCCCGGTACCTTCCTCGTCGATCGTGCGGTCTTCGACTGGTCGCCGGGCGCCGCGGTAGGGGGTGCGCTCGCCTTTCTGGTGGTCTTCTGGCTGCTCTACGACGGCATCTGCCGGATTTTCGGCGATCGCGAGGGCGGCGACCGGGTGGTCGGCATCGGGGTCACGGCGCTGGTGGTGGTCGCGGCCTGGCTGGCCTGCAGCCTGTTCGCCGGGCGCGCGGCCTTCGTGCTGGTCGGCGCGATGATCGCCACCGCGATGAGCGCCAATGTCTTCTTCTGGATCATCCCGGGGCAGCGCAAGGTCATCGCCAGCCTGCGCGCCGGCGAGCCGCCCGACCCGATCCACGGGCGGCGTGGCAAGCAGCGCAGCGTTCACAACACCTATTTCACGCTGCCGGTGATCGTCGCGATGCTCTCCAACCACTATGGCTGGCTGGTGCAGGGGCCGCGCAACTGGATCGTGCTGTGCCTGCTGATGCTCGCCGGGGCGCTGATCCGCCACAGCTTCGTGGCGCGGCACCGGGCGCATGTGCAGGGGCGTCGCACGCCCTGGGAACATGCGATCGCCGGCACCGCCATCCTCGTCGTGCTGGCGATCGGGCTTGCGCCCGCGGCGCCCACCGCCGAGCAGAAGGCGCGCCGGGCCGCCGCGGCTGCGCAGCCGGTCACGATGGCGCAGTTGCGCCCCGTCATCGAGCAGCGCTGCGCCGCCTGCCACAACGCGCAGCTCGCCACCAAGAATGTCGCGCTGCACACGCCCGAGCTGCTTCGTCAGCACGCCCAGGCGGTCTACCAGCAGACGGTGGTGCTCAAGCTGATGCCGATGAACAACGCCACCGGCATCACCGACGACGAGCGCGACCTGATCCGCCGCTGGTTCGAGGCGGGCGCCCGGATCGATTGAGGCGACCCGGGCGCGCTGCCCGCGTTGTCAGGAGTCGGCGGTGAAACCGATGGTCTTGACGATCGGACCCCAGCGGTCATGGTCGGTGCGCAGTTGCGTGCGCAACTCGTCGGGTGTGGAGGAGGCCGCCTCCAGGCCCATCACCGCCAGCCCGTCGATCACCTCGCGTGCGGCGAGCGCCTCGCGCAGCGCCGCGTTGGCGCGCGTGATCACCTCCGGGGCCGGCTTGCCGGGCAGGAAGAAGCCGAACCACTCCCGAAAGACCAGATCGCGAAGGCCCTGCTCGGCGAAGGTGGCCACATCGGGCGCGAAGCGCGAGCGCTGTGATGCCGAGGTTGCGATCAGGCGGCACTTGCCGGCGGCGACATGCTGCGTGAACTCGCCCACCGGGCCGGACACGGCCGCGATCTGGCCGCCGATCATGTCGAGGATGGCCGGCTGCGTGCCACGGAAGGCCACGTGCTTGAGTTCGACCCCCCCGGCACGCTCGAGCAGCGCGCCGATGAAGTGCGGCACCGAGCCGGCGGCGGGCGATCCGTAGTTGGCCTGCGCCGGGTTGGCCTTGGCCCAGGCGAGGAAGTCGGCGACATTGCGCACCGAGGCCGGCACCATCGGACCCACCGCGAAGCCGAACTCGAAGCGGCAGGCGAGCGACACCGGCGAGACGTCCTCGAAGGGGTTGTAGGGCAGCTTGCGGTAGATGTGGGGGTAGATCATCAGCATCGACGCCGGCGTCTGCAGGATCACGCTGCCGTCGCGCGGCGCCGCGCGCATCAGGTCGATCGCGACCTGGCCACCCGCGCCGGTGCGGTTCTCGACCACCGCGGTGCGGGCGTAGCTGCCACGCAGGCGGTCGGCGACGCGACGGCACAGGGTGTCGGAGGTGCCACCGGGCGCGAAGCCGGTGACGAGCTTGACGGTGTCGATGGGCGGGTTGGCCTGCGCCAGGGCGCCCGTGGGCAGGGCGGCGGCGGCCAGCGCCGCGCCAGCGGCGCGCAGCGCGTCACGGCGGCCGGCGTCGGTCGGGCCGGCGGGGATCTCGTTCCGGGGGGGCTGCATCGGGTGTCTCCTGGCGTGGGTCGAAACATCGTGGGTCGTGGCGGGATGCCTGGCCTGACGCAGCGGCACGCCGGCCGGAAGGCGCCGGCCGGTCAGATGCCGCGAAAGCTCGCGAACTCCTCGAGCGGTGCGCGGCGGGTGACCAGCTGGTTGATCGGATGGGCCTCATCACGCCAGCCGATCGCCATGCCGGTGAAGAGCATGCGCTCGGGTGGGGTGCCCAGGAAGTTCGTGATGGTCTGCGGGTAGATCGCCCAGCACTCCTGGGCGCAGCTGTCGAGGCCCTCCTCGCGCAGCAGCAGCATCACGGTCTGCAGGTACATGCCGAGGTCGGACCACTGCGGCAGGCCCATGCGGCGATCGACGGTACAGAACAGCGCGAGCGGCGCACCGAAGAACTGGTAGTTGCGCGCGAACCAGGCCAGACGCCCGGCCTTGTCCTCACGGGGCACGCCGAGGATGGCGTACATGTCCTCGCCGACCTGGAAGCGCCGGTCGCGGTAGGGCGCCACCAGTTCCGGTGGGTAGATGCTGTAGTCCTTGGTGTCGTCGCCGCCGGGCGCCTCGACGACGCGGGTGCGCATGATCGTCTTCAGGCGGTCGAGGTCCTCGCCCCCGACCACGTCGATGTGCCAGGGCTGCAGATTGCCGCCGGAGGCCGAGCGGGCGGCGGCTGCGAGCACGCGGCGGATGACGGCGCCATCGACCGGCTTGTCGAGGAAGGCGCGGATCGAACGCCGGCTGGCGACGGCTTCGTGGACATTCATGCGGAACTCCCGGAAACGAGCAAGAGGGCAGGGCGCGTGGGCGCGGTCGTCGCTTTCGACGATGCACGCGGGCGGCGCCGGGGCGAGCATTGTCGCATCCAGCGTCGCGCATCCGGCGCCGAAGCACCGGCAAGACGACGAATAACGAAGGAGACACGGCATGGCAGGTCCGCTGAGTGGCTTGAAGGTGATCGAGATGGTCGGCATCGGGCCGGGCCCGTTCTGCGCCATGGCGCTCGCCGATCTCGGCGCGGAGGTCATCCGCATCGATCGACCGCAGTCGGCGGGCGGCCGGCGCGCGGCCGGTGCCGAGCGCTTCGACGTGCTCGCGCGCGGACGACGCTCGGTCTGCCTCGACCTGCGCAAGCCTGGCGGCACCGACACCGTGCTCGCGCTGGTCGAGCGCGCCGACATCCTGATCGAGGGCTTCCGGCCGGGCGTCATGGAGCGCCTGGGGCTGGGGCCCGAGGTCTGCCTCGCGCGCAATCCGCGGCTGGTCTTCGGGCGCATGACCGGCTGGGGCCAGTTCGGGCCGCTCGCGCAGGCCGCCGGCCACGACATCAACTACATCTCGATCGCCGGCGCGCTCGCCGCGATCGGCCCCTCGGGCGGCAAGCCCTCGGTGCCGCTCAACTACATCGGCGACTTCGGCGGTGGCGGCATGCTGCTCGCCTTCGGTGTGATGTGCGCGCTGCACGAGGTGCGGCAGTCGGGGCGCGGGCAGGTGGTCGATGCCGCGATGACCGATGGCACCGCGATGCTCTCGGCGATGATGTACGGCATGCGCGCTCGCGGCGTCTGGAGCACCTCCCGGGGCGAGAACCTGCTCGATGGCGGCGCGCATTTCTACGACACCTACGCCTGCGCCGACGGCAAGTATGTGTCGGTGGGCGCGATCGAGCCGCAGTTCTACGCGAAGCTGCGCGAGATCTGCGGCATCGACGATCCCGCCTTCGACGCGCAACTCGACGCCGCCCGCTGGCCGGTGCTCAAGCACCGCCTCGCCGATGTCTTTCGCACCCGAACCCGCGATGAATGGTGCGCGCTGCTCGAGGGCACCGATGCCTGCTTCGCCCCGGTGCTCGACTGGGACGAGGCGCCACAGCATGCGCACAACCGCGCGCGCGGCACCTTCGTGGACGTGGCCGGGGTCACGCAGCCCGCGCCCGCGCCACGCTTCTCGCGTACCCCGCCGGTCACGCCCGGGGCACCCTCCGCACCCGGGGCCGATACCGAGGCGGTGCTCACCGACTGGGGGCTGGGCGCCGAGGCGATCGGGTCGCTGCGCGCCGCCGGCGTCATCGAGGCGGGCTGAGACCCAGTCGCGCCGCGAGTTCCGCCACGATCGTTCCGGGCTCGCCCGAGACATCCATCCGCCAGGCATCGGCGGGTGGCTCGAGTACCGCGAACTGGCTCGCCAGCAGCGAGGCCGGCATGTAACGGTGCTGGCGCGCCGCCACGCGTGCGCCGATGAGCGCGGCGTCGCCGTCGAGCCACGCCATCCGCAGCCCGGGCACCCGGTCGGCCAGCCGCACGCGGTACTTCGCGCGCAGCGCCGAACATGCGAGCACCACCGGCTCGCCGCGCGCGGCGCTGTGACGCAACAGCGCATTCAGCCGGTCGAGCCAGGGCTCGCGGTCGCTGTCCTCGAGCGGCATGCCGGCGCGCATCTTCGCCACGTTGGCCGGCGGGTGGTAGTCGTCGCCGTCGACGAAACGCCAGCCGAGCCACTGTGCAAGCGCCAGTCCGATCGTGGTCTTGCCGCTGCCCGAGACACCCATCAGCAGCAGCCCGGGTGTGATGCCGGGGCTCACGGCGCCTTTCCCTCGGGCTGCACGGCATGCCCGCCGAAAGCCTGACGCATCAGCGCGAGCAGGCGGTTGGTGGTATCGGCGCCACCCTGCGAATCGAAACGGCTCATCAGCGAGGCGGCGATCACCGGCACTGGCGTGCCCTGGCGGATGGCCTCCTCGAGGGTCCAGCGGCCCTCGCCCGAGTCGGCCACCACCGGCGCGAGCGCAGCCATCGCCTGCGGGTCGGCGAGCGCGCCCGCCGTGAGGTCGAGCAGCCAGGAGCGCACCACGCTGGCATGGCGCCAGAGGTCGGCGATGCCGGCGAGCGGCAGTGCGAGATCGTCGCGGCCCTCGAGCAGTGCGAAGCCTTCGGCGATCGCCTGCATCATCCCGTATTCGATGCCGTTGTGGACCATCTTGACGAAGTGGCCCGCGCCGCTCGGTCCGCAGTGCAGCCAGCCGGAGTCGGGCGTGGGGGCGAGCGCGCGCACGAAGGGCAACACGGCAGCCACCGCCTCGACGTCGCCGCCCAGACTCAGGCAGTAGCCGTTGGCCAGGCCCCAGATCCCGCCCGAGACCCCGCAGTCGACGAAGCGCAGCCCGGCGCGCGCCGAGAAGGCCGCGCGCTGCTGCGACTCGCGGTAGTTGGCGTTGCCGCCATCGACGATGATCTCGCCCGCCTCGAGCAGCGCGAGCGCCTGGGTCAGTGCGGTCGTGGTGGGTTCGCCGGCAGGCAGCATCAGCCAGAGGACGGGCGGGCTCGTCGGCGAGCAGTCGGCGCGCAACGCGGCCACCAGCGCCGGCAGGCTGTCGTGGGTGTGTACCCGCGCTTCGTCGGCCAGCGCCTGGCGTGCGGCCGTGCTGGCGTCGTGGCCATGCACGGTGATGCCGGCGCGCGCCAGTCGTCGCGCCATGTTGGCGCCCATCTTGCCCAGCCCAACCAGGCCGATCGGATTCATGCGAGTTCCTCGATCAGGATTCGAACGCGTTCGGGGGCGTCGGCGCGCAGACAGTCGACCACCTGCCGCTCGGGCATCGCCCGCAGCCAGGTGAGCTGCCGCTTGGCGAGCTGACGGGTGGCGGCGATCGTGCGCTCGCGCAGCGTGGCGGCATCACCATCGCCCGCCAGATGCGCCCAGGCCTGACGATAGCCGACGCAGCGCATCGCCGGCAGGCCGGGGTGCAGATCGCCGCGGGCGCGCAGCGCCGCCACCTCGTCGAGCAGCCCGGCGGCGAGCATCGCGTCGGTGCGCTGCGCGATGCGCGCATGCAGCCCGGCGCGCTCACCCGGTTCGAGCGCGATCACCGGCAGCGCGATGCCGCCTTCGGCCGGGCGTGCGAGCAGCGCGGAGAGTGGCTCGCCGGTGATGGCGTACACCTCGAGCGCGCGCTGGATGCGCTGGGCGTCGGTGGGCGCCAGCCGCGCCGCGGTCGGGGGGTCGATGCCGGCCAGCCGTGCGTGCAGCGCCGGCCAGCCGAGTGCCCGCGCGTCGTCCTCGAGCCGGGCGCGCAGGGCGGCATCGGCCTGCGGCAGATCGTGTAGGCCTTCCAGCAGCGTCTTCGCGTAGAGCATCGTCCCGCCCACCAGCAGTGGCAGCCGTCCGCGGGCCCGGATCGTCGCGATCAGGCCGCGGGCATCGGCGGCGAACCGGGCGGCCGAATAGCTCTCGGTGGGCTCGAGGATGTCGATCAGGTGATGCGCCACATCGACCCGCTCGGCGCGGGTGGGCTTGGCGGTGCCGATGTCCATGCCGCGGTAGACCAGGGCCGAGTCGACGCTGATGATTTCCACCGGGCGGTGGCGCGCGATCGCGAGCGCCGCGGCGGTCTTGCCGGCAGCGGTCGGGCCGAGCAGCAGCACGGCGGCAGCCCGGCCGGCGGGCGCGGTCTCAGCGGCTGCCACGGGCCACACCATCACGGCGTGGATCGGCGCCGCCGCGCCAGCCGGTCGGCCTGCCGTCGCTGCGCTCGCGCTCGATGCCGTGCAGACCGCTGTTGAGGTCGACGATCGCCACCCGGTGGCCGAGCGCGCGCAGCGCCGGCGCGAGCGCGGCCGCCGGGGTGCCACGCTCCAGCAGCGTGGTGGCGTTCGCCAGCGCCCCGATGTTCGGCAACCCGATGGCTGCCTGGATGTCGAGCTCCCAGTCGATCATGGCCACCAGCGTCTTGACCAGGTACATCGCGATCGCGCCGCCGCCGGGCGAGCCGAGCACTGCGCGCAGCGCGCCGTCAGGCCCGTAGACGATCGTGGGCGCCATCGTACTGCGCGGCCGCTTGCCGGGCGCGAGCGCATTGGCCACGGGATGGCCGCTCGGGGAGACGGGCTGCCAGGCGAAATCGGTGAGCTGGTTGTTCAGCAGAAAGCCGCCGACCATCTGCAGGCTGCCCAGTCCGTTCTCGATCGAGCTGGTGAGCGCGACCGCATTGCCGTCGGCATCGACCACCGACAGATGGGTGGTCGCGGGCGGTGTTTCCGGGCTGTCGGTCAAGGCCGCCGCGGCGGCTCCCGGCGGGCGCCCGGGTACGGGCTCGCCGAGTGCGCGCCCGGGTTCGATCAGGGCCGCACGCGCCCGCAGGTAGGTCGGGTCGAGCAGGCCCGCGACCGGTATCGCGACGACATCGGGGTCGGCCAGGTAGGCACCGCGGTCGGCATAGGCCAGCCGGAGCGCTTCGCTGATCAGATGGACGGCCTCGACACTGCCGGGCGCCAGCGTGCGCAGCGCGTGGTGTTCGAGCATGCCGAGGGTCTGGAGAACCGCGATCCCGCCCGACGAGGGCGGCCCCATGCCGCAGATCCGGTGCCCGCGGTACTGGCCGCAGACCGGCTCGCGTTCCCTCGGCCGGTAGGCCGCCAGGTCCTCGAGGCTCAGGCGGCCGGGTCGGCAGGGATGCCCGGCCACGGTCGCGACGATGCGCTGCGCGAGCTCGCCCTCATGCAGCACGTCGGCTCCGCCGGTCGCCAGGCGGCGCAGGCTGGCCGCCAGCGCAGGGTTGCGCAGCGTGCTGCCGGCCGGCCGCGCCTGCCCGTGCGCATCGAGCAGCCACGCGGCGACCGGGTCGCCCTGGGCCCGCAACCGCGCGGCCGCCGCCCGGGCCTGGTCATGGGTGCGCCGGCTCATCGGGTAGCCCTGCTCGGCGACCGCGATGGCCGGCTCGATCAGCGAGGCCCAGGGCAGGCGGCCGTGCTGGCGATGGGCGAGTTCCAGCATGCGCGCCAGTCCGGGGACGCCGACAGACAGCCCGCCGTCGGTCGCGTCATGCCAGGCGAGCGGCCGGCCCGAGGCATCGAGGAACTGCCGGGGATCGGCCGCCGCCGGCGCTGTCTCGCGGCCGTCGTAGCTGCGCAGGCGCCCGCTCGCAACCTCATGGTGGAGCAGGAACCCGCCGCCGCCGATGCCGGAGGACTGGGGTTCGACCACGTTGAGCATGAACTGGGCGGCGATGGCGGCATCCATCGCCGAGCCGCCGCGGTCGAGCACCGCCACGGCGGCATCGACCGCGAGCGGATGGGCGGCAGCGACCATGTCCCGGGGGGAGCGGACGAGCAGCCGTGGTGCACGGCCCGAGGCGGGCTCGGGTGCATCCCCCTGCGCGCCCGGGGCTCTGGCAGCCGACGCGGCGGCCGCGCGGGCGACGCAGTCGGGTAGTAGGGGCCCGGTCGCCGCGCTCGCCCGGCCTGCCCCGCCGGACCCGAGCGTCAGGCAGAGGGCCAGCCCTAGCGCCGACCGGCGCGCCAGCGCGAGTGCGCTCATCGGCCGCGCAGGAACCAGCCGTCGAGATCGCCCATGCCGATCTGGATCCAGGTCGGGCGGCCATGGTTGCACTGGTCGGCACCGGCGGTGTTTTCCATGTCGCGCAGCAGCGCATTCATCTCCGGCACGCTGAGGCGGCGATGGGCTCGCACCGCGGCATGGCAGGCCATCGTTGCCAGCATCGCGTTGCGCTGCTCGGCAAGCGCGCGCGAGCTGCCGATCTCGCGCAGCTCGCCGATCACGCTGCGCGCGAGCGAGGCGGGATCGGCGTCGGCGAGCGCGGCCGGCACCCCGCGCACCGCCAGCAACCCGGGTGCGAGCACCGAAACATCGAGTCCGAGGACGGCGAGGGCCTCGGCCGATTCCTCGACCACCCGGACCTCCAGCGGGTCGGCGCGAAAGCTCGCGGGCACGAGCAGCGCCTGCATCGGGGAGCCGCCCTCGTCGAGCGCGGCCTTCAGACGCTCGAAGACCACGCGTTCATGGGCTGCGTGCATGTCGACGATCACGAGGCCGCGCGCATTCTGCGCGAGGATGTAGACGCCATGGACCTGCCCGATGGCAAAGCCGAGCGGCGGGGTCTGGGCCGCGTCGGGCACCGTCGGCTGGACGGCCGCCACAGCCGCCGGATCGCGCCAGGCGACGCCGTCATCCGGCTGGGCGTTGCCCTCGTGCGTGGCCGGCTCGCCCACCCGCGGCCCGGGGGCACCGAAGGCCAGGGCGAGGGCCGACTGCGAGGCGCTGGGCAGATTCGACGGTCGCCAGCCGCCGGTCCAGGCACGCGCCGACCCGGTCCGGGCGAGGTCGGCGAGCGAACCCGGCACCGCGCCCGGCGCGCCCGCCTCCCCGCTCTCGTCGTGCGCGCCGGATGATCCCGCCCCGGGTTCGCGCAGCGCGGGATGCTCGGCCGCGCCGGCGCGCACGCTGTCCTCGATCGCCTGCATCAGAGCCCGGTGCACCGCCTGGGCATCGCGAAAGCGCACCTCGGTCTTGGCGGGATGCACGTTGACGTCGACCAGCGCGGGGTCGATCGCCAGAAAGATCGCATAGGAAGGATGACGGTCGCCGTGCAGCAGATCGGCGTAGGCCTGGCGCGCGGCGTGGGTGAGCAGCCGATCGCGCACGAAACGCCCGTTGACGAAGGCGAACTGCCGGTCGGCGCGGCCGCGTGCCGCCGTGGGCAGGCCGAGCAGGCCACGCAAGCGCAGCGGGCCGACCTCGCGCTCGAGCACCCGATGAGCCTCGGCGGATGCCTCGCCCAGGCCGGCGAGTGCGCGGCCGATCCAGTCGCCCGCCGGCCAGGCGAGGGTGGTGCGTCCGTCGACCACCAGGCTGAAGGCCACGCGGGGGTGGGCCAGGGCCACCCGGCGCAGCGCGTCGGCACAGTGGGCGCTCTCGGTGGGCGCGCTGCGCAGGAACTTGCGGCGCGCCGGCGTGGCGCTGTAGAGATCGATCACCTCGACCGTGGTCCCCGCGCGCCCGGCGGCCGGCTCGAGCGCGCCGTCGAAGCTGTCGAGGAGGATCGCGTGCGGGTCGTCGCGGGTGCGGCTCGTCAGGCGCACCCTGGCGACGGCGGCGATCGAGGCGAGCGCCTCGCCACGAAAGCCGAGGGTGGCCACCCTCTCGAGCTCGGCCAGGCTGATGATCTTGCTGGTGGCATGCCGGCGCAGCGCGAGCGGCAGTTCGGCGGCAGGAATGCCCCAGCCGTCGTCGGCCACCGCGATGCGGCGCATGCCGCCTTCGTCGATGCGGACCTCGACGCGGGTTGCGCCGGCGTCGAGCGCGTTCTCGACCAGCTCCTTGACCACGGAGGCCGGCCGCTCGACCACCTCGCCGGCCGCGATCTGGCTGACCAGCAGGTCGGGCAGCGGCTGGATCGGCCGGCTACGCACGGGAGGGGCGTCGGACACGGGCGGCGCGGCCGCGCCGGAGCGCGGCTGGCGAGGCTGTTAAACCGGTGAGTATAGCCGGGGGGTATCATCGCCCGATGGATCTCGCCCATCTCGTCGACATCTTCCTGCATCTCGATCGCCATCTGGTCGAGGTGGTGCGTGATCACGGCGTCTGGGTCTATGCGCTGCTGTTCCTGATCATTTTCGTCGAGACCGGCCTGGTCGTGATGCCCTTCCTGCCCGGGGATTCCCTGCTCTTCGCGGCGGGCGCCATTGCCGGCGTGGGCGGCATGAGCCTGAGCGGGCTGCTCGTGCCCCTGATGGTTGCCGCCATCCTCGGCGATGCGCTCAACTACGCGATCGGGCGCCGCTGCGGGCCGCGGGTCTTCGCCTGGGAGCAGTCGCGCTGGTTCAACCGGGCGGCCTTCGAGCGCACGCAGGCCTTCTACGAGCGCCACGGCCCGATCACCATCGTGGTGGCGCGTTTCCTGCCCTTCGTGCGCACCTTCGCGCCCTTCGTCGCAGGGCTGGCCCACATGCGCTATCCGCGATTCGCCCTGTACAACGTGCTCGGCGCCGTGCTGTGGGTCGGCAGCCTGGTGCCGCTGGGCTATCTCGTGGGCAACACCGCCTGGGTGAAGGCGAACTTCTCCTGGGTCACGCTCGCTTTCATCGTCGTGCCGGCGCTGCCCGCGCTCTGGGAAGTGCTGCGCCACCTGAGGACGCGCCGTGCGGATTCTGCTGATCGAGGATGATCGCCTTGTCACCGACGTGGTCGTCAGCGGCCTGCGCGAGGCCGGGTTCGTGGTCGACGCCGTCGGCAGCGCCGAGTCGGCCGACACCGCGATCGCGACCGAGCACTTCGATCTGGTGATCCTCGACCTCGGCCTGCCCGGGCGCGATGGTCTGCAGTTCCTCTCGAGTCTGCGCCGCTCGTCCGGCGATCGGGCGGGTTTGCCGGTGCTGGTACTCACGGCGCGCGATGGGCTCGACGATCGCATCGAGGGCCTGGAGCGCGGTGCCGACGACTACCTCGTCAAGCCCTTCGAACTGCGGGAGCTCGTCGCCCGCTGTCGGGTGCTGATCCGGCGCACCGGCTCGATGGGTGCGGCCTCGCTCGGCTTTCTCGGTCTGGAGCTCGATCGCGCGGCCCGCCTGGTGCGCGCGGGCGGACGTTCCTTCGAACTCACGCCGCGCGAGTGGTCGATCCTCGAGTACCTGATGCTCCATGCCGAAGCCGTGGTGCGCAAGGACAAGCTGCTGCAGGCGATCAGCGGGTGGGACGACAACATCGCGCCCAACGCGGTCGAGGTCTACGTCTCCCGGCTGCGCAGCAAGATCGAAGGCACCGGCGTGGCGGTGAGGACGGTGCGCGGCGTCGGTTACCGGCTCGAGCGTGAAGGCGCAGACTGACCGCGATCGCCACCGCGCGCGCCGCTTCTCGATGAGCGTGCGCACGCGGCTGCTGGTGTGGCTGGTGCTGCCGCTGCTGCAGGTGGTGATCTTCGCGGCAGTGCTCGACTATCGGGCGGTCGACCGCACCGTCGATGAAGCTTTCGACCGGGTGCTGCTCAACAGCGCGGTGGCCATCGGCGAGAGCGTTCGCCCCGGCGAGATCGCCGGCACCATCCGCCTGTCCTCCGACCGACTGCGTTCGCTGCTCGCCGACCCGCGCGATGCGCTCGACTATCGCCTGATCGGTTCGGCCGGCGAGCATCTCGGCGGCAACCCCGCGCTGCCCCTGCCGGCTGACGACGCCGATCCCGCCTTCTACGACCTCGATTTCGGCGGTCGCGCACTGCGTGTGGTTCGCGTGGTGGCTGACACCGACGCGGGGGTGCTGACCATCGTCGTGGCCGAAACCCGCCGCAAGCGCGATGCGCTGCTCGGCAATCTCCACTCGGCGCTGCTCGTCGAGGATGCGCTGCTGCTCGGCATGACGATCGCGTTGTGCCTGTTCGCGATCCGCAAGGCGCTCGACCCGCTGGCCCGGCTCGCGCAGCTGCTCGCCGAGCGCTCGCCCACCGATCTCACGCCGCTCGCGACCGCCGGAACCCCGGCCGAGCTGCGACCGCTGGCGGCGGCCCTGAACCGGCTGTTCGAGCGTCTGGCCGCGAGCCGCGATGCGCAGCGGCGCTTCGTCGAAAACGCGGCCCACCAGCTGCGCACGCCGCTGGCCGGCGTCAAGGGGCAACTCGAACTCGCCCTCGCCCAGGTGCGCAGGCTGCCCTCGCGCAGCGAGTCCGAGCGTCAGACCGAACTGCTCGCGCTCGCGCAGCGCCTTGCGCTCGCCCAGGATGCGCACGACCGGCTCGCGCGGCTTACCCATCAGCTGCTGTCGCTGAGCCGTGCCGACCAGAGCACCTTCGAACTGTCGGGGGCGCAGCCGGTGCCGCTGGCCGATCTGATCGACGAGGTGGTCGAGCTTCATGTCGATCAGGCGCTCGCCCGTGCGCAGGATCTCGGCGCCGAGACCGAGTCGCTCGCGGTGGCCGGCTCGCGCTGGCAGCTGCGCGAACTGCTTTCCAACCTGGTCGACAACGCCATCCGCTACACGCCGGAAGGCGGCCACATCACCGTGCGCTGCGGCCGCGATGATGGTGCCGCCTTTCTCGAGGTCGAGGACAGCGGTCCGGGCATCGCGCTGGCCGAGCGGGAGCGGGTCTTCGAGCGTTTTCACCGGGTGCCGGGTGCCGCGGCCGACGGCTCGGGGCTCGGTCTGGCCATCGTGCGCGAGATCGCGCAGTCGCACGATGCGCACATCAGGCTCACCGACGCCAGGGGCGGCGGCACGATCGTGCGGGTGATCTTCAGGTCTGCGGCAGACGAGCCGGCGGCGGATGCCTGAGGAAGTACTGGCGGATGCCGGCGTGGATCGCCCGGGCGATGCGTGTCTGGTAGGCGGGGTCGGCCAGGCGTCGCTCTTCCTGCGGGTTGCTGATGAAGGCGGTTTCCACCAGCACCGACGGCATGTCCGGCGCCTTGAGCACCGCGAAGCCCGCCTGCTCGACCCCGGGCTTGTGCAGCTGGCCGACGGCACCGAGCTGGCCGATCAGCAGCCGTGCCACCTGGCTCGAGTCACGGATCTGCGAATCGGTCGACAGCTGGAGCAGCAGCTGCGCCACCTCGCGGTTGCGGCCCCCGAGATTGACCCC